>Ga0208507_1002098_pt1 | contig 10524 bp, 6 predicted proteins | sample CryBogCBH12Aug01_FD_184626 | JGI IMG/M metagenome (GOLD analysis project Ga0208507, IMG submission 184626) | Freshwater microbial communities from Crystal Bog, Wisconsin, USA - CBH12Aug09.1 (SPAdes) (version 2) | ecosystem: Environmental > Aquatic > Freshwater > Lake | place: Crystal Bog... | reverse complement strand
TGAAATTAATTTTATGAACACAAAACGATTCGAAAACAAGGTGGCCATCGTCACCGGCGCCAGCCGGGGCATTGGCCAGGGCATTGCACTGGCGTTCGCCCGCGAAGGCGCGCACGTCGTCAGCGTGGACATTGGCGACCAGACCGAGACCGGCCAGAAGGCCCGTGCGCTCGGCGCCAAATTTAATTGCTACACCGAAGATTTCGGCAAGCTCAACCAAAAGGCCGCCGCCGACCTCATCGCCAAAATTCTGGCGGACACCGGCCGCGTGGACATTCTGGTGAATAACGCCGGCATCATTCGCCGCGCGCCCATCGTGGATCATCCTGAAGCCGACTGGAACGCGCTGCTGCAAATCAATTTGTCCGCGCCATTTTTTCTCACGCAAGCCGTCGCCAAATGGTGGCTGACCGGTGGCCGCGAAAAATCGCCCGCTGATGCGCGGCTGAAAGTGGTGAACATCGCCTCGATGCTGTCGTTTCAGGGCGGCATCTTTGTGCCCGGCTACACGGCGGCGAAGAGCGGCATTGCCGGCATTACCAAGGCGTTTGCCAACGAACTCGCCAAGGAGCGCTGCAACTTCAACGCCATCGCCCCCGGCTACGTCGCCACCGAAAACACACGCCCGCTGCGCGAGGATGAGAAACGCAGCGAGTCCATCCTTGCCCGCATACCCGAAGCCCGCTGGGCCGAGCCGGCAGACATTGCGGAACCGATTTTGTTCCTCGCGTCCAAGGCTGCCGACTACATGAACGGCACCATCATGAACGTGGACGGTGGCTGGCTCGCGCGTTAAGCGGCACAAAATAAATTCCGTCGGAAAATTCAATGGGCGGTGGTCATGCTGACCGCCGCCCGTTTATTTGCAACTCGCTTGGCCGTGAGCGCTGGCGCTGAAAGAAATTTCCGCGCTGGTAAATTTGTGATAGTGTGCGGCGGCTGGTTCGGTAATGATGAGCGCAACCCAAACGAAAGAAATTTGTCATGGCCCAGGCAATCATGGATCCGGAAAAAGTGCGGCGGTTCGCCGAGGAACTCCAGCGCTTCAACAGCGATTTGGAAAACCGGATGGTCATGCTTCAGGCGCGCTTCGCCGCGCTGGGCGACACTTGGTCGGATCAGGAACATGAAAAGTTTTCCGAAGAATTTCAGCACGCGCTCAAGGCGTTGAAAAAGTTCAGCGAAATTTCCCGCCAGCATACGCCGTATCTTTTGCGCAAAGCCCAGCGCATCGAGGAGTATCTCCACCAACGCTGACATGACCGAGCGCGCCCAAGTCACCTCCGTCGCCGCCCTCGAATCCTTCCGGGCGGCGCTGTTGGTTTTCATCGCCCAGGCCCGCGCCAGCGTGGATGAGGCGCGCGGCGAAGTTTTGCGGACGCGGGTCTGGCTGGAAAACGACCAGACGCGCCATTGGGAAAACCAGTTGCGCGTGCGTGGGCTGGCGTTGGAACGCGCGCAGGCGGAAATGTTCGGCGCGCGGATGTCCCAGTTCGGCGGCGACACCCAGGAAAAATCCACCAACCTGCGCCGCGCAAAAATGGCCGCCACCGCTGCCGAGGAAAAATTGAAGCGGCTCAAGAAAAGCGAGCGCGAACTGGATCACGATGCCGAGCCGCTGCTCAAGCAAGTCGAACGCCTGCAAAGTTATTTAAGCAACGATCTGGGCTTGGCCGTCATGCAGTTGAACGAAATCATCAAGGCGCTCGAAGCCTATGCCGGCGTCATCGCGCCCACGCCGAAAACCACCGGAGGTGCCGCGTGAGTTTGAGCGGTTGCAAAAGCCGGTTGACCAGCGTCACGCGCGATTTGTCGCTCAAGTGGGACGACACGAAAAATTATTGGCGCGACGGCAAGAGTCAGGAATTCGAGCGGCGTTTTTTGCGCGAGCTGTTTGCCGAAGTCAATCAGTCGGTGCTAGCGATGGAAAAGCTGGACGAACTTTTACGCAAGATCAGGAGCAACTGTGAATAATCTTCCCGGAACCCCCGAAATGATCGAGCTGCTGAACGCGCTGAAAAGCGCGATGCAGGATTTTGCTGCGCGTGAGGAAAAACTGGCGCGCGAAAAAAAGACGCGCCTCGACGCCGCGCAGCGGTTGCTGGAACAGGCGCGCAGCCGGCTCTATGAAGAATCCGGCGACAAGGCGGACGTGCTGCGCGGGGAATTCCAACATCGGCGGGAACAGCACGCAGCGCGGTTCGCGCGGTTGAAAGCGAGAATCAAGCAGGCACACGCCAACGTCCGTCGGCGCGTGTTGAATGAAGTTTCCGAGGAGGAAAATCGGCAGAAGTTCGGCATCCAAAAAGGCTCGCTGGACACCGAGCGCCAGCGCGACACGGCGCTCGCTCAAGCCGCGACCGCGCACGCGGAATTTCAGCAGCACCTCGCGACTTTGCGCGACCAGTTCGCACAACAGGAAGCCGCCGCGCGCTCGGCGTTTGGCGGCTACGGAAAATTTTGCCGGCTGCTCGCGCCGGAAAAGTCCTGGCCGGAACCCAATCTCGACGCAGACGAAGACCAGTTGTTTGCGCGGCTCCAGCAGTTGCACGGTGAAATTGACGCGCAGCTAAATCAGTTCCGAAAAATATTTTTGGCCGCGCTGTTTCGCTTTCTGCCGGTCTGGTTGCTGGGAGTTTTCTTAGTGGCGTCGGTTGCTGCCATGCCGGTGCTGGAAAAATTCGGCGTCAAAAATGTGACGTGGCCGGAAACCGGCGCGGCAATTTTTGTTTTGATTGGGCTGTTTGTGCTGCGCGAAATCGGCGGGAAAAAATCCGGCGCGCTGGCGGCAAAAATCGCCGCCGGCCTCGCGCAAGCGCGGCGGCTCGACGCGGTGTGTTTTGAAAAATCGGATTTATGGTTACAGCAGGAGCAGAAACGGATTCAAGAGGAATTCGAAGACACGGCCCGCGCCTTGAGCCAGCAGTGGAAATCGCTCAACAAGGAAATGATTTCAGCGCGCAGCGAGCGGCCGGTGGACATTGACCGTCGGGCGCAGCAGTTGCAGGAAAAATGTGACAGCTTGCAGGCGCAGTGTCTTCAGGAAATCGAGCGCGAGGCGCGGCAGACCGTTGCGCTGGTGCAGGAAGCCTCCGAGTCGCATCAAGCCCGGCTGGCCGCGAGCCATGCGACAGAAGTGGCGAAGCTCGAGCGTGAATCCGCCGCGCAATGGCAGTCGCTGCTGACGGAATGGAATGCGCTCGTCCCGCCGCTGGCCGGGAAAATCCGCGCCGCCGAAAAGCTGGCGGACGAAGCTTTCCCCGCGTGGAACTCACCGGGCTGGGAAAACTGGACGCCGCTGAAAAATTTCCGGCGCGCGGTGAAGCTCGGTTCCGTCGCGGTGGACTTGGCGCAGTTCGCCGGCGCGCTGCCGAAGGACGCGCGGTTGCAGTTGCCGGGCGGAAGCAAATTTTCCGCGCCGCTGCTGCTGGATTTTCCGGCGCGCGGCTCGGTTTATTTTGAGACCGGCAAGGACGGCGAAACCGAGGCGCTGGCGGCGATGAACAATTTGATTTTCCGGCTGCTGTCCGCCGCGCCGCCGGGCAAATTGAGTTTCACCATCATTGACCCGGTCGGCCTCGGCCAGAATTTTGCCGCCCTGATGCACCTTGCCGATTACGAGGAGGGCAGCATCAACAGCCGCATCTGGACGCAGCCGGCGCAAATTGAGGAGCGGCTCGCGGAGTTGAATGAGCACATGGAGAAAGTCATCCAGATGTATCTGCGCAACGACTACGCGACCATCACCGAATACAACGCGCAAGCCGGCAATCTCGCGGAGAAATATCATTTCCTCGTCGTCGCGTCGTTTCCGGCGAATTTCACCGACACCGCCGCGCGGCGGCTGCGCAACATCGCCGCGAGTGGCGCGCGCTGCGGCGTGTTCACGCTCATCCAGCGTGACGCGCGGATGCCGCTGCCGCCGGAATTTGTCGCGGACGAATTGCAAAATACCAGCATTTGTCTGACGCGCGGCGCGAAAAATTTTGAACTCGCGAACTGGCGTCAAACTGGTGTGCAAATTATTTTGGACGCGCCGCCGTCGCCGGAAACCGCGACGCAGTTTTTGCGTCGCGTCGGCGAAAGCAGCAAGGATTCCACGCGTGTGGAAGTGCCGTTCGCGCAGATTGCGCCGGTGGAAAATGAGATTTGGTCGGGCGTCACCACCGAGGAATTGCGCGTGCCCATCGGGCGTTCCGGCGCGACGAAATTGCAGTGGCTCGAACTCGGCAAAGGCACGCGCCAGCACGCGCTCATCGCGGGCAAGACCGGCTCCGGCAAGTCCACGCTGTTTCACGTCATCATCACGAACCTCGCGCTGTCGTGCAGCCCGGAGCAGGTGGAATTTTACCTCGTGGATTTCAAGAAAGGCGTCGAGTTCAAATGCTACGGCAGCCGCAAATTGCCGCACGCGAAAGTCGTCGCCATCGAGAGCGACCGCGAATTCGGGCTGAGCGTGTTGCAGCGCGTGGACGACGAACTGCGCCGGCGTGGCGATTTGTTTCGCCACCTCGGCGTGCAGGACGTGGCCGGTTACAAGTCAGCCGTGGCGGCGACGCCCCCGTCGCCAAAATTTCACGCAGCGCAAGGCGACGAGGGCGTCGCAGCCACTGAACCGATGCCGCGCGCGTTACTGATGATTGACGAGTTCCAGGAGTTTTTCACCGAGGAAGACCGCATTTCGCAGGGCGCGGCGGTGCTGCTCGACCGCATCGTGCGGCAGGGCCGCGCGTTCGGCATCCACGTCATCCTCGGTTCGCAGACGCTCGGCGGCGCCTACACGCTGGCGCGCGCGACGATTGGGCAAATGGTCGTCCGCATCGCGCTGCAATGCAACGAGGCCGACGCCTACCTCATCATGGATCAGGACAATCCCGCGCCGCGTTTGCTGTCGCGTCCGGGCGAGGGCATTTACAACGACGCGGCGGGCGCGATCGAGGGCAACTCGCCGTTCCAGGCCGTGTGGCTTTCGGAAAAGCAGCGCGACGATTATCTCGTCAAAATCCGCGCGCGTGCTGATGCGGCGGGGAAAAATATTTCCGTGCCGTTTGTGTTCGAGGGCAACGCGCCGGCGGACGTGCGGGAAAATTTATTGTTGAATTCCGCGCTCGTCGGGAACACGCTGGAAAATTCCGCGCCGCGCGTCTGGCTCGGTGCGCCGAACGCCATCAAAGGCCCGACGGAAGCCGTGTTTCACCGGCACAGCGGCAGCAACCTGCTCGTGGCGGGGCAGGGCGAGGAGCGCACGACGACGATGCTGGCGGTGTCGCTCATCGCGCTCGCCGCGCAGTTCCCGAAAGGCGGCGCGCGGTTCGTGGTGCTGGACAGCACGCCGCCGGGATTTCCGCAGCGCGAGTTTTTGGAATCGGTCATCCGCGCCGTGCCGCATGAGGTCGTGACGCTGCAAAAAAACAGTCTCGAGGAAATCATGGCACAGCTCGCCGCCGACTTGAAGCAGCGCATCGGCGACGAGGCCGCGCCCGCGCCGGAAACGTTTCTGTTCATCCACGGTTTACAGAACTTCAAACGTCTGCGCGCCGAGGATGATTTCAGTTTTTCCAGCGGCGGCGATGGCGCGGCGAATCCGGCGACCACCTTCGCCAGCCTCATCAACGACGGCCCGGCGCGCGGCCTCCACGTCATTGCGACCTGCGACACTTACAACAACATCGGGCGCTTCATCGGCCGCAAGGCGCTCGGCGAATTCGAGCTGCGCGTCTTGTTCCAGATGAGCGCCAGCGATTCGGCGAGCCTGATCGACACGCCGGATGCGGCGACGCTCGGCCTGCACCGCGCGTTGTTTTATCACGACCGCGAAGGCTACACGGAAACATTCCGTCCTTACGCGCGACCGGCGGGCGATTGGCTGGAGAACGCTTTTCGGAGCCTGAAGAAATAAAGGTTCCGGCAGACGAGGGGCAGCCGCCGGTCAAATCTTTACTTTGAATATTTCGCCGCGCTTCACCGACTGCACGAACGCCGTCATCAACTGCGGAATCAGTTCCAAATCTTTCAGGCTGACGACCTCGACTGGCGAGTGCATATAGCGGTTCGGCAAACTGATGAGCGCGCTCGCGATGCCGCCGCGCGTCCAAAAAATCACGTCTGTGTCCGTGCCGCTGCTGGCGGACATCGCCTCGTGTTGCAACGGAATCTTTTTCTTCGCCGCGACTTCTTCCAGCCGTGCGACGACGGCGGGATGATTGCAACCGCCATGCGTGATGGCCGGCCCGGCGCCGATGCGTGTGTCACCGTGCTGCGTCTTGCTGACGGTCGGATAATCCGTCGCGTGCGTCACGTCCACCACCAGCGCGATGTCCGGCTTGAGCGAATACGCAATCTGCCGCGCGCCGAGCAAGCCGACTTCTTCCTGCACGTTCGAGACCGCGCACACTTCGCAATTCAATTTCACTTTGGATTCCTTGAGCAACCGCAGGGTCTCGGCCACGGCGAACGTGCCAATGCGGTTGTCAAACGCCCGCGCCACCGCGAGGTCGCCGCGCAGGATGTCGAATTCATCCGCCAGCGTAATCGGGTCGCCGATGCGGACAATCTGCTCCGCTTCCTTCCGGCTGCTCACGCCGATATCAATGAAGATGTCGTGAATCTTCGGCAGCTTCGGTTCGCCGTCCAGCTTGGTGAGATGTGGCGCGACGTTGCCAACGACGCCTTTGACCGCGCCGCCGCGCGTGTGGATGATGATGCGCTGCGCCTTGGTGATGGCCGCGTCCACGCCGCCCATGCGCCGGACATAAATGAAACCGTGGTCGTCAATGTAATTCACCGCCATCGCGATTTCGTCCGCGTGCGCCGCGAGCATGATGCGCGGGCCGCCGCCTTTGTTTAGCACGGCGACGCAGTTGCCGTAAGCATCGGAAAAAGTTTCGTCCGCGAACTTTTTGGCGTAATCCAGCCAGACGCGCTGGCCGCGCGTTTCGTGGCCGGTGGGGCTGGGGGTGTTGACCAAAGTTTTAAGAAAATTCAAAGAGGCTTCGCGCATGGCGGCAGACTAATTGGCGGTGGCCAAACGGCAATCGTTTTTTTGCGGGGAAATTTCCGGCGGTGAACCGCGCACGGCCGGAGCCTTGAAGCTTTTCGTCTGCGCCACACCCAACGCGGAGCCAGCCGGGGGTGAGGCGGTCAAATTCTCGCACTTGTCGCCCGCGCCGGCTTGCGGCAGACTCCCCGCGATGACCTCACAGGAACAGGCCTTTCAGGATTTCGCCGATTTCGCCGCCCAGCTCGAAGGCGACGAAAAGAGCGAGGCGCAGACGTTCCTTTTCCATTTGCTCGAAGCCTTCGGCCATGACGCCAACACCTTGCCGGAAGGCGCGCGGTTTGAGTATCGCGTCCGTTTTCCCGGCAACAAAACCAAGTTCTCCGACCTCGTTTGGCCGGGCCGCGTGCTGATTGAGATGAAGTCCCGCGGCGTGAAGCTCTCCCAGCATTACCAGCAGACCTTTGATTATTGGCTCAACCTCGTCCCGCACCGCCCGCCCTATGTCGTGCTGTGTGACTTCGATGAGTTCTGGATTTACGACTTCAACACGCAGCTCCAAGAGCCGTTGGAGAAAATCAAAGTCAGCGAACTGCGCGAACGCCATTCCGCCCTCAATTTCCTTTACCCGCGCAAGTCCCTCCCGATCTTTGGCAACAATTGGATCAACGTCACCCGCGATGCCGCCAAGGATGTCGCGAATGTTTTCAACGCCCTCGTCGCGCGCGGCGAGTCGCGCGCGAACGCCCGCCGCTTCGTCCTGCAATGCGTCGTTGCCATGTTCGCCGAGGACATCGGGCTGCTGCCGGAGGACTTGTTCACCAAACTTTTGGACGAGGCGCGCAAGGCCGAGAACCCCACCGCCGCCAGCTACGATTTGATTGGCGGCTTGTTCCGCCAGATGAACGACCCCAAGCCTGCGCGCGGCGGACGTTACGCGGGCGTGGATTATTTCAACGGCGGCCTGTTCTCAAAAGTTGAAGCCATCGAGCTTCAGCCGGCGGACCTTGGTCTGCTCTTTGAAGCCGCCAAGCAGAAATGGCAATACGTCCAGCCCGTCATCTTCGGCACTTTGTTTGAAGGCAGCTTGGGCAAGGAGGAACGCCACGCGCTCGGCGCGCATTTCACCTACGAGGCCGACATTCAGAAAATCGTCCGTCCCACCATCGTGCGCCCGTGGGAGGAACGCATCGCCGCCGCGAAGAATGTGGCCGACCTGCTGGAACTCCTCCGCCAGTTGCGCGCGTTCCGCGTGCTCGACCCCGCGTGCGGCAGCGGCAACTTTCTCTTTGTGGCCTACCGCGCCTTGCGCGAGCTGGAGCAGAATCTTTTGGTGAAGCTCTTCGCGCAGGACAAGAAGCAGTTTGCCCGGGTCGGCACGGCCAGCGGCATTTCGCCCCGGCAATTCTTCGGGCTGGACGTGAATGACAACGCCGTGGAGACGGCCAAGGTGACGCTCATGCTGGCGCGGCGGCTGGCGGCGCGCTCCGCGCATGAATTTTGGGACGCCCACGCCGACGTGCTGCCCGGCGGCGACACCCACGCGCTGCCATTCGAGAAGGATTTGCCGCTCGACAATCTGGACGAGAACATCCGCTGCGCCGACGCGCTCTTCACGCCGTGGCCGGCGGCGGACGCCATCATCGGCAACCCGCCGTTTCTTGGCTCGCGGTATCTGGCGAAGGAACACGGCTATGAATACGCGCGGAAAATCCACGCGACATTTCCTGAAACCCCGAAGATGGCAGATTTTTGCGTCCACTGGTTTCGTCTTGCGCACGACCAATTAAAGCCCGGCTGTCGCGCGGGTCTTGTCGGGACAAATGCAATTCGTCGTAACGAATCGCGGGCAGCCAGTTTGGATTATGTCACAAAGAATGGCGGAACAATAACCGAAGCCGTCTCGACACAAGTTTGGTCTGGCGAAGCACAAGTTCATGTTTCCATCGTGAACTGGGTCAAAGGCAAATCCAATGGCCTGAAAAAACTTTACACCCAGCTTGGCGACGCGAAAGACAGCGAATGGAAACTTGAGGAACGTGAAACGATTGGTTCGACTCTCGAAAGCAAGACCAACGTAACCGCAGCCATATCTCTCAAAGCCAACCAAGAACCAAAGCGGTGTTTCCAAGGCCAGAACCCGGTGAACTCTGGTTTCCTGCTTGAACAAGACGAAGCCTTTGCTTTCTTGAAAAAGCATCCGGAATGTCGAGATGTGATTTTCCCTTACATCATCGGCGACGACCTTGTTGCTTACGGCAAACCAACGCGCTGGATTATTGATTTCGGGCAACGGGAAATGACCGAAGCCATGCACTACGAGGCTGCCTTTGAGCGCGTGAAAAAGTTGGTCATGCCGGACGTGCTGGCGAAAGCTGAAAAGGAAAAGAAGGAAACCGGAAAAGACAAAACTCGCTGGACTCGGATGGCAAATCGTTGGTGGCAATTCCGGGACTACCAACCCGGCACGATGAAAGCAATTGGAAGCATTCCTCGTTACATCGCTTGCTCGCGTTCCGCAAAACGCCCGACTTTCGACTTCGTTAGTTCGGATGTTCACCCAGATGGCAAGGTTATCGTGTTTCCTTTTCCCGACGACTATTCATTCGGCATTTTGCAGTCAGGCGCACATTGGGAATGGATTAAATCACGAGGCGGGACGCAGACAGCACGTTTTACCTACACCTCGGACACGGTATTCGACACGTTTCCGTGGCCGCAGTTTGCCCTGTCGCGCGAAGACCGCGAAGGCGGCGAAGGAAGGAAAAAGCGTTTGCCCCCTTCGCAACCTTCGCGGCCTTCGCGCGACCACTCCGTGGAAAAAATCCGCGCCGTGGCCGTGGCCGCGCGGGAGCTGCGGAACTTGCGCCGTGAAATCATGGACGCCAACAACTGGTCTTTGCGCGAACTTTACAAATCGCTCGAAACGCCGGGCGAGAACCGCCTGCGCACCGCCCACGAAAAGCTGGATGCCACCGTCCGCATCGCCTACGGCATGAAGCCGGCGGAAGACATCCTCGCTTTCCTCCTGAAACTAAATCTCGAACTCGCGGAAAAGGAAACGCAGGGCGCAACCATCACGCCGCCCGGTCTGCCGCCGTTCGTGCCGGAGCCGGACAGTTTCGTGAGCCGCGACTGCGTGCGTTCGCCGGACGACCCGGAGGCCGACGGTTCCACCGCCGAATCCTTCGCCGCCGCCGCGCACTTTTACGGCAAGGAGGAAGGCCCGCCGTATCGCGTGAACTAATTTTGTAAACGGGTCAATCCGCGTTCCGGCGCGGAAAAATTCCGGTGGACGGATTCCGCCCGGTTTGCCATGCTCGCCGCACCCTTTGGGAAAGGTTTATGTCCGCGAGAAAGCGCCAGCCGCTGCCGCCCAGCCTCCGTCAACTGGTCAACCGGGCGTTGGCCGGCCTCATCCGCCGCCGCCGCGAACGCCTCGGCCTCTCCCTCGATAAGTTCGCCCGGCGCGCCGGCCTCTCGCGCCAGATGCTCGGCTACGTGGAAGACGACCAGCGCACGCTCGG
>Ga0208507_1002096_pt1 | contig 10527 bp, 6 predicted proteins | sample CryBogCBH12Aug01_FD_184626 | JGI IMG/M metagenome (GOLD analysis project Ga0208507, IMG submission 184626) | Freshwater microbial communities from Crystal Bog, Wisconsin, USA - CBH12Aug09.1 (SPAdes) (version 2) | ecosystem: Environmental > Aquatic > Freshwater > Lake | place: Crystal Bog... | reverse complement strand
ACCAAGCGGTTATACCTGGTACTCAATAGCGGTGTTGGTCGCGCCTGGCATATGCGATACCCCCCACACTGCAACTTCTCGTTTGTACGGCAGCGCAAATTGCGCATTCGCACTTTCAATTTCTCGTGCTACTCGTTGACCGGTGAAAGTGGCGTCCGCAATTAAGCGCGGCGCTTCCGCATCCCCAATCAAATACACACCCTTAATGCCATTCTTTTCCCATTCTGATTCGCGTGCTTTCAGGCCACGATGCAGCTCATCGTTAGAATGACGGCCGGTGACCAAAATGAGGGAGTCAAATTCCACCCAACGGTGGCTTTTGTTGGCATCGCGGGGTAATACACCAGGGCCGCGGTAGGTACGCTTAGACCCATCACCCCAAATGCTGTACACCTCAAGGCGACCCTTCTCAATCTTCGAGCAGAAGCTGTCTCCTATTTCTTCCACATGCAATTCATGCAGACGACGCATCATGTTGGGGTATTCCAAGGTGAAGTGCATGTAGTTGGCCATATGCACACCACTGACAATAGTGACTTCATGCCCCGCCGCAGCCAATTTCTCAGCCAAGCTAGGCGCCATAAAATACGTATCGGCATTTAAGATCACCACACGCTTGCCAATGGCCTTCTTACCCGACATCACTTGCTCAGGGGTGAGTTGATCGGGCAATGAGGCATCGGCGCCGGGAATAGGATCATGGGTTAAGCAGTTGGTGCCATCAGTGTTCCAAGAAGAACCGGTAGCAATCACCACCTTCTCGGCACCGTAGGCCAGAATTTCGTCCACGGTAATGGGTTTTTGCCCCAAGGCCACCTGACAGGTTTTGTTTTTCTTAACCAGTTTCGTAATTTGCGTTTCGCGGTAATCGCGGTGATAACCCCACTCACCCAAGCCGGGCAAGGTGATAACGCTGTTGAGGTGACCGCCAATTTTTTCTGCTGAATCGTACAAGTGCACGGTGTAATCGCGTTCCATTAACACGCGCGCGCATTCCGAACCGGAAGGCCCTGCCCCCACCACCAACACGGAATCATCGGAGCCTTTCTTGGGGAATTTTTCAGGATGCCAGCCGCGGCGGTATTCTTCACCGGCGGTAGCGTTTTGCGTGCAGATAATGGGAGGACCACCAATTTCCCAACGGGAAATACACACATTGCACCCAATGCACACACGAATGTCGTCAATGCGACCTTCTTTAATCTTATTGGGCAAGAAGGGGTCGGCAATGGAAGGACGTGCGGCACCAATAATATCCGCATAACCTTTGGTGACGATTTCTGCCATTTTTTCAGGATCTGTGAAGCGGCCCACACCCAGCACCGGCTTCTTGGACACTTGCTTAATCATTTTGGTCCAAGGCACTTGGTGGCCTTGCAAGTAGAAGCGTGAGGGACCCGCATCTTCGCCCCACTCGGCAATGTCACCCACGTCCACGTCCCATAAATCCACCAAGGGGTCGGCCATTTCCACAAATTTAATGCCATCGTTTTCAACTTCAATGCCGCCAGGACCATACAGCGTGTCGCAAGCAAAACGGGTGGCAATGGCGCAATCTTTACCCACAGCGTTGCGTACTTGCTCGAGTGTCTCTAACCAAAAACGTGCGCGATTGGCGAGGGAACCGCCGTAACCATCGGTGCGCTTGTTGTAATAGGGAGAGAGGAACTGCAGCGGCAGATAGGAGTGAGCGCCATACACGTACACGATGTCAAAACCCGCATCGCGCGCACGACGTGCGGCATCCACATAGAACTGCTGCACCTCTTTAATGTCCCGCAAGTCCATTTCTTTACAATAGGTGAGCGTTTCAAATTCTGAAGCATATTGGCTGGGGCCGCGCGGTGTGGCACGGGACTCCATGCACGGCGCATGAGCACCGCCATACCATAACTCCACACCGGCCAAGGCGCCATGCTTATGAATATGTTCGGTCATGGCGCTTAGGTTGCGCACATCGCCCTCATCCCACAGGCGTGCGGATAAGCGGTGGGTGTCATCAGACTCTGGGTGAATAGAGCAATACTCCGTATTCATAGCACCCCAACCGCCCTCAGCCTTTATGGAGCGATGCGCCGCCTGAAAACCGGGTAAATCTGAACCCGCGCCAATACAATGCGGCACTTGGTAGAAACGATTGCGCAATGTTTTTGGGCCAATTTGAATGGGCTCGAACAGAATGTCGTATTTAGGATCGCGTGCCATTATTTCTTCCTCGTTATTGGGTGCTGCACTTTAATAATTAACCTACTACCAATTCAAACTTGCGCCAATCATTGATGTAATGGCTCAGTTCCGGCGCTATTTCCATGCTGCGCTCAAAGTGAATATGGCAAGCGGGCAGTCCTAAGGTTTGCGCCGCGGCAATCACCGCCTCCACAAGAGCGCGCGGGCCGGATACATAAAAATGAGTCACTGGTGGTTGTGTGGCCATGAGGGCCTGCACATCCAAGCGTCGTCCTTCGCGTGAGGTATAGCTGTAAAAACTGTTGGCCGGCATGGACTGCGCCAGGGTTTTGGTAAAGATAGCCTCCGCTGCAGTGCGTGTGCTGTAGTGCAGTTCGTAATCGTCATCCGCGTCGGCCAATGCGGCGCAATGGGACAAGAAAGGAGTAACCCCCATGCCGCCGGCGATGAACACATGCTTCTCGGCATCCAAGGCCAAGGCCATGCCGCCCACGGGGGGTGAAATCTGTAAGGTCATACCCATGGTGGCCAAGTCATGCATAAAGCTCGACACGCCACCCACACTGGTACCACGCCCCACCACAATGCGGTAATGGTCGCGGTGATCAGGATGGCTGGTGAGGGAGTAAGGTTTGGATTTGGTCTCGCCGTCGAGCGTTAGGTTCACGCTTACATGGCTGCCCGCACTAAAGGTGGGCAGTTGACCGCCCGCCACGGGCGTGAGAGCAAATTCTTTTACCTGCGGACTTAATTCATGAATAAGCGCTACCCGCACCAGAATTTCACGCTGGGTTTGCAGCCAAGGTGCGCTGACACTGATTTCTGGTTCAATTTTTGACATGAGTATCTGTAATAAACCTTAATAATTTCAAAAATATGCCAATACAGGCCTATTTTCAGCTGAGGTTCAAATGCGGGCAATTGCCACAAGGAGCTACCCCCTTGGTGTAGGCCTTGGGGTCAGACCCCGTTTTTAGGGTCTGACCCCAAGATTTATCCCAAGACCCTGCCAACCCTACTTGGTGGTGACCAACCCTTCTTTTGAGAAGAGCAACGGAACCCCTTTTTGGGTGGCCACTAAGGCTGTAATAGAAAGTCTGTCTTCACGCTGACCGGCCACAAATGTTTTGCCGTCGTCGTCGCTGGCCAATGACAAGCCATCAAGGCCTGCGGCAATAATTTTTCCATCGGGCAATTGCACCATGTCGGTAATGGAGCTGCGGGTAGTGAGGGTAACCTGCGCCCATTTTTTGCCATCATCCACGCTGCGGAATAGGTTACCCGCCAAGCCGCCCATCAAGATGGTGCCGCTTTTTAAGGAAATACCGGTCCAGAAACTGCCGCGGCTGCCCGATTCAACAGGAACCCAGGTGGCACCTTTATCGGTAGAGCGGTACACCGTACCCGCTTCGGCAGCGATTAATAGTGTGCCTTTAGCGGTAGAAAACATTTTCAGTAAATTGCGATCGGCCTTAGCGCTATTTTTAGCAGCGGGCACTGTGAGCGCCTGCCAGATTTTGCCCCCATCATGAGTGGCCAAGAGCGTGGACCAAAGGCCCGCTGCAAAGCCATTCTGGCTGTCTGTAAAGAACGCCGTAAAAAGCGGACGGTCTTCGATTAAGTTGTCACGCTGCAAGGTCCAGGTTTCGCCGCCGTCAGTGGTGTGCAAAATAACGCCCCAGTGACCCGCCGCCCAACCCTCCTTGTCGCTGACAAAACTCACAGAGGTGAGCGTGGCACGCGTGGGCACAGCCTTGGCTTGATGAAATTTAACACCATCATCAGAGAGTAAAATGACACCGCGGTCCCCTACGGTGACGATACGATCTCCTTCTCGTGTGACAGCCAACACGGCAGAAGTTAAGCTGCCCTCAGATATCACAGCAGGCATTTGCACCAAACCATTACCCACTGGCGGGCTGGCTACGGCAGGCGCATCCGCCGCAGGTACTGGCGCAACAGAATCTGCCGCGTATAAAGAGAACGAAACCAATAGCCCCGTAAAAGCAACCACCGTTTTAAGTGACATTTTATTTTTCATGTTTTTCATTACGCCTAATGCTGAAGAATGCCAGGAAGGCGAACCGGTCCACGACGTGGGAACAGACGCTCCAAGACCACGGAAATAGCGGGCAGTACCGTCATGGCCATAACCAAGTTAATCATGAACATAAAGGCCAGCAGTTCGCCCATATCCGCCTGAAACTTCAGTTGCGAGAAGGACCAGGTGGCCACACCAATAGCCAAGGTAATGGCCGTGAAGATGGTGGCCATCCCTACTTCCAGAATGGAATGCTCCAATGCTTTCACAATGGGTTGCCCACCAGCCAAGTGCAGCTGTAAGCGACTGTAGATGTAGAAGGCGTAATCAACACCAATCCCCACCGCCAACACCATCACGGGCAGCGTGGCCACGGTTAAGCCAATGTGCAACTCTTTCATGAACCAGTAACCAATGAAGGTGGCCACCGTAAGCGGCAAGCAGCAAGCAATTACCGCACGGAAGTCACGATAAGCCAAGAACGTGAGAATGGCGATGGCCGCATACACGTAGAGCATCATGGGCAATTCACTCTTCTCCAATTCCTCATTGGTAGCCGCCAATACACCGGCGTTGCCTGAGGCCAGACGAATCTTTACGGTGGAGAGCTTGTTCTTATCACGGAAATCTTTGGTGGCGTTGATCACACGCTTAATGGTGGATGATTTGTGATCGGCCAGGTAAATATGGACTGCGGACATGCTGCAATCGGAACTGACAAAGCCACGCACGCGAGAAATTTCTGTAGCCATAGCCGCGTAGTTGCCCGCATCAAAGGGCACCACCGCCATCTTGGGGTTGCCCTCGTTATAGCCTTCGCTGTAAGTGCGCATCATGCTGGCAAAAGAGGTAATGGAAGTGACTCCCGGCACATGCTCCATGGCATCCACGTAATCGTCCTGGTATTTTCCAATGGCCACATCACGACAGGACTCAGGGGGCGACTCAAACACCACGCTCATCCAATCCAGTCCAATGTTATAGCTGCCGGCAATGGCCACTGCATCACGATTAAAGCGTGAATCGGCACGCAGTTCAGGGGCGCCGGGTTCTAATGTACCCACCACACGATCACGACTTTGCCAAACCGCAACAACAAATACCACGGCCGTAATAACCGTAACAATCACCGCGTTGCGCGGTTCTGCAATACGGGCCAAGACACGTAGCCAGTTAGAACGCCGTTCACGAGAGAGCATGGCTTTTTCGGCAAACTCTTTGGTGAAGTTGAAGTATGAAGCGGCAATGGGCAGCATAATCAAGTTGGTAATGATCTTGTAGCCCACACCGATGGAGGCGGTAATGGCCAACTCGCGTACCATAGGGATAGGGATCAGAGTTAAGGTAATAAATGACACAAACGCGGTTACTAAGGCCAATACACCGGGGATCAGCAAGTTGGTAAAACTTAACCGTGCGGCCTCTACTGTATTTTTACCGTGGGCGATTTCACGCACGATGTAGTTGATCTGCTGCACACCGTGCGACACCCCAATAGCAAAGATGAGGAATGGCACCAACACTGCGAGCGGGTCGAGGCCAAAACCCAACAGGCGCAATGTGCCAAACTGCCAGACCAGAGAAGTGAGCGAGCAGACTATCGGTAAAATAGTTAGTCGAATAGAATGGCTGTACCAATACACAGCAAGTGCTGTTAAAAGCAATGCAATCCCACAGAACTCCAGCACGGCTGAAGCGCCATCTGCAATATCACCAATCTGCTTGGCGAAGCCCGTCATCTCAATTTCAAATTTGTTGTTCTCAAACTTCTTGCGAATATTGTCTTCCAACAAGTGATTAAACGCTACATAATCCATGCGTTTACCATCACGTCCATACTCAGCAAGCTCCGCGGTAATCATGGCGCTCTTCTGATCATTGGACACCAAGGTACCCACAAAGCCACCCTGATTGGTGGCGCGTTGAATTTTGGTAATCAATTCCGGCGTTAGGCCTTCCGGGGCAATGGTGCCGTCAATAATGGGATCCGCGCGAAAACCATCCTCTGTAACCTCATTCACAAAACTATTGGGGGTCCATAAGGACTGCACGCCCAGACGATCCACATTGGGCAGCAAGATAACGGCTTGAGTGACTTGATAGAGTTGGGTGAGTGCTTCTTTATTCCAGATGGTGCCGCTGCGGGCCTTTACCACTACTGTGAGACGGTTGGCGCCAAAAAGCTGGTTGCGGTATTTCTGAAAGGTTTGAATATATTCATGCCCAATCGGCATTTGCTTTTCGTAGCCCGCCTCCATTTTAAGCTTGGTGGCAAAGACCATCATTAACGCAGTAAATACCACAAGACCAATTAAGATGGGCAGACGTCGTTTGAAGAACAACGTTTCGAGCTTTTGAACAATAATAGCTAGCAAGAGACACTCACTTTTTTTAAAATTAACACTGAGTAAGCGGGTTTTATTAAAACGAGTCTTACGCAGGACGCCGCAGAAATGCAACAGTGCGCATTTGCGCACTGTTGCACCCAACATTATTCGGTTACACAGCAAATCATGCTGCTGTCTCAAACCCTACAATTAGAAGTTGTAGGTCACGAAGCCACCGATAAAGTCACGATCGATGTACGGTGAGTTGTAGGCATTGTTACTACCAAAGAAGGTGGTGTAGTTCAAGCCCGCTTGCCACTTCACTGGGTTCTGGTTAAAGAGCAAGTAGAAGTTAGCGTTTTGCGCACCGGACATATAGTTGGCCGTGAAGGTAGGCGTTACGCCAGAGAGGGCGCGGAAATACGTCACCCCAGGAGTAACCTGCCAGCCACCAATGAGCGTGCCATCGTAGGTCCAATTAAAGTCAGTAGTGAGGCCATAGGAGCTTTCTGTACCCAGAGCAGCATACCCGCTGCTTGTTGTAGAAACGGCTGGGGTTGCATAGTATCCAGTTTGTGGCGTATAGGCCCCGTTGGCCGTCACGCCAGGAAACCGTATAGCTACTAACTCCGTAGTGGTATAAGCAAACTGCGCGCCACCCAACATATTCAATATGGTGGGGTAGCTACCTGGAGTTAACTCCAATTGAGCCGTAAGATGCGCCTGATAGTGCTGATACTCCTTCCATAGTTGGGAATTACCCGCGCTATCGACAATACTATAGTTACTAATAGCCACCGCATCTTTTGGTCGATATGATAATTCGGCACCAATAGCCCACTCGCCTAATGGGAAATTCACGCTAGCCCCAAACAGTTTGCGGTTCTCTAGATACTTCCACTGATAACCACCAAGCCCAGAAGTTCCAATTGAAGCAAGATTAGGGTTGTATAAAAGTGAAGGCGATTTATCGTGATAGCTCAAGTAATACAAACCGGTGTCCAGCGTTGTTCCTTGTGGTTTGTAGTGAAGTGCGATCCCATACTGTCCACTGCTTTTTGGTTTAATATCATTGCCAATACCGTAAGCAGTCGCTCCGCTAGGGCACAACACCGCAGCTGCTGCCGATGCAGAGCAGCCAGCCGGATCCCCAGTAACGTAGTAAGGTTGCGCTCCGCGCCCGAAGATGTCTGAGTTAGACCAGAAGCTACCTACAGGCGAATAGAGATTCTTGTTCCACTGGAACTGGTAGTAGCTGTCAAAGCTCAAGCCGCCGCCAATACCCGTGGCAAAACTCAGCATAGGGGCCGGTAAGATGGCTTCCTTGATTTGCGTGCCAGGCATGACGAATTTTTGATAATCCAAGGCCATGGTGGAGCTAATCCCGCCCACACCATACAAGCTTTCACCCCAGTTAATCACCTGATTGCCTAAGCGAACGCGGGCGGTTTCCCCGTTTAGCTTAAAGCTCTTACTCACCCACAAGTCCAGCAGGCGGACATCTCTGGCCACTTGGGATTGTGCGGCACTGGACAGCGGTGTGCGCCCAGTCTTGTCGGCAACGAAATCGTACAGATAACTAATGCGGGCCATGAACTTAATGTCGCTAGGAAACGCCAACACTACTTCATTTGTACCCTTCAGATTTAGCGAAAAGAAGTCACCCTTGTTGTAGTTCAGATCCCCGTTATCGCCAGAGGCGAACAAAGGATTAACCTGCCCCGCGCTGCAGGTTGAGTTGGTTGTGGGGTTTCCAATAATGTTACAGCTCGGGTTGAGCAGCCTGTAACCAAACCCTGCAGTTACTTGCGAATCAATGGAACCAGTTACGGAGCCATCATCACTTTTCACTGGAAACGCATAAGATGCGCTGTTCACTAGCAGCAGCGCTGCTGCTAGCATCCCTTTTAAATTTACTTTCTTGTTCATCACATTCCCCTCAAAGCGTGTCATTTAAGAAGCAGCCATTTCCTAGCGTTCGCTGATTGCGCGCAAGGTGTCCGGTGTGTAGAAGTTGGAGCTGAACACAGGCTCTTTGCTTTCCAGGTAGTACTCCACATCCTTCTTCATACCCAGCACCGAGTAATCGGCCATGTAACGACCGCTTTGCAGGTTGTACTGAATGAACGGGTTGTAGGTACAGATGCCGCCCAATTCCCAAGTAGGAATCTGCCAGGCTTGACGCACGTTCCACAGTTTGCCGCTGGAATCGTAATCTTCAGCAATCAAAATGTTCCAGCTGTCTTCATCCAAGTAGTAGGTGCGCTTTGGTGCGCTGTGGCGCATGCCTTGCTTCACTGTGGCGTCTACGACCCACACACGGTGCAACTCATAGCGACCCAGATCAGGGTTCACTTCATCCTTTAAGTAGGCGACGCTGGTTGGTGTGTTAAAGTTGTACATCTTGAAAGCATCATGAGGAATGTAGACTTCTTTTTTGCCGACCAATTTGTAATCGAAGCGATCCAAGGTGCTCCAGAACATGTTCTGAATATCAACCATGTATTCGTTCTCGAAACCAATCAGCGGTGCATCATACGCGTAGGCCGGTAAGCGGCGTACACGACGTTGACCGGGGAAGTAGTAGCTGGATTCTGCAATCTTATCCAAGTAGCTGATGTAAATAATGGCTTGCCCCACCAAAGCCACTGGTGCGGAGTATTTGTAGTAACCATACAACTCCACCTTGCCAGAATCCTCTACATTCTTGGCACCCTTCGCCCCCCAAGGGTAGAACTGTGTCAGTTCCCACTGGTAGAACACGTAGTCGTTAGTGCCCCGACGGGGACTCAAAGTGCTACCACCAGCCAGGAAGGTAAAACCGACGCCTTGGTTGCGCAGTTTTTGGTTCCACATGGCTTCAGCGCCATTAACAGGAATGGGGAACGGGACCCCTCCAGCCTTGGCATGATCCAAGCTAAAGCCATCGGCGTTCATCTTGGCTTCTAACGCATTCATCTTGGTACGTTCTTCCACAGAGGTAGGCACCACGCAATTGCGGTGTGATGGATAAACATCCATGCGGTAGTTGGGCACTTGTTTGACCAAGGCCACCTGACCGGGAGTCATTTTGCTGGCGTACTGGTCTACGTTGGCAGGAGTAATAGTGAAGAGGGGCTTTTCTTCCTTGGTCATCTTGGAGAAACCGGCGCGCTCTAGGCCCCATTTCCAACCGGGCAACGCTTCGTCGGCTTTACCGCTCCACGCGGGGATGGTGCCGTCCTTATTGCCCGCTTTTTCAGCGCCAATAGGCGTCAAGTCTTTCCCCAAGCGGTCTGCCTCTTGCTGCGATGCCGCAAATGTCATATCGGCACATAGTGCTGCCAGTACAAAAATTAGCCATTTCTTATTCATTTCGCCCCCCGTTCGTAATAACCCATATAAAAAATTTTTAATCGCTTCACGCAGTCGTGCGCACGCACCGCGAACAGCGTTATCTAACCATGCGCATCCCCTCAAATATATTGTTTTAAGGGGTTACTCCCAAATGATTACATTGTATTGCGGAGACAGTGCGCCTCAAGACGTGCACTGCAGGTGAGGGTTACGCGGAAGCCTGGGCCAATGGGGAGCGCTCGCGCCCTCCCAGAACGAGCTGATTAATACGCTCATGGGACACGGGCTCGCAAAATAATGAGCCCACGCCATAGGTAAACCCATAGTACTGCGCCATGGCTAAGGCGTCTTCGTTTTTAATGCCCGATATCACCGCGATAGCCCCTTGGGCTTTGGCTTTGGCGACCATCTCACCCAGTAAGGCTGTCCCCTGTTCGCCCTGCACGCGGGCCAAATCCACCCGCCATACGTCGGCATTGAATAACCTCTCGCGCCCTTCTGCCATGAGCATCTTACCGTCCATCACCAACCTTGCTCCCATATGACGCAATTCGAGTAATGCGGCATCGGCAACCGGCGCATCAGAGGGGTTATGCCAGGCCTCAATCATGCAGCAATCTGCAGATAGATCGTATT
>Ga0208507_1002089_pt1 | contig 10539 bp, 12 predicted proteins | sample CryBogCBH12Aug01_FD_184626 | JGI IMG/M metagenome (GOLD analysis project Ga0208507, IMG submission 184626) | Freshwater microbial communities from Crystal Bog, Wisconsin, USA - CBH12Aug09.1 (SPAdes) (version 2) | ecosystem: Environmental > Aquatic > Freshwater > Lake | place: Crystal Bog... | reverse complement strand
AAACGATGACATCTTTTTCGCGCCCGCTTTCCCGGCAAACTTCGAGCAAGTCTGCCACCTGCGTTTCCTTCACACATAGAATCAGCCCGCCAAATTGCGCCTGAAGCAATGCCCGGTAATAGGTTCCCGCCGCCGAGGTTTTCCCCGCTCCCGGCGACCCGATGAACAGCACATTTTCAAAAGCGTCGCGCACGGTAAAGGTGACGCCGTTTGAAAAAGTCAGCAGCGGCTTGTCCATTTCATTGGTTACGACCGCCTCAACTTCGGGCGCACCCCACAACAGGCGCTCGATGAATTCAAAAAAACAGTTCATCGTATGGGGAATACAGCCCCGACGCCCTGCCGCTGTTCGTCATTGATGATTCTTACCTGACCATTGGCACCGTAAATGAATATCACGAGATTGTCTTGCTGCCGCATTATTTCCATCTTATGCCCGGTTTGCTTCAGTTCTTTGGCGTTATCCAACGCTGCGCGATTCCAATACCAGCCGACGCCCAGCGCCAGAATCGCTGCGATCACCATCAAAAGCAACGCCATCCCCACCCGGAAAACACGCAGCCGGGAAATTTGCCCGTTCAGCCGTTTTACCTGCTCATCAACCGCGTCCATTTTCGCCTTTGCTTCTGCCACCGGCTGACGAACATCCGCCGCGCGAACAGCGCCCAGTAAATTTTCCAAATCCGCCTTGCCAATGGCGGATTCCACCGCGCCGGGTGCCCGGGCTTCGCCTTTCCGTTCCAGCGTGCCGTGGGTATAGGTGGCGTAGGCTTCGAGCAAAAGGAACAACTTCGCCGATTGGCTGGCTTCGCCGCCACCGGCCAATTCCGCATAGGCTCGCTCCGCCGCCGCGCGCTTTCCCGGCGGTAATGACGCTATGCAGGAATCCCAAAATGTTGTGTGTGGCTCGCTCATAATTTTGAATGTTGCTTGTGCTTACTTTGCCTTTCCGTTTTTTCTACCGCTTCCACACCCATTCATCGTTAATAACATTCTTAAATCCCATTTTTTCGAGAAATTTATCTTCGCCGTTTGCTATTCTTCCTTTGATGGGGGTAATTATTCCGATTTGTTTAACTTCCTCCCGCTCTTTCAAATTGTTCAATAAAAATTCAACGATTCTTTCATTGGCTACTTCGCTTGCTATGTTGCGTAATCCGACCTGCCCGCTTCCATACATTATTTCAAACCGAAAAGGATAATTGCTGCTGCCAAATTCGGGATGTATTTTCCCGTCGATGATTAAGTCAATGAAATCTATGATTTCGCTATTCACGGCGCTTTCTTGCGCTGGTGTCAGGTTAGAACTAGCCGTGACTTTGTGTTTATAGGTAGGCAGCATTTTTTGTGTTAATGTTTTGCGTTTTCAGTCCTTCGACCATTCCCGGCTCAATTTCATGTGGAACATGGTTAAGAAGATTGTTGCTTTTAGCTGCGAAAAACCAGCAGTTATTATTCCAACGTGTGAGTCGTCTGCTTCCAACCGGGTAAATCTTCAGGATTTCTTTTTGCCTTATTCCTTGCTGCCCACATTATGACCTTTATTTACGGCCTGTTTTCCAATTTTAACTTTTCTTCCGTCCGTTTTTAATTCCCGGCATTCGCGCTCTGCTGGCAATTGCCATTTTCAGTTGATTGTCCATTTTTCGCGACAACTTTAGACACGTCAAAAAAGTCGCGTCCAAACTTCACTGGCTTCAATCCGCGCCGGCTGGTTCTCGACTGCGCTTGTGTGCTCGCCCGTCGCGCCTGAATTTCACCCGCCCCCGCGCCAGACTTCCGGCCAGCGGACAGACCCGCAAGCCGCAAGACTGGCTTGCCCCAGGCACCCGCGCGACCGACTCCGCCACCGCGCTCCGCTCGCCCCATCCATCGCTCCTTTCCGCCAGCAAAGTTTCGACGCTCCGCCGCATTGATCGGCGCGACCAATGCGCCGTTGAAGTTCTCCGCTGCGCTGCGCCCCTCATCGCCGCATCCGTCGCGGCAGGGTGTGAATGCCGCCTTGCGGCAACCTGAATGTTGAAACGTGCCGGTCATGCTTCATGCGTTCGCAATGAATCCCGCCCGTCCCGCCCGCCGCTGGCGGAAAATGTTTTGACGGCACAAGTGGGCGCGCGGCTTCGCCCGCCCATGTCCCCGCAATAGGGCGCGATGCTCCGCATGTCGCCCAAGACGTAGCAATATTGGCCGCGAGGTTTCACCCGGCCAAAGCATCGGCATTAACCGTGAGCGCGGCCATTTTCCGACCGCTCCACTTCGTTTTGACGGCTCAAAAATTGTCCGCCCTCACTGGTAAAAATTGATTAGCCGGAGACTGCGGCGAAATTCCCACAGCCGGGAAAGCCACGGAGTCCCGGCCATGTAAATTTTCCGCAGACTCCAGAAAGATTTTAAGACCACGACCCTGCCGGGGGCAGAGAAGTTAGTTTTCCAATTGTTCATCATTTGCCCACGCCGTCAGCCAGCCATCGCCGCGCACCCGTCCGACACCGCTCCGACAATAGGGGCGTGAGCGAAAATCGCGCCAGCGTCGCCCCGCCGCCCTCCCGCCACTGTCACGCTTTCCGCTTCCGCCAGTTTTTGAAAATGCGCTTTCGCGCGCGTCGCGCTGTCTCCCAATCAGGTGAGGCGCGCGGCGACGGCAGGGTGACGGTCATCGGTTTGAAAAAAAATGAAAATTAAAAAAATGATTTTGGGAATTGAGGCGGCGGCTCTTGCGAGTGTCCGGCCTTCGGCGGTGTTGAAAAACGGCAGTCCAGCGAAGGAGGTTTTATGATTTTTCTCGAACAGCAGAAATTCCTTTTGGGGAAAATCGTGGCGACGCCAGCCGCGTTGCAGTCGCTTTCCGTCGAGGACATTTGCCGCGCGATTGATCGCCATGTGTGCGGCGAGTGGGGCATGGTCAGCGACGCCGACCGCGCCGAGAACGAATTTGCGTTGCGGCATGGTTTGCGCGTGATGTCGGTCTTTGAATCGAAGGGTGAAGTTCGGTTTTGGGTGTTGACCGAGGCCGACCGCAGCGTGACGACCGTGCTTTTGCCGGGGGATTATTGATGCAAACGTCGCGGATTCTCCATGTGGACGCCAATACTTTTTTCGCCACGTGCGAGGAAATTTTGTCGCCAGCGTTGCGCGGTCACGCGTTGGCCGTTGCCGGTGGCCGTCGCAATGATGGAATCGTTTTGTCCGCGAACCGCCGCGCGAAGCAATTTGGCGTGAAGTCCGGCATGGCGGTTTTTGCCGCGCGCCAGTTGTGTCCGGGGTTGGTCGTTTGTCCCGCACGCGTGGACGAATACAAAATTATTTCGGCGCGGATGTTTGCGGCGATGAATCGTTTTTCGCCGTTGGTCGTGCCGGTGTCCATTGATGAAGGATTTTTGGATTTGTCCGCCGAGGCGGACGGCGCGGCGCGGTGGCGCGAGTTGAGCGCGACGATTTTGCGCGAGGTTGGTTTGCCGCTGTCGGGCGGGTTGGCAAATTCGCGCTGGCTGGGCAAGCTGGCAACAGATGCCGCCGCGAAGCCAGGATTTTTGGAGGTGAGCGCCGGCACGGAAAAAGATTTCTTGGCCGCGCGGGATCTCCGCGAGTTGAGCAGCATCGGCGAGAGCCGCGCGCAAGCGCTGGCCGCTTTGGGCGCGCGGACGTTCGGCGACGTGGCCGCGCTGCCCTCGATGCTTTTGAAGGATCGGTTTGGCATTTGGGGGCAAAAATTGTTTTTGTTCGCGTCCGGCCAGTGGCCGGAAAAATTGGTGGCCGAGGTGCGGACGCGCACGACGATTTCGCGGCAGAAAACTTTCCCGTTCGACGTGATTGATTTTGGCCGCGTCTTGCAATTTGGCTTGGCCGAGGTGAAGAAGTTGATGGAGGTTTTGCGCCGGGAGCAGCTTTTGCCGCGCGAGCTTGGCGTCGTCGTGCGGTTCGCCGATTTCAGCGAAGTCCGCGCCGAGCATCGGTTCCGCGCGGCGCAGGAGGACGACGAAATCATTTGTGAAATGTTCGCCGCGAAGTTTCGCGAGTGCGTGAACGGCCAGACAAAATCGGTGCGCCAGCTCCGCGTCGCGCTTTGGAATTTGTCGCCGCGCCCGGCGCAGGGTTTGCTTTTTCCGTGAGCCTTGCGGCGCGCTTGTCCCTAGCCACGCTTCAACTGCTTTAGCTTTTCATCTTCCGCGTCGATTAACGCTTGATCCGCCGAAAAAGGGTGTCTCGGTTCGTCAGATTTTGGGGGAGTGGTGACCGGTCGCTCGATAAACCGCATTTTTGCCGCTTCTTCCAAGCTGTGCGCTTGTCGCAGATGGCCATAGATGAGCATCGCAGTTCGTCCGCCGTCTTTATGCCCCATCCACCGGCTAAAAACGCCCACGTCAATTCCAAGCTCCATGCACCGGGTGGCGAATATATGGCGCAGATCGTGATTTGAGAGATGACGAATTCCCACGGCTTTGCAGCTTGAGGTCAGCACCGACTGGATTGAAACTCCAGGCACCAGCTTGTCTTTTGGTTTATGGTTGGGAAAAGCTTTTTCCAACCGTTCAATTAATTCCAGCAGGTCAGGAAACAAGGGGATCGTGTAGGAACCGGTTTTTGCTTTGCCCGCAAACAGAATGCCTTTGTCTTTGTGAACATCTTCCCAAAGCACGTTTCTGGCGGTGTCAATTCGCATTCCAGAGCAAAGCAGCAGGTCAAACAGATAGCCGCCCATTGTGCCCTTGTGCTTGCACCTCCGGTAAACCTCTAGGCGCAATTTAGCCACTTCTTCCCGACTTGGCAGGGAAAGCGTCATGCGCTTGTAATCGTAGTCAACCGAGACGTATTTTAGACCGTGGGCTATATCCTCCATGACTTCCCGCGCCATCAATTTTTCCTTTACGGCTATGCGTAGTAATTCCCGCATCATGGTCACGGCGCCGTTCGTTCTGGTGGCAGAATATTTTTGGCTGTGGGTCGCGATCCAGTTTTCAAATAACTTCTCGCTCAAATCCGAGATTTTTAGCGACCTGAATGTCGGCCATGTTCCCTTGATATTTTTCGCTCCGCCCACTTGGTCGAGGCATTCCAGTTTGTAGAGACGGTTGCTGGCGGTGATTTCATTTATTTGAACCCGCCGCGCTAAATCCGTGATGTATTTTTCGATCAGGGCGCTGATGGTTTCGTCGCTGGCTGGCTTGACGGCATTCAGTTTCAGCATGTGCTGCCGCATTCGTTCCCGCGCCACCATGAAATCCGTGGTTTGTAATGAAATCCGTTGCCGCTTTCCATTTTTCGGCTTGATTCGCAAGTAGTATGTGCCAGACTCCCCCAGCAAATACAGATTGGGAATCTTGGTGATTTTCCAGTTTTGTTTGCGCGGTGTTGCTTGATTCATGACAGAACTATTCTACACCGTGGTCAACAATGGCTCAACATTTAAGTTTCGGGGTTGAGGCGAAAATCACGGAAGCATTGATTTTATTGGTTGGAGAGATGGCCGAGTGGCTGAAGGCGCTGGTTTGCTAAACCGGTATAGGTTCAAAAGATCTATCGGGGGTTCGAATCCCCCTCTCTCCGCCATTTTCATTTTCGTGACCGAAAGTGACAATGGATGACGCATGATGATTTCCGTCAATGTTTCCAACGGTTCTACCTGCCTTGATGGACTTCAAACCGATGACAGCAGGTGACATGGCAGGACGGTCGGCGACTAAAGTTTGTGAGTCTATTTGTGAGTCGCCAATCGAAGGCAATCCGCGAACGGTTGCCGCCAAAGGCAGTTGCGCAACATCTGTATAGGTTTTCATCGTCAGCCGCATATCGCTGTGCCGCGCCAGTTCCATCGCTTCACGCGGCGAAACGCCAGCCCGTTGCAGGCGGGTAATGTAGGTCGTCCGCAGCGCATGGAAGTCCACCACATGGCCGCGCTCATCCTTCAACGGAATTTCCGCCTTCTTGAAATCCTTGCGAATTTCTTTCATCGTCGGGACACCATCGGGAAACACCAAATCTTCCGGCTTGAGTTTTCCAGCGGCCTTCAGCTTTTGCAATTCCGCCACGAGTTCAGGGTGCAACGGGCGGGGCTGTTCCTTGCGATTCTTGACGAAGGCAGCGGGCAGCATCCAATACGGATTAGCCGTATCCAAATAAAAATCGCCGCCATGCAAGGCGTTGATTTCACCACGCCGCAAACCCGTGTGCATGGCCAGCAGATAAAGCAGCTTGCGCGGCCCCGCCAACAATCGCTTGGCCTCATCATCATTCAATGCCCGCCGCTGGCTGCGTTGCTTGCCGCGCGTATCCACTTTGCTGATGATTTCAAACGGATTGGCCACAACACGGTTTTGTTTGCGCAACCAGGTGAACAAGGCCGACAAGACGGCATGATACTCATTGATGGTTTTGGGCGCTTGCGTTTGTTCGGCGCGCCAGCGTAAGAACGCATCCGCCGTCGCGTCGCGCAAACTGTGCCAGTGGCATTCCCGCATCAGCCGCCGCAACCGCTTGTCCACATGGCGGACGTGATCGGCGCAACGTCCCAACGCCTTCAAATCGGCCACATAGCCGTCCACCAGCTTTGCCATCGGATTTTCAAACGTCTCGCGTTGTGCCGCCGGAGCCATTAAACCAACCGACACCCGTTCTTGGTCGCGGATGTTTTCCCGCATTTTTTGCTCGGCAACCTGCCGGTCAGAAACGCCAAGGGAAATGTCCCGCGCCTTAACGTCGCCGTCCAATTTCAGCCGCGCCCGCCAAATCCGGCTGGAAACCAATTTGCCGTTGCGTTGCCGTTTAGGGCGGTAAATGTAAGCAATCATATTTCTCCTTTCGATTAACTTGGTTGACTCAACTTTTGAAAATACGCTTTGACCTGGCTTTCCAGCATTCCCACGGCGCGGCCAATCCGCCGCAACGGGGGCAGCTCGCCACTCTCTGCCCTCCGTCTCACCGTTCGCTTGCACACGCCGAAAATTTGCTCCAGCTCCGGCAGCCGTATCAAACGGTCATTAAATGAATGCTCGGTTGGCATAGGCCATCATTCCTCCTGCTCCTTTTGTCCGCCTTTTAATTTCCAAGACTTTCTTTTCTTGTCCCATTCCATTCCCATTTGCAGCCGCTTCCGAAACGCTTCGGCTTTTCCGCCGGACAACATCGCCGCTTGCAGTTCTGCCATCAGATAATGCCAGTCCTGCTGCTTGTCCTCCTTGGTAAAATCCTTGTGATCCCGATACTTCACTTTCCGGTTGCCTTTATCCTTCGGGTCGGTGTTGGCAAAATCGTCGGCCTCTTTCGCTTCCTTGGGAGTTTTTGGCTCCTCCTTAATCGAGGTCGGTCGGAGGCGATCCCATAAACGGAGCGGACTTTCATTCGGTTCATCAATGTAGCCCACCTTGCGCTTCATTTCCGCCGCCCATGCCTTGCATTCGCTGACGGATACCGCAATGTAAGGCCGTTGCTTGGCTTTGCGTTTCGCGCCAAACAACGTGGTTTCCTCGCTGGTGATGTAAAAGAAAAAGGCGGTCAATTTGCCCTCCTTGATGCGTTTGTGGACGCCCGCGCGTGAAACCGGCACGAACAGGACGACCCCGTTGGTCGAAAGTCCCACGTCGCCCTTGTAATACTCGCCAAGGGCTTCAAACCATTCGGCGCATTGGGCGTGTGTCCCTTCCCGCCGATAGGCGCGAGTGCCGGGCGTTGGCTCGCCAACAATCTCGTGCAATTCTTTCGGCACCTCGATGAATGGAAATTGAATAAACGGCATTTATTTGAGTGTAGTCGCAAATATACAACTGTCAACCATAATCTCGCAATTGTATTTCGGAATGTCGTGCCACCGGCTTGGATGCCGACTGGCGCATGGCTGAACAGCAATTTCTGCTTTGCGACCGGGGCACAAAACACGGTATTATTCCGCCGTGCCGAATGATTTTCAGGGCTGCTATCGGATTCTTGACCTCGAACCGGGGGTGACTCTGGACGAGGTAAAGCGGTCGTATCGTGAGCTGGTGAAAGTTTGGCATCCTGACCGTTTCACGGGTGACGCAAAACTTCACCAGAAAGCCGAAGAAAAGCTCAAACAAATCAATCGGGCGTATGAGGTTTTAGAGGAGGTCTTTCTGAATGGCGGAAAGGCCGAACAGAAAGCCGCCCCGCCTCGGCCACCACAAGGAAAAAATCCCCATGCCGAGCGCGATGAGTTTTTTCAACGTGGCAACAATTTTTATTTCGGCAACAATGTTTCAAAGAACCTGCCGGAAGCTGCACGGTGGTTGAAAAAGTCGGCAGAATTGGGTTTGGATAAGGCTCAAGCGTTGCTTGGCTCCATGTATTACAAGGGTGAGGGTGTTTCCAAAGATTCACATGAGGCAGCACGATGGCTAAAATTGGCTGCTGACCAGAAGAATCCTATCGCATGTTTTTGGCTTGGGCGAATGCACGAGAAAGGGTTCGGCACCAATATTCTGCACAAAGTGGTGAAGGCAGGCGTTGACTGGCAGCTAGGCGATTCAAAAATTGAGGCATACAAATGGTTCAATCTGGCGGTCACGCATGGCTGTATGGAAGGGCTTGAAGGGATGTCGCGCATTGATATTTATCTGACGCAAGGCCAGATCAATGAGGCGCGAACGCGTGCTGCTAAATTTTACCCTCCGTATCCAGACAGGTCTGCACGCCAGACTATTGCCGAATGGTTTAAGGCTTATATCCAAGAGCTTTCCAAAAACCCAAAATCCGTCGCATGGCGCGCGGAAGTCATGTCTGCGTTAGAACATTTCAAAGGTCTTGAAATGGATATTACCGAAACCGCTTTCAAAAACTTGCAAGACAAGTTTTTTGCCAACCGAACTGCCAAGACATCCAATTTTTTTAAGACCGTAGGCGCAGTGTGGAAGGGTAAGCTAGGAATGAACGCGAGCCGAGACGAAAATGCTCGCCAACTTGCCTACAGATTTGTCGAAGATGCCTATGGGCTGTCTCCGCGTTATGTTTGTATCAGGGAAAATTTCATGAACCATCTCTGGTTAAACATTTATGCTGGAAGTTAGATTAAACAACGATTCTGGTTGCATTTTACGCGGCACTATTAACATCATTTTTTACATGAAAACGATTCGTTTGGGCTTCGTCCCGTCCGCAAAACCGGCGGCAACGCCCGCGACACCGAAACTTTGAATATATGCCACGGAAAAGAATAAATGCAGGAGAAGAACAATTTCAGTTACTGGCCAACCAATTGGCGAGAGCGAATACGCATTATCATTTCGCCAAAATTCTTCACGATAATCGTCAAACGCTTGGTTGGGCTAAAGATTTTTGGGAGTATACATTGACCGCCCATTGTAGCATCGCATTCCTCGACCTTTGTCGCGTTTATGATTACCACAAAGATGGCCTTAACCTTATTAACTGCCTCCAATCAATTGACAAAAGCGCTTTAGACCAAGCCAAGCAGAAGCAATTGAGCCATTATATCGCCGAGTGTCGTCCAAAAAGTCAAAATCCATTGGTCAATAGCTCGCGAAATTGGCGACATAAAATTATTGCACATTACAACTTTGAAGCTGCTCATGACCGCGATGGTTTTGATAAAAACAATCCAGATGAACCGGAAGAGATAATTCATTCTCTCATTGAGGTGGGGTTCAAAATACTTGAGTGGTGTAGTGGACTACAAGGCAAGGCTACCATTTATCAACGATTTGCTCCCGGAAAAGATGATTGCGAAAAAGTTCTCAAACGCCTGCATTGAGGAATATGAATAAGACAACCAAAACCGTTCTCATTTTGCTTTCTGTGTCGCTGGTGCTTTGCCTGTCCTTGCAATCGCAAACCATCACCAATTCATCTTCATCTACTAAAGGGCAATCATTAACAAATAGGAATGGTTTTGTTATCCCTCCTGAAGATGTAGCTTTCTTCCGTCAGAAAGGTTATACAGATGCCGAGATTATACGAGACTGCCAACCGCCGACACCGCAGACACCAGAGCAAGTTCAACAAGCAAAATGGTTGGCGGCAAATCCAACTCCGCCCGATCTTAAAAACGCGATTGTTTGTATGGATAGTTTTTTAGGGATGACAAACGCCATGCTTCCGGCAGACGTAATAAGCATAAAGACTGAATCCCTTAAATTCCGAATAAACGGTCAAGATTACAATTATTCCGGTCACTACACGGTGACGTTGAATACTCCTCGCCAACACAAAAACCCATACTTCGGTTTTGGCACGCCGGAAACAGCAAAAGTTCTCATTTTAGAGAACTGGAACGGAGATATGTTGCCGCTCCAAAACGCAACAATTTGGGAAAAGAGCAGTGGTTTTATTGATGCGGTGGCGTTGGGCAAAGAATGGATTTACTCTGGCACTTATACAATCCAGAACTGACAAACTTGCCATGTTCAACCTATTCAAGCGCGATCCGGTTCGGGAAAAGTTAAAGATAGCGGGTGAACGGCGTGCTGCGATCCAGGTCAATCAAATCCACCGAACGGCCAATCAAATCACTGACCCGCGCGCCCATGCGATAGAAAACCGACGGCGGCAGGCCGGAAACTGCCAGATCGAGAT
>Ga0208507_1002086_pt1 | contig 10550 bp, 18 predicted proteins | sample CryBogCBH12Aug01_FD_184626 | JGI IMG/M metagenome (GOLD analysis project Ga0208507, IMG submission 184626) | Freshwater microbial communities from Crystal Bog, Wisconsin, USA - CBH12Aug09.1 (SPAdes) (version 2) | ecosystem: Environmental > Aquatic > Freshwater > Lake | place: Crystal Bog... | reverse complement strand
CTAAATTAGAACTAATTTTATAAATTAAATCTTCTTTAGCTTCTTTTAATGTTTCACCATGACTAAATTTATCGTTACCATCGGTAACTATATAAAATTCTTTAGTTTGATTTAGTTTTTTAACTTTATAAACGTTGCCTTTTTTATTTACTACTTCTGTAAATATACCATCTATTTTAATGTATTTACCGTTTTGAAAAGTAATTGGTTTGGTAAGGTCTAATTTAGTGTAGTTTTTTAGGTCTTGTTTTAGTTTAGAGCTAAGATATAAACTACCACCTACGGTTAAACTAATATCTTTAGGTAAAGTAGTAACAGAGTCAAGATATAAACTACCACCTACGGTTAAACTAAGCCCTTCGGGCAAAGTAGTAACGGATCTAAGACATAAATTACCTCCTACAGTTAAACTAATATCTTCAGGTAGAGTAGTAACAGAGAAAAGATCTAAATTACCACCTACGGTTAAACTAATACCCTTAGGTAAAGTAGTTAAAGAGTTAAGAAATAAACTACGACCTACGGTTAAACTAATCCCTTCAGGCAAAGTAGTAACGGAGCTAAGAGATAAATCACCACCTACGGTTAAACTAATCCCTTCGGGTAAAGTAGTCAAAGAGTTAAGAAATAAACTACGACCTACAGTTAAACTAATACCCTTAGGTAAAGTAGTTAAAGAGTTAAGAAATAAACTACGACCTACGGTTAAACTAATCCCTTCAGGCAAAGTAGTAACGGAGCTAAGAGATAAATAACCACCTACAGTTAAACTAATACCCTTAGGTAAAGTAGTCAAAGAGTTAAGAAATAAACTACGACCTACAGTTAAACTAATACCCTTAGGTAAAGTAGTTAAAGAGTAGAGATCTAAATCACCACCTACGGTTAAACTAATCCCTTCGGGTAAAGTAGTAACAGAACTAAGATCTAAATTACCTTTAATTATTTCTTTACCTAAGAATTGATCTTCTGTTAAATTAAACTGTTTTTTAAATTGTTCTTTTGTCATAACTTTTTATTTTCGTTTTACTTCCTAAAGTAAAGTAAATTAACTGTAACTACCAAATTTATTTAAAAAATTCTTTAAAAGTACTTCCTCCATAACTGTTAGAAGTCAATTTAATAATTTCTTCTATTGTATAAGATGTTTTCTTTACTTTATTTGTAGTTACAAAATCTTTTACTCCAAAGGAGCAAGCTCCTGTTATAACTCTATAAGCTTGTATGCCTTCTTCGAAGGTTAATTTACTTTGTAAAGTTAAATCTTTATACTTACTTTTATCTAAGTTAGAACTAATTTTATAAATTAGATCTTCTTTAGCCTCTTTTAATGTATTACCATGACTAAATTTACCGTTACCATCGGTAACTAAATAAAATTCTTTTGTTTGGTTTAGTTTTTTAACTTTGTAAACATTGCCTCTTTTATTTACTACTTCCGTAAATATACCGTCTACTTTAGTGTATTTACCATTTTGAAAAGTAATAGGTTTAGTAATATCTAATTTAGTATAGTTTTTTAGTTTTTGTTTTAGATTAGAATTAAGATCTAAATTACCTCCTACAGTCAAACTAATACCTTCAGGCAAAGTAGTAACGGAGCTAAGAGATAAACTGTCTCCTACAGTTAAGCTAATATCTTCAGGTAAAGTAGTAACAGATCTAAGACATAAACCGCCTCCTACAGTTAAACTAATACCTTCGGGTAAAGTAGTAACGGAGTTAAGATATAAATCACCTCCTACAGTCAAACTAATACCTTCAGGCAAAGTAGTAACGGAGCTAAGAGATAAATAACCACCTACAGTTAAACTAATACCCTTAGGTAAAGTAGTCAAAGAGTTAAGAAATAAACTACGACCTACAGTTAAATTAAGCCCTTCGGGCAAAGTAGTAACAGATCTAAGATTTAAACTGTCTCCTACAGTTAAGCTAATCCCTTCGGGTAAAATAGTCAAAGAGCGAAGATCTAAATAACCTCCTACAGTTAAACTAATACCTTCAGGCAAAGTAGTAACAGAGCAAAGATATAAATCACCGCCTACAGTTAAACTAATACCTTCAGGCAAAGTAGTAACAGATCTAAGATTTAAATCACCTCCTACAGTTAAACTAATACCCTTAGGTAAAGTAGTAACAGAGTCGAGATATAAACTACGACCTACGGTTAAACTAATCCCTTCGGGTAAAGTAGTAACAGAACTAAGATCTAAAGAACCTTTAATTACTTCTTTACCTAAGAATTGATCTTCTGTTAAATTATATCTTTTTTTAAATTCTTCTTTTGTCATAACGTTTTATTTGATATAAATGCAGGTATTATATTTTACCTATGTATTTGATTTATAGGGTTTCTAACTCTGATTTCACAATATAAAGATAGGTAAATTATTTTATATATGCAAATTTACTTTTACAATTTCATAGAAAATCTATCTTTCATCTTATCTATCACTTCTATAGGTACATTATGTACACTCTCATTACCATGTCTGTTCTCAACTATTAAAGAAACAACTCTATAATCATATTTTTTAGCTAAGTCGAGGTAAGGCTGTATTTCTTTCTCTGTTGTAGTTGTGTTTGATATTACTAATCTATCATAATTTCCTTCCATTGCAAATTCTAATTCCTGCTGGCACCACATATGTGCTTGATATAGGCGAGACATATCGAAATTATAATTACCTTCTTTATCGTACCAGAATTTATCTGCTTCGAATATTTGTTCTTCGGGGACTAATAATTTAGCTAATGTTGATTTACCTGATCCTGGGATTCCTCTAATTATTATAAGTGTTTTCATTTTTTTTTTAAATATTTTCGTGATGATCAATAGCAAGCATTGATTTGATTGGTTGATTTTTCATGATTTTAATTATTTCTGGTAGCCCATACGGGTGTAAGCTATTTCCATCTACTCCAACATCCGTAGCCCTTCCTTTTTGTATTTTTAAATGATTAGGTAAATGAACATGTCCAAATAAGTGAGTAACTCCTTTACTTAAACCATCCCATGAGGCTATAGGAAAATGAGATAAAACAAAATTATATTTTTTATTTCCTCCTAAGATATCATGAATAGGCACAGTTACTTCTAATGTAAGATACTCGAATACTCCTAAAAATTCATTTTGGATATTATCTTTATTTTTTCTTATGTGATGGTCATGATTACCGAGTACAAGATATATATTTTTACAATTTATCCTATTCCTAAACTCTCGTATAGAATCGAATCCTCCAAATGACCAATCTCCTAAATGCATTAAGATATCATTTTCCCCAACTACTTCGTTAATGTTACTAACTAATGCTTGGTTCATGCCAAATAAAGTTTGAAAAGAACGTAATTTAGAGGAATCACCTACCCAATTAGTAGTTCCTTCGCATATATTAGCGTGATTATAATGTGTATCAGAGGTAAAGAATAATTGTTGATATGTCTCTAATTTTATTTTTAAATGTGCCATAGATTTTATTCATAATTTTTTATAAAAACTTTATTTAGGTTGTTTAACCTATCTTCTTTCTCTTTTACTCTCTGTATAGATTCTAAATATATTTTAGTCTTTATTTCAACTATCTTTTCATATTGACTACCTATATCATCAATATCCTTTAATTCTTCCTCTTTTACAGTAACAGAATCTTCTTGTTCATATCTATAAGTTTCAAAATCGAAGGGAATAGGTAATAATATTTCAAACATCAAATTTAAAGATTTATATTCGTAATATCCTAACACATATTTATTTATATTATAAGATTCACCACACCATTCATCTCTTTTTATACAGTAAATTGGATCTACCTTATTTAGCCACTTCTTATTTTTAGGTAGTTTTATTGTTATTTTAAGCCCTAAAAAAAGCTTCATAAATATATTAAAAAGTTCGCATATTATTATCCAAAATAGTAAACTTCCAATACATACTGATATCCATGATATTATATTTTCCATAATTTTTTTTTATTTAATTAAAGGTAATAAAAGTATTTTGCCTTATTTATACCAGAGGTTTTCATACGGAAATGTATCTTTCTGTTTTGATTTCTTCTTAGTATGTTTATAATCTCGCTTAATCCAGGTGATTAGTATTTTGTATAAATCATCATAAGCCTTTTCCTTTATTTTAGTTGAAAGACCTTCTAAATCAAGATATCGTTTCTTATCCTTTAATATTGTAATAGGGCCTTTGACAGTATCTCCCCATCTTCTTAGTCCTTGAGGGTAGTGAGTAATAGAATACCTCTTCCTTACTTCTTTTAATAATTTAGTTTTCATAACTATTTGATTTTATTTTCCGCTTCTTTACGTTGTTTGTATGCTTTAAATTCCTCATCTAACCGTAGTACTAAATACTCTCTGTCTGAGCTTATGTCTTCATCAAGAAGGTCTTGGAGAAGTATATCTATAATCTCATCGTACTGTTTCTTTCTGAATAGTTCTCCTAGGAAATTCACTCCTATTATAGATCTCCAGATAAACTGTTTACAGGCATCTACCCAATCTATTCCTGTCTCAACAGCTTTCAACTTAAAAAGCATTCTAAACTCTAAACTATCCATAACCCTTATTTCAATACTTAAAGATACAAAAAAAGCCCCGAAGGGCCAACTTTATTTTAAATTAATTTTGTATTTTATCCTAATGTTATTAGGCTTTAGGGGAATTTTTATATTTCTCAAAGAATACTTCTTTGAAATCCTCTAGCAATTCACTGGTATTTTTAGGATTATCTAACCATTTTCTAATAGCATTATTCTCTTTATCGGTGAAATCGTCTGAATTCCATTCTATTTCCGATACTAGGTCTATATCGTTTTCTCCTTCAAATTCAAAATAAGCTTTGAAAAGAGGTTCTACTTCTATATTAAGCATCTTATCATGTACGTATTTCTGTACTTCTACATCCATGTATTGTTTAGAATCAGCTTCATATAATTCCTGTTCTACTTCAGGATGCTCTGCTTGCCATTCCATTACATGCTCTTTTACGCTATGAACATGGTCAGTTGCTACTGCAATATGATCTAATATCCAAGCTGGTAAGTCTTTTCCGGGCTGTATTGCATTATACAGTAAAGATGCATTCATAATTAAATCACGTAATTCACCTTTAATCATTGATGAATTTGGTTTCGGCATACCACATTCAGCTACTTCTTTTGCCTTAGCAGTTGCAATAGCGTACATTTTACCTCCTGGCATTTTAGGATTGCTCTTTTTTAATCCTTTAACAATTTTCTCTTCTTCTCTCTTTTGTGCAGGAGTTAGATGTTTTTCACTCAGTACTTCCTTCACTAACTGGCGGAATTGGCTTTTTTTCATTTTAGAATGTTTTTATTCTTCTTTTGTATAAATATATAAAAATTTAGTTAAACTACCACTCTCTACAAGACCAGTAATTTGCTTTAGTTCTTGGTCCCGGGTTGTCACAGTGATGTCTTGCACGGTAGGAATGTCTACGTTTTGGATTATTTCTTTTGATGTTCATTCCATGTGCTCCAAAATTTACCTTAACTACGTTTCCTGTTTTAGGATCCTTTACATATACTTTGAACTTCTTCACATCTCCTTGCATTGGTTTGCCTAGAGGAACAGTGCGTCCATGGTATTTAGCTTCTGAAAGAATATTGATGTGTTCTCTAATGTATTTAGCTAGACATTGAGGACAAAAAGAATCTGTTTCTTCTACTGAGTGCATGTTATTTTTACTCTATACAGGAATACCTGTATATATAAATAGGTATATAGGTTGAAAAAAACATCTAATACTGTGCTTAGGCTCCCGGAGTTAACTGGAAGGTAGGTGTCTTGTCTACGCTAGGGATAAGGTATTTTGTATACCCGTATATTGAGGGTTTTTCAAGTATTTCTTTTATAGCAATTATTTTGTAGACATAGCTACCTGTTTCTGGGTTCAGTTTTAAGAAAAAGTAACTAAGCTGGTTTTGCTTTAGTAATGCTCTTTTTATTTTGTTATCCCCGTTGTTGTAGGCAGCTGCTACCAAAGACCAGTCTTTAAATTCTCTGTGAAGGTCCCTCAGATACTTACACGCAGCTACAGTGGACTTATGTAGGTTGTACCTCTCATCACTTCCTTTCCTTACTTTCAGACCCAATAAACGGGCCGTACTAGGCATTAACTGCCAAGGACCGGCAGCTCCAGCAGAACTTACTCCATCCCCAAATCCGGATTCAACCAAAAGCATATATTTAAAATCATCAGGAATTCCGTACTGGTTTAAGATTGGTTCTATAACCGGAAATATTTTTGCAGCTTTTTTCTGAAGAATGTAAGAACCGATACTACAGTATCTGTAGTTCTTTATTGAATGCTTTACTTTTTTATCAACAAAGTGATCATAGGTAGGAACTGTTTCATTAGCAAAACTATAAAATTGTACTGTTGTTGGAACTACCCCATGACTCCACAAGGAGGTTGTTACAAATAAAAGAGCAATTGTTAATAGTGTTTTCATTTATTTTCGATTTAGTTAGATAAAAAAACCATTAGATTTTCTAATGGTTCTATGAACTATTTTAAAATTTAAGGGTATCTAGTTTGTTGCTAGATTTTGCTTTATATGTCTTTTTAGCTACATATAAATATCAGAAGCTCGCTTAAAGGAGTATATTTTGGGTTTTTATTTGTTACTTTCTAAATATATCATCTAAATTAACTTCTAATAATTCTGCCACTTTTTTAAGAACTTCTACTTTTTCTTCGATTTCACAATGAGGTTCGTTATTACGTTCATCATATTCTACTGCTCTTTTAAGCAGTTCTTTCATTTCCTCTACTTCTTTTTTCAAGGAATCAAATTCTTCTCTTGTTACTAAATCCCAATTCATATAAGTAGTTATAGGATTTGTTCCTTTAATCTGAATCCTATCTATTAAATCTCTATAAAAAGGTTCATTCCATTTCTGGTTGTAGTGGTCCCCCACCATTGATACTACGCACATACTTTTTTATTTTAAATTAATTAAACTTCTCGCTTATCTCCAAAAGCAATAATATGATCTCGGCCTGAGAAGTTATATCCTTTTTCTGTACACATATTAATCACTATAGGATACATTTCTATTAGTTTTTCTCTATTATCACCTCCTGGCATGATCCATGTTTTATTTTTAGGAATTTCCATTTCAGTCCTAAAGGCTTCTATTTCTTTCAGATTTTCTTCTGTTCCATCCCATACCGGTTTAAATTGGTAATTCTTGTGATAACTAATCATCTGACGAATAGCGTCATATTTGAGCCTATACTTGTTGTGTTGATTGATCATTTTCTGATCAACTACGGCTCCTCCTGGTGTTAGTATCTCTAACATAGGTATTGAGTTTGAGAATTTAGGAGATAAAGAAACTACATCAATAGGGTACTTAGTTTCTATAAAGTGAGACCCTTCTGTCTCAATAGTTACGATACCTGTCTGCTCCCCATGTAGTTCTTTAAATACAGTAACAATTTCGTTACACAATTCCTCATGCATAGTCGGAGAACCGCCGGTTAACATCAAATGAGTAATATCTTTATTATCCTCAAAGAATTGCTTGATATGGTTGAAGGTATATTTACCTTTTTCAGGATGAATAGAAGTATACCAAGAATCGCACCATCCGCCTTCACCAAACCAGCACCTATGAGTACATCCGGTTGTCCTAACAATCAGGTGAGGGATTCCCATTAACGATCCTTCAGACTGAATTGCTCTGTACATCTCTAGCACAGGTATTTTTTTATTATAATCCATAATTACTTATCGTTGTTTTGCTTTTAATTTAAGATGACGTTCTACTTTTTTAGATGAAGTAGTTACTTTTTTCTCAACTTCAAGTAACTGTTCTTCTGTTTTCCCGCCACTCTGTTTTTTATATTCTGATTTAGATACATAGGAGAATACTTCTCCTACTAACTCATTGGCTCGGTCGTCAGTAACGCGTATGACAACGCCTGTTAAATTGTTTTTAATACATTTCATTGGGTATTTCCTCCATGTTTTAGGGTGTTTGTGTTAATTATTCTTATATTTGTTCCGGCGTTTAGTGCAGATACTGCTTGGTTGAACTGCTTCAGAGCAGAGCTTAGTGTTCTGAAAGCTGTATTTATCCGAGTAGCTGGTTTTGTCTGGTCTGCTGTTTGGTATTCAAATTTGTAAGTATACCGTCTGTTATCTGTTGTCGGTATTCTCGCTATTCTTATGATGCTGTCTCTAGTCTGATACTCTACAACAGTTCCTATGATCTCTTTCATACCCTTAATATATGAATTTTATTTCGAAATTACAAATTTAGTAGTGTAGATTAGTACTATATTTTCTAATACATCTTTCTAATTCTTCTATTCTTATTTCTGCTATTTCTAATATCAATTAGATAGTGGTAAATTAATCTTAGGATGATATTTGTAATCTATTAGTTTAAAATTTACTTCCCCTTCAATAGCTTCATCGAATCCTTTATGTTCAATGTTAGCTAAGAATATAGGATTAAATTGTAGTTTAGGTAATGGATAAGGCTCTCTTGTTAACTGTTCTTTTATCCCCTCTATCTGATTTAAATATATATGGCAGTCACCTAAATTACCTATTAATTCATCAGGAACCATATTAACTGTTTTGGCTAATATTTCTAATAATAAACCATAAGATGCTATGTTGTATGGCAATCCCAGTCCGGTGTCAACTGAGCGTTGGTTCCACATTAATGATATTGCTCGTTTAGAAATATCATTTTCATCATATTGATTATGAGTATAGATGTTTCCACTAGGATTATAAGATTTATTAAATAAATGAGAACGCTCTTCTAAGCTTAATTCTCTCGTATAAACTTGAAATCCATAATGACATGGTGGAAGGATCATCATATCTAATTCAGCTACATTCCATGCATTTACCATTAAACGTCTACTGTCTGGATTTGTTTTAAGTTCATTGATTAGATTTGCGATTTGGTCAACTCCACTATGTAACATACTCTCTCCCTGACCGTATACTATTTCTGCCCCCCAGTTACGCCACTGGGATCCATATATTTTTCCGAGCTCACCCCACTGCTCATCAAATTCATCATCTGTTTTTATTTGGTCAATGAATTGTTCCCTAGATAAACATGGATCTAAATAAGGTCCTGCAAATGGTGGGTTTTCTTTTAACCAATTCTGTTCGTACCGCTTGTAAGCATCTCCTACCCATATAGTATTTCCTTTTTCTAATAACCACCTTAAATCAGTTCTACCTTGTAAGAACCAAATTAATTCTGATTGTATGTTCTTTAGACTAACATGTTTAGTTGTTATCATTGGAAATCCATCAGACATTTTGTGACGGAATTGATAACCAAAAATGCTTATAGTTCCAGTTCCAGTTCTGTCTTCTTTTTTAATTCCTTTATCTAGGATATCCTGTAATAATTCTTTATATTGTTTCATCGTGTAGCTGACTTAATCTTTGTAATTTAGTAACATATTTTTGAAATTGATTAACTATAAAAGGTAGCATAGGCTCATATTCATTTAATTCCTCGTCAAATTCTCTTTCATACCACTCACTACACCAAATAACTTTATCATCAAATGATATAGATTCAACATATCCATCTGTCGAGTAAGAAAAATATGATGTTTCTTCCTTAAAACGATCATATAATCGCTGATTTAGTTCTTCTACAACTTGTAGTGGTGTTAAGTCTTTTTCCATATTACAATCCTTTATTTATTTTTATATCAAACAACTGACCCTCTTTATGATCCATAGCATTTTTAATAGCCAGAATCAAACCCATATCATTATGTTGTTTCATAAATGAACGAAGCAAATTACGGCAAGGTCTGATCTGACGGTAGTCAGTACATGAATTAATTACTTTAATAATCCACAGATGAATATCATATTTATTGTTTTTCATCTTATCCTATATAACAACCACATTTACAAAATATACCTTTGTTCTCCACAAAAATTAGAGCTCCGCATTTATTACAATACTTTATTTTATTTATTTTCATTTTTCTTCAATTATTCCTTCTTCAAGTAACATATTAATGTATTCTTTATGTATTTTTTATGTATTTTTGGTTTAAGGTCTAGTTGTCCATCAATTAAATCCATTGCTACACGAGATAATATTTCAACAGGTTCCAAGTCTAATAAGGATTCAACATTATCATCCATGCCTTTTAGAGTAATGTTTTTTGCTGCTCGATCTGTTAGTTTGTAATTCATAACTTTGTTTTGTTGTTTTTATAAAATTTAATAACCAAGAATAATTTTCCTCCTGTAATTGTTGGACTTTTTGAAGGAGTTTATCATTTTCATATTGCAATTCAGCAATTCTAATCATTAGCGGTGCAGTATCTCCTATTCTTTCCATTATTATGAATGTATAAAAGTTATTTTGCCAAATAAACTTTTTAGTTTATTGATTTATTGTTTTGAATAAAAATTTAAAATATTTTGAATATGTGATTCGAGGGCTGAATCCAGACCCGACTTAAGTGTGCTATAAAATCGTACTGAATTAAATTTAGTTTTGA
>Ga0208507_1002082_pt1 | contig 10569 bp, 2 predicted proteins | sample CryBogCBH12Aug01_FD_184626 | JGI IMG/M metagenome (GOLD analysis project Ga0208507, IMG submission 184626) | Freshwater microbial communities from Crystal Bog, Wisconsin, USA - CBH12Aug09.1 (SPAdes) (version 2) | ecosystem: Environmental > Aquatic > Freshwater > Lake | place: Crystal Bog... | reverse complement strand
GAAGGTGTGGTAGCTGTCCAGCCAGCCGTGTTCGGCGTGGCCCCGTTCATTTGATTTGCGAATCGTTTTCATGGCTTCACCTTACGCTCGGTATTCGGTTTGGGGAAATATCATGTTTCTTGCCTGACGATAACATTTAGGCATACTGAAATTTACATGGAATTACGCCATCTTCGTTACTTCGTCGCCGTGGCTGGGGAAGAAAATGTCTCTCGCGCCGCGCTGAAGCTGCACGTCTCGCAGCCGGGCATCAGCCGGCAAATCCGCGACCTCGAAGACGAAATTGGTTTTCAGCTCTTTGAACGCAGCGCGAAAGCCGTGCGGCTGACGGCGGCAGGGAAAGTGTTTTTCGACGAAGCCCGCGCCGTCCTGCTGCACGCCGAGGACGCGGTGAAAAAAGCCCGCGCTGTTTCTGGTGGGATGAGCGGCGAAATCAACGTCGGCTATGCGCCGTCGCTCACGGTGCAAATTCTGCCGGCGGCGCTGCGAAAGTTTCAGGGCCGGTTGCCCAACGTGCGCGTGGCGCTTCACGATTTGTCCACGGAAGAAATGCTGGCGCAGCTCGGCGATAAGAAATTGCACGTCGCGCTCACCGTCTGTCCGCCGGCCAAACAACTGCGTGGCCTGCTGTGTGAAGAACTGGCGCGCTACGCGATGTGTGTGGCCATTGCGCCAAATCATCCGTTGGCGAAATTAAAATCCATTTCGCTGGAGCAAGTTTCCCGCGAACCGCTCATCGCCTACAGCCGCAAGGATTATCCCGAATACCACGAAATGCTGGAAAAACTTTTTGCAACGGTCGGACGCAGACTGCGCATTGCCGGCGAACACGATGGCGCCACCAGCCTCATCGCCGCCGTGGAATCCGGTCGCGGTCTGGCGTTGGTGCCGGAATGCCTGGCCTGCATGGTCGGGGCGCGGCTGAAATTGCTGCCTTTGCGGCCCGCCCTGCCGCCGATTCCGGTGGCGGCGATCTGGCGGCGGGAGGCGGACAGTGGGCTGACGGAAAAATTCATTGCTTGCTTGCGGCCGGATTAACCGGTTATTTCAAATCCATGGGGCGGACATATCAATTCGAGTGTCCGGTGTGTCATTACCACGCGAAAGTTTCGGGTCGGGCGGACAGCGGTATTCATTGCGAGGTGCAGACGGTGGTGTGCCGCGACTGCCGGGAACTGCTGGATGTCTTTACCAAAGTGCGGCGGCGGGCGGGCGCGGTGAAAAAAATAAAATTCCCCGCCTTTTTCCGGCCGGAAATTCCCCCGGTGATTTTATTCGACAGTTCGAACCAGCGGCGTTTGGTGTGGCAAACTTTCAAACTCGCCTGTCCGGTGGAGGTTAGGCATTTTGTCGAGTCGTGGAATGATCCCGGGCGCTGTCCGCGGTGTGGGAACTTCATGGAGAAAAACGGGTTTCCAACCAAAAATTGGGATTAACCGAAAGTATCTTGGGAAAAATGAAATTTGTTGCGTTGTGTCCATTTGCATGACACAATTGTCAAGATTTTTGCTGAGACATATCAAGGTTTTTAATTACATACCAGTTTCATTGAAAGGCCATGATGATTTTACAAATCGTGTGTCGTTTAATCTATTTTATGCATCGTTTAATGCTTTTTTAACCCGGATTAAGACATGATTTTTTCAAAAATATTTCCTCGAAAATCGTTCTCGTTTTCGGTGGCGGCGTTTTTTTTGTGCGTTGCCAGCCTGCCGCTGCTGGCGGCGAATCTGGTGCAGGAATTTTACCTGCCGATGCCGGAGCAGCAGATAAATCAGGCAAATAATGCGATCATCGCGGGCACGAGCCCCACCATTTTTTCAACTTTTTCCATTGTGGTTACTGGTGATGGAACGGTGATTTATTATGACCAATGGGAAGATGGCTATGAAACGGACTTGAGCAACCCAACTCAATCCACGACACAAATTTGGGGTGACGGTAATGACGCGCATGGCATACCGCCTGGGTTTGCACATAATCCCTTGGGTTTGCCTGCCGGCACGGTCATCACGTTGACGAATGCGGTGCCGACCGCCCCTCGCGGTGTGTCGCTTTTGTATGATGCCCGCGACCGTATTGCCGCGAACAAGGCGCTCGTTATTTCCCGCGCGGGCTGGCCGGTAACGCCCGGACCAGTGTTTGCCGGCGCAGTGGGCGTCTTGTCCACCATTGATTACGGGACGAATTATATCAGTCCAGTCGGTCAGGATTTGACAAGCGTTAACCTGATGAAATATGTCGGGATGTTCATCATGGCGGCGCAAAACAACACGGCGGTGACGATTGATCCCAATGGTAATGGCGTTGGCACCACCAATATCGTTTTGAATCAGGGTGAGTCGTATTTGGTCAACGGCGGGGTCAAGGTCGGCGGCCGGGTAACGGCAACGAAGCCGATTCAGGCTGATTTGATTATCGGTCATGTGGGGGCTAGTTATGCCAGTGACTGGTTCACGTTGTATCCGGCCTCGGCGTGGAGCGGTGCTTATTACACGCCGGTCTGTTCGGCGGCGAGCGGTTCGTATCCCACTTACGTATATCTTTACAATTCAAACACCAACTCCATTAACGTCAATTACAGCACCAAGACCACTTCCGGCACATTTTCTGTGCCGGCCACGAACGGGGTTTACCAGTTTCAAATGCCCATCGGCTCCGGCGCGAGTTTCACCAGCTCCAACGGGCAAAACTTCTATGCGCTTTCAACCGTGGCTGCTCCGAATTCGGCCGATACCGCTTACAACTGGGGTTTTACGCCGGTGCCCAAAGGTGGCTTGACCACGGCGGCGACGGTGGGCTGGGGGCCGGGAAGTGCGGATGGCACTCAGAATGGCAGTCCCGTCTGGGTCACCGCTTTGGGGAACACCACATTATATGTGGTCTATCAATCCGGTAGCCATCCTTTCACCAATTCAGCTGGCAGATACGACACCAACTTTAATATAACAGCGCTGCAATCGCTTAAAATATACGACCCCGGTGCGAAAAATAGTCAGACGGGGATGAAGATTTACACCTTGGATGGGACGCTCATTGCCGCCGCTTGGGGTGAAGATCCGGACAAAGCTGCGCCTGGCAATCCCTATATTGATGCCGGCACAACGGTCATTCCCTTTCCGACGCCGACGTTGCATAAGTCCGTGACGAATCTCACCTCCACTACCGGTCTACAAATAAGCAATATTCTGAAATATACTGTGGAGGTTGACAATAAGGGGCTCTTGCCGCTGGGTAACGTGGTGGTTATTGATGCGCCGTCCACGAATCTTGTTTATATAACCAATTCTTGCACGTATAATGGCGTATCGATTCCGGATAATCCCCCTCCGTACAACGCCACCAATACGGCCTTCCCGCTGGATACAAACGGCACGCCTCCCGGCTATACCATTCCGATCCTTTTGAGTCAGGGCACCAGCGTTTTTACCTATAATGTTCAAGTCATTACCTCTGGTGCGGTCAGCAACAGTGTCAATCTCGGTGGAACCACCATATCCGCCCAGACATATGTCCCCACGGCAGCAGCGGGATCTAACGCTTACGTGGCTTTGAACTTCACCACCACTAACAGCACTGCGTCAGTCGGTTCTTATTACATCGGCAATGATGTGTTTGTGGTCATGACCAATTCCGTTATCATTTCGAACATATTGCAGACAATCAATGTGACCGTGAAGGATACTAACAGCGGAGATTATCAGACCATTGTGCTGACGGAGACGGCCACCAACTCCGGTGTATTTCGCAATATCGCCAACCTGCCCACTTCCAGCACCAACGGGTTTAATCCTCAGGATGGAATCTTATATGTGGCCAATGGTGACACGCTGATAGTAAGTTATACTGACCCACTTTATGGTGACAGTGCTACCACTAATGTCGGCATCATCGCACCGGCGCAGAAAAAGCAGCTTTATCTCTCAACAACCAACAATTTTACGCCGACCAACCAGTATCTTTACCGCGTGAATCCAAGAGCTACGGCAAATCATGGGTCGAACTTTACTAGTGTGGATATTGGCAGCGGTGGTGGCAGTGGGGTGATTGGTGTGGATAACAATTTAACCAGCACAAACGGTCAAGCTTCAACTGGGCAAACCAATTCCTTCACGACCGGGAGTGGGCAAAATCGGTTGATGATTGTTGCAGTTAACATTGCTAATTACACCACTACATTCAGCGGAGTCTCCAGTATTACATACAGTGGCTTGTCTTTGGGACGTTTAGCTGCGACAAATAGCGCGCAGGGGGCTGCTCAGTGGCCGCGTTCGGAAATATGGTGTCTGACAAATCCTCCAACTGGAACAGCTAATGTGATTGTTCAGGTTACTAATGTTCGCCCATTTGTCGTTAGCATAACTACCTTTACAAATGTAAATACTAATACGCCAATAGATGCCATAGCCTGCTCGACTAATTTTGCAGGAACAACAGCCGGCGTCAGTGTGGCTTCAGCTTCGGGCGAGTTGGTATATAATGATATTTCCGCAGTTGGTGCTGCATCCTTTGCGCCAATGCTTCCAGCTGGTGGACAAACTTCATTGTGGACTAATCTGGTGTCGAGAAACCCTAATGGAAGCTATGTGGCCTCCGGTGGGAGTTATTCCAATGCCGTAGCTACTACTACAACCAATGCATGGAGTTGGAGTGGTGCACCAACCTATGTTGTATTGTGGGCGGCTTCCATAAAACCATCCGCTGGTGGCGGTGGTGGCGGTGGTCCAACCACGAATACGGCCTCGTTTGTCCAGGCGCCGTCCTTCGCCCAACCGTTTATCATTGCAACGAACGGCTCCATCAATATCACCAATTTCATCACTGTCACGAATGGTAGTTTCACCGCCAGCCCAGCCATCACCGCCACACTGCGGACTAATGGTGTGGATATCTTGACGCTGACAAACGCCAATTACGGCACTAATAGTCTGGGAGCTACCAATCTTTGGTGGAGCCTTACTCCGACCAATATCATCACCATTCCAGCCACTAATGCCATCACTTATGTCATTTCCAACAATGTCCCCAACACGGCATTCCATGTGAACTACGATAGCACCAATGCTGCCTCGTTGATTGTCCTGCCCACGACCACGATAATTCAAATCACCAATATTGGTGTCTACGATGCGCCTTACGCTAATGGCAACTTGGTGTCCGCCTCCACGGCGGGTTCCGCGGTTTATATCCGCGTGGCGGTGACGGATCCATTCGGTTACTACGATATCACCAGCCTTGGTCTGTCGGTTACTGGGCCGACGGGCGGCTCGAGTTTCAACACCAACCTGACTGATATTAATGCGGTTTACACCAATGGCGCCGTCAAGATTTACGAATATAAGTGGGTTACTGGTACGACGCTCGGCAGTTATGGTATTTCCGCCACCGCCAACGAAGGTTCGGAGGGAATTTCCGTTTCGGTTGCGACTGGTATCACGCTAATATTCCTCGATGTCGGCACGCCGAGCACCACGGAATTTACCAGCGGTAACAACGGACCTTCTACCAATGCCTATGCGCAGAACACCAATGTATGTATCCGGGTCACGGATTTGAACCGGAATACGAACGCTTTGACTGTGGACACCGTGGTGGTTACTGTCAGTAATCTTGTCAGTGCGGATTGGGAAGTTGTCACGCTCATCGAGACCGGCACCAACACAGGCATTTTCACAGGCTGTCTCCAGACCACCAACAGCACCGGCGGCACGCCCGGCAACGGTATTCTGCTCTCACCCGCTGGATCCACCATCTCGGTGACATACACTGATCCGACACCCGACGCCAACGACATCTCCAGCGCTTCGGCGGTCATTTTATCCGGAACGCCCAGCATTAGCGTTATCAAGACGCTTGTCACACCAAATGGTGGACAGATTGGCACAAATCAAACGGTGACTTATAATCTATATGTGGCCAATAACGGCAGCACCGTGTTGACGAATGTGGCAGTGAAAGACAATTATCCGTCAGGAAACCTGATCTTCATCGGTGCCAGTCCTACGAACGACACCACTGCTCCCGGAGTTTTGACGTGGACCAATCTTGGTAGCTTCGCTATCGGTCAATTCACAAATATTACCGTCAACTTCACGACTAGCGGGACAACTGGCAATGTGTCGAATTCCGCCACCGCTTACAGCACCACGGTTACGAATATTAACGCTTCAACCAACCTGACTGTTAATAATACGGCGATTAATGTTACAAAAACACTATTGAGTCCGACGAACACGCCGATAGCGGTGGGTAGTAACGCTGTTTTCCGCATTATCATCCAGAACGTTGGTAATACCATCATTACCAACCTGCCGATGGAGGACTATTTCAGCGGCGCATATTACCAGTTTATCTCCTCCACCATTCCCACTAACAGCGCTGGTTTTGGTACGCTCATCTGGACGAATCTGGTAAGTCAGACGAATCTTCCGGCCAATGCCTCGATCACCAATGATGTGACGATGAAAGTCATTGGTCAGGGTAATCCAGCTTACAATTCGGCTACGGTGGATTATGCCATCGACATTTTTGGCTACCCGGTGCCGCCCTCTACTGGCACCACGAGTGCGGTAACGTCAGCGGCTTCCATCAATGGTCACGTTTACAATGACGCCACCACCAACCATTCCGGCATTTACAACACCAACGATACTGGTTTGTCTGGCGTTGCGCTCAAGCTCTATACTGCCGACACCAACGGCAACCCGGCGACGCTTGTCCAGTTGGTTACCTCGGATGCCAATGGTTATTATGAATTGGTGAACTTGAGTCTCGGCAAGTATGTCCTTGTGGGGACGACCTTGCCTGGCAACTCCAGCAGCGCGCCGTTGAATAATCAGTTTTTACTGAATCTTACGAACTTGACGGCGGTCACCAACATTAATTTCTTCCAATACGTCACGCCGCCGGCGCTGGTTGCCACGTATGGCGGCAGGGTGTTCAATGACACCAACGGCTTCGGCACGAATGCCAGTCAGGCTGGTCTGGCTAACATTGCCATCGATCTGGTGCAGGATGTGAACTCCAATGGCATCGCCGATGTGGGTGAACCTGTTGTCAGCAGCGTCGCGACCGATACCAATGGCAGTTATACCATCGCCGGCATTACGCCTGGCCATTATGTGCTGCGCGAATCGGTTCCCTTCGGCTATTACCCCTCTGGTGATTCACAGCCGCCGAACAATGGTCAAATCTCATTTGTTACCACCACCAATGTCACCTCGGCGACAAACAACTTCTTCCTTCGCCTGTCACCGACTGCCGTTAATGACACTAACTCGGTGTATTATTTGGTGCCGACCATTATCAATCCATTGACCAACGATGTTAGCCCTAATGGCGACTTGCTGACAATTAGCAACGCCAACAGCACCGATGGAATATTGGTCATCAATCCCGGCAGCACGAACATTACATTCACGCCGACTAACAGCGGTCCAGATATCGTTACTTACACCATAATTGACGCTCATGGCGGCACTTCCACCGCCACCATCACGGAGAACGTAATCATGTCTGCGGATTTGGTGATTGGGAAGACGGCGACGAACGCTGTGTATGCTACGAGTAATCTGACCTACACCATTTCCGTGACCAACTTTGGGCCGTCGGGCGCGAGTGGGGTAACAGTGACCGATGCGGTGCCCTCAGGTGCAACATTTGTGAGTGCGAGCGCGCTCGGGACGACCAACGGGCATGTCGGCATAGTGACTTGGAGCGTGGGGGCGATGACCAATAACCAAATCACCAACTTAACACTGACGGTGAGTGTGCCGCCCAGTGGTTCGCTGACAAATATCGCCAGCGTGGGTTCGCCAACAGGCGACCCAGTGTCGACGAATAACGTGACGCCGCCTGTGGTTACCAGCATCACGCCCGTGGCGGACCTTATTGTGAGTAACCTGGCGCCGGCGGTAGTGGTGGCGGGATCGAGTTACACGAACCTCATCAGCGTGACGAACGCGGGGCCGTCGGTGGCGACGAACGTGGTGGTGGTGGACGTGTTGCCGGGCGGGGGTACGACAAATATTAATGTGGGCAATTTGCCGGCTGGTGGGGTGACGAACATCAGCATTATCTCCATTGCACCTGGTGCCGGGCCGTTGACGAACGTGGCGAGCGCGGTGGGTGGGACGTATGATCCGAATTTGGGGAACAACACGAACACGGCGGTGATCAACGTGACGCTGCTGGCTGATGTTAGATTGGCTAAGTTTGGGCCAGCGGGAGTTACTTATGGTACGAATTTTTCTTATACCATCACCGTGACCAACGCTGGTCCGTCCACTGCGGTAAATCTTTCCGTTACGGATAATTTGCCGGCGGGACTGACCTTTATCAGTTCTATTCCTGGTGCGATTACAAATGTCAACAATCAGGTTGTTTGGACCAACCTCGGTAACTTTATATTTGGGGCGACAACCAATCTGACCTTGACCGTCAATCCGACATCCAGCGGGACCGTTAGCAACACGGCGTTCGCGTGGTCGCCGACTGTGGATCCGGTTCCGGAGAACAATACCAACCCGCCGGTAGTGACGGTGATTAACAAGGCGTTGTTGACTATCACTGTAAACAGCACCAACCGTGTTTATGGAATAACAAATCCAAGCTTTAGTGGAACGGTTTCTGGTTTGCAGAACAGTGACAGCATTACTGCAACATATTTAACCACGGCGACTACCGGCAGCCCCGTTGGAAATTATTTAATCGTGCCAACGCTGCTGGATCCGAATAGTATCTTGAAGAATTACACTATTATTACCAATGAAGGGACGTTGACCATAAACACGGCACCACTGGTGATCACGGCTGGGAATACGAACAAGCTATACGGGGCTGCGCTGGTGCTGGGGACGAACGCGTTCACGGTGGCGGGTTTGACAAACGGTGACAGTGTGGCGGGGGTGACACTGGGCAGCGTGGGGGCTACGAACACGGCGCCGGTGGGCACCTATGCGATCACGGCGACGAATGCCGTTGGGATTGGGTTGACAAATTATGCTATCAGCTATGTGAGCGGGACGCTGACGGTCATTGCGGCGGCGGATTTGTCAGTTGCACAATTTGGTCCGACCAATGGCCTGGCTGGTTCCAATCTTGTCTTTACTGTGACGATCACAAACCTTGGTCCGTCCCCGGCGACAAATATTTTGGTGACGAATCATTTGTCGCTCGGATTCACCTTTGTTGGCTCGCCGTATGGCGTGAATTCAGGCGGCGCAGTCACATGGCTGATTTCTTCACTGCCAGCTAATGGAGTGACCAATTTCACTGTTACCGTGTTGGCGACGGAAGGTGGCACCTTCACGAACATCGCCTCTGGCGCGTCCGCGATTTTGGATTCAAACCCGACGAACAATAACGGTTCATTGCCAAATGCCCGGTCGGTCACTGTCATTACAGCGTTGGCGGATGTGGCGGTGTTCAAATCCGGCAGCACAAATGTAAATGCTGGCGGCGTGGCGAACTATACCATCACCGTTTCAAACGCCGGTCCGTCCACCGCAACGAGCGTTGTGGCGCAGGATACCTTGCCGGCGGGCGCGACTTTCCAGAGTGCGAACGGCAGCTACACCAACAACAACGGCGTTGTGACGTGGAGCGGTATCACGTTGGCTCCGGGAACGGCCACGACGTTCAATATTTCGCTAGTCGCATCAGCATCCGTCAGTTCGATGTTGAATATTGCTTCAGCCACTTCACCGACGCTTGATCCGAACCCGACCAATAACAACGGCTCTTTGCCCGTATCGCGCGTCACCACCACGGTTACGCCGGTGGCGGACGTGCAGGTGTTCCTGTATGGGCCGACTAACGTGACGTTGGGTGAAGCGTTCACTTACACGGTGTTGGTGACCAACGCCGGACCTTCAGCGGCGGTGAGTACCTTGACGAAAGATTTCCTGCCGACGAATCTGGTGTTCACCAGCGCGTCCGGCGGCGGCGTTCTTTCCAATGGCGTTGTGGTTTGGCCGGTGTTGCCGGTGCTTGCCAACGGAGAGGCGACCAATTTCACCGTGAATGTCACCCAGGCTGCCAATGGTTCGACTAACCAGTTTTCGTTCCCGACGAACCGCTATAATTTTGTGGTGACTAATACATCGTTCTTCGTTGGTTCACTGACCAATGTCGCGTCGGCCTTCGCGACGACGTTTGATCCTAACACGAACAATAACAACGGCACGTTGTCTACGGCGCAAGTGCGGACTATCATTACGCCTGGCGTGTTCAGCATTTTCCTCGCAACAAACACCTATCCGACCAACGCGGTGATCACTAACACCATCACGCCCATCGGTCCGAATTTGTTTGTGGTCGGCACCAGCGCGTTCAATCCGCAGACGCAGCTTTACGAGGAATTTGTGTCGGTGACGAATATCGGGACGACGGTGGTTCATGCGTTACGGCTTTACGTCGGCGGCCTGCGCAGCGGCATCACGCTTTACAACGCGACGGGCACAAACAATGGCGTGCCGTATGTGGAATATGACCCGCCGTATAATTCACCGCTTCTGCCGTTCCCGGCTTATACGAACGGCTGCAGTGTGACGTTTGTGCTGGAATTCT
>Ga0208507_1002080_pt1 | contig 10575 bp, 6 predicted proteins | sample CryBogCBH12Aug01_FD_184626 | JGI IMG/M metagenome (GOLD analysis project Ga0208507, IMG submission 184626) | Freshwater microbial communities from Crystal Bog, Wisconsin, USA - CBH12Aug09.1 (SPAdes) (version 2) | ecosystem: Environmental > Aquatic > Freshwater > Lake | place: Crystal Bog... | reverse complement strand
ACGGAGGTCTGGATGCGCGCCACATATTCGGAACAAGCCTTGGAAATCTCCGTGGAGGACAATGGCCATGGCTTTGCCAAAGCGCCGGACAATGCCTTGTCCGACGGCCTGCGCAATATGCGCGAACGCATGGCCGACATCGGCGGCGAGTGTCGCATCATCAGCCTGTCGGCCAGCGGCACCAAGGTGGTTTTGCATCTGCCGTGGTCATCGACGAAATCAAAATAACTAGAACGTTTGTCCAATAGCATGAAAAAGCCGATTGCCTCAAAATCTGGGAGAACAGACATGAGAATTCGGGTTTCCATCGTCGAAGACAACCGTGGCACGCGCGAAAGCCTCACTGAATTATTGAACCGAGCGCCGGCGCTGCATTGCGTGGGGGCGCATCCCAGCGGTGAAGAGGCGTTACAGCAGATTCCGGCGGAGTTGCCGGACGTGGTGCTGATGGACATCAATCTGCCGCAGATGAACGGAATCGAATGCGTGTCGCGCCTAAAGCAGCAGATGCCCAAAACACAGGTGCTCATGCTCACGACTTACGAGGAGAGCGATTTGATTTTTGATTCTCTGCGCAAAGGTGCCAGCGGATACCTGCTAAAAAATATGCCGCCGACAGAGTTGGTGCAGGCCATTGAACAGGTTCATGCGGGCGGGGCGCCGATGTCCATGCAGATTGCGCGCAAGGTCGTGAGCCATTTTCAGCAGATCAAGAAACCGCAGTCGGACATGGAGCAGCTTACCAAGCGCGAGCACGAAATTCTGGCGCTGCTGGCGAAAGGGTTTCTTTACAAGGAAATTGCCGATCAACTCGGCGTCACCCTGAGCACCGTGCGGGCGCATTTGCACACCGTCTATGAAAAGCTCCACGTGCAGTCGCGCACTGAAGCCGTTGTGAAATTTCTGAAACGAGAATAAGTCCATTCGGAAATTCCAACAATACTCTGCGGCCAACGGTTCGAATTGTATGAAGGTCATCCCAGCAACGAGGTTGCTTCTATGACACGGTCTCAAGCTCCTCGCCGCCTTGCTCGTCGTCAAGAAACCGGGTGGAGGGATTATTGAAACGATGTAAAAACGAAACCATGAACGGATTAGAAACTCATCCTGAAAGTGATATTCCGCCGATCCTCGAGGATCAACCGCTAATGAAGAGGCGCGTTTCGCGGAAAGTTTTCTTCCTGATCGGGATGATGCTGGCGGTGAACATGGCGGGCTGTTTTATCAAAGGCGAACTGGGCGCTTTCCTGACGGCAAGCTGGGATAGTGTGCTGCTGGCCGTCATGTGCGTGTTGGCCTATGCGGGCCTTGAGCGCCGGTGGGCGCGTGTGTTCGCCTGGCTTTTGTTCGCGGTCACGGTCTGCTCCCTGGTTGGCGTGAACGTGCTGCTGACCCTATGTGCGGTCAGGGGCGGTCTTGAGGAGGACCACGCTCGAATCGGTGCCTTTTTGCAAACCCATTGCTCCTTGCTGATCTGGGTCGGTGCGGCCAGTGCACTGGCTGGGGCAACGGGATTGTTGGCGCGTTTCAATGGATTTCGCCGACTATGCAGCGTGCTTACCGGAGAAGCCAAATGGACGAGTGTCCGTGTCTTGGCGCTGGCAGTCGTCATATCATTCACGCTGATCGGCTTTGTCCCTTTGATCAAACTCGGTGCGCCGCCCTATCTCTTGTGGTTAAAAAATTCGCCGGATCCGATGAAGTTCATTTTAGGAGACCGTGATGCAGCGGGCATGATGCGCGACGACATCTACGACCTCTCCTGGACTTTGCTGACAGCGGCACTCGCAGTCGGTTACGGGGTCACCCGCAACCGGCGCGAGGTGCTCGACCGGCTTGGGTTGCTCCCGGTCACCGGCAAACAAATTGGAACGGCCATCCTTCTGACTGGCTTCTATCTCGGAGTCAGCTACCTGGCCGACAAAGGAATCGACGCCTTGTGGCTGCTGTGCCATTGGCCAGCCACCGACCAAAAATCGGTTGACCTGCTTTTCAGTCCGTATGTTTCATTTTCAGGTGCCGTGGTGATTGGAGTTACCGCCGGAATCGGCGAAGAAGTGGTGGTGCGCGGCATTCTCCAACCGCGACTGGGCATTTTGTTTTCAAACCTTTTTTTTACTTCGTTGCACGCCTACCAGTATGGCTGGGATTCATTACTTTCGGTGTTCCTGGGCGGTTTGGCGCTTGGATTCATCCGAAAAAAAACCAGCACGACCGTCTCCGCCATCGTTCACGGTGGGTATGACTTCGTTTTGGTCCTCATGGCACTGCTGCCCTCGCATCTGTCAGCTTCCGACCCGCACCGTGCCGCGCCCATTGAATATCCCGGCATGACGGTGCGGGTGGACACCAACGGCGTGCAGTCGGTCGGTTATCGCTTCAACGGTGATTGCGCCAAGCCGGCACCGTGGCTCGCCCAATGGATTTGGGCTGACGCACAGCCATCGCCGCTCGCCGCGATGTTCCGCAAGACCGTGACATTGCGTGAAAAACCGCAGGCCGTGAAAGCGTGGCTGACAGCGGATACGAAATATTTTTTGTATGTCAACGGTCGCCTGGTCGCGCGCGGGCCAGTGGACATCGGTCGCGATTATGCGGGCGGCAGCACACGGCACTGGTTCTACGATTGCCGGGATTTGACGCCTTATTTTGTTGAAGGCACCAACGTCGTCGCGGCTGTGGTTTTTCAACAATGGCCGATTCGGTTTGCCGTTTCACATGGCCAGCCCGGTTTTTTATTTGAAGCAGAGATCACTGACGCCAGCGGAAAAAAAACGATGGTGGCTTCGGATGCAAGCTGGCGGTCGCTGCCGGCAGGGCAGTTCCTCAACGATACCAACTGCGACCTGACCAAAGAACCGGCCGGTTGGCGTCGTCCGGAGGAGCAGTTATTTCATGGGGACGAGTTGAAGCTTGACGGGCGATATTCGAAGGAAATCCGCTTTGATTACCTGGGGGTCTGCATCCCGCTCGCGAGCAATGTTTACGTGCGGATTGATCCCCCCGTGACCAACACCGCTTCCTACGAAGAAGTTCTGCTGCGCGAACTGGGCATCGGCAGGCATAATATCATATTGACCGATCCGGCAGAGAGTGGCCGTCAGACGCTTCTTCAATTTCGCGATGGAAAGGAATGTCATTTTATCTGGGTAAAATCCGACATGGATAAACGGATTGAAAAAGCGCGCTTTGAGCACGAAAAATATCACGCGGCGGTCACTGTTCCGGAAGCCAGGCGTATTCTCTCTGAAAAACTTTCCCAGATGGGCTTTCACCTTAATCTGGCTGACTATGACGAGGAACTTGGTGCGACCCTCGTCGAAATGGTAACCCTGAATCGCGAAGGTGTCGCCTTAAAGGACATCGGTGGGTCCGAGTTGGTGGTAAAAGCCGTGCGCCTGTTGCGTGACGAAAAACCTGTGGCTTCGGATGCAAGCTGGCAGTCGCTGTGCGACCTGACCAAAGAACCGGCCGGTTGGCGGCTGCCTGGTTTTGACGATACAAAATGGGGCGCGTCCCAAGTGGTGACAAATGTTTGGGAGCCGCTGGTGGCGAGTGAAATTCCGCCATTGATGGAGGCGAATTATCCCGCGCGACATGTCGAAGGCTTGCCCCAAAACGGAATCTTCACCAACGACGGCCATTTCAAAGTTGTATTTGACCGCGTGTTGAGCGCCTATCCGACGTTGACAGTCGAAGGCGGCGCGGGCGCGACGGTGAAAATTCAAGCGCATCGCAACTATTCCTTCAAGCTACGAGGCGGACGCGAAACTCTGGAGTTTCCCTTCATGGACGAAATCGCGCCGGCTTACACGGTCGAGTTGAAAAACGTCACCGCGCCGTTAAAGATTGAAAGCGCAGACGCCATTTTCACCTCGCAGCCGGTGGAATATCGCGGCGAATTCACGTGCAGCGACGAGCAGTTGAACCGCATCTGGAACGCTTCGCGCTGGGCGGTGCAGATCAATTTGCAGACGCACCATCTCGATTCGCCAAACCATCAGGAGCCGATCGGCGATCCGGGCGATTACCTCATTGAGTCCATGGTCAACCATTACGCCTTCGCGCAGCCGTGGCTCACGCGGCAGGATGTGCGCAAATTCGCGTGGCTGCTCAAGGATGAAAATTATCATAACTTCCACACGAGCTATTCCATCAGTTGGCTCCAAATGCTGATGGACTACTACGATTACACCGGCGACAAATCGCTCGTCGAGGAAATGTCGCCTTACGTCCACGAATTGCTGGACACCTACACTTCTTGGCGCGGCACGAACGGACTGATCTCCGAAGCGCCGAATTATATGTTCATGGACTGGGTGACTATCAGCGGCTTCAACTGTCATCATCCGCCGGCGGTGATTGGCCAAGGCTATCTCACGGCGTTTTATTATCACGGCTTGGAAATGGCCTCGCGTGTGGCCGGGCTGACCGGCGACACGGAACGCGTGGAGAAATACAAAAAGTTACGGGGTGAAATCGCGGCGGCGTTCAACCGCGAACTGTGGGTCACGGACAAAGGACTCTACCGCGACGGAAAGCCATTTCAAACTTCGGTGAAACCGGGACGAAGGCTCCCGGCGGACAAAGACATCGAAACCTTCAGCCCGCATGTCAACCTGCTCGCCGTGCTCTATGATCTCGCGCCGAAAGAGAAACAGGCGGCCATCGTTGAAAAGGTGCTCGCCGAAAAACCGCTGAACACACAGCCGTGGTTCATGCACTGGGTTTTTCAGGCGATTGACCACGCCGGATTGTTCGACCAATACGGCACGCCGCAGATGCGCCGCTGGCAGATTGTGCAGGAAACGCAGTCATTCCGCGAAATGTGGAACAGCGGCGATTTGAGCCACGGCTGGTGCTCGACGCCGCTGGTGCAAATGTCGCAGCGCATCCTCGGCGTTGAGCCGGCCTCGCCGGGTTTCAAAACGATGGCGATTCGCCCGCACGTTTGTGATTTGACTTGGGCTAAAGGCAAAGTCCCGACGCCGCATGGCGACGTGGCAGTCTCGTGGAATTGGGCGGACGGCAAAATCTCACTCGACGTGACCATTCCTGACGGCACCGAGGCCGACGTGATTTTTCCGACCGAGACCGAGCACATCCCAGCCGGACACCACCATTTTGAGTCGGCATATAAACGCGCTTTTTAGCTGCGCATTAAGTTGAACGACAATGAGTTTGAAAGCTCTCCTCGCCATTCTGTTCGTGCTGTTGCCCGTAACTTCATTGCAAGCGCATCTTGAACAAACGTTCAATAGCCGAATTGATGCCTCCGTGGCAAATTTACCTCAATCCAAATTATGATTGCGACCTTGAATCCAGCACCGGCACACCGCAGATGTCAAATAATTACCGCATTCACTTTGATTGAACTGTTGGTGGTCATCGCCATCATCGCCATCCTGGCGGCGATGCTGCTGCCGGCGCTGTCCAGTGCCAAGCAATCCGCTTTGCGGGTGAGGTGTATTAATGGGATGAAGCAATTTGGCTTGGGCTTTCAAATGTATGCCAATGATAATCAAGACAAGCTGCCCTATGTTTACGTTTCAGGTCAATTTGGCGGGTTTACTGCACCTGATGCTTCGTCCGTTCCGAGTTACTGGGATTATGAGGCCAACTGGTTGAGCTATTTTGGCATGACCACAAACAGCTCCACAGTTCAGACATTTGCCAGTTGTCCTGCCGCCGCGCAGGAGCAAGCCAAACTGGGAATTACCGCCAGCACGATTCACACTTACGCGGGAAATATTAATGTGCCCCAGAAGCCATCCGCGAGCTACAAGATGAATAAAATCACCAGCCCCAAAAATCCGGTGAACACTTTTCTCTATTGTGACGCATCAGCGATCCAATATGTTCCAAGTTCCGGAACCGGCGCCAAGAACTTCAACGTAATTGTTGACGGGCAATGTAACGAGCCGCCGTTGTTTCCGCACAATGGGAAGAGCTTGCAGGTTCCGGCATGGTCGAAAAACGGCTATTCCGTTTATGTGGACGGATCCTCGGTCGTTCTATTTTTTGACACTCATGTCGAGCCGCGCAAACCGGATCCGAACTCTTCAGATCAAAGTCGTGTGCCGGTAGGTTCCGCTTCGTCATCATCCGGCACAGCTTATTGGGAAACCTTTTGGTTGGGCAATTGAACGAAGAACTGGGGGCTGGTGATCCCTGATATAAAAGATGCATAACTTTCTATGTTAGGCGGCAGCGCACTTCAATAAACCATCAACACAAAAACATGAGCGATACGCCACCACCGGTTCCAAACACAGGCACACAGTCTGCACCGAGCTACAAAGACCTGATGCGGTTTGAGAGCAAAAAGAAATCAGCCGGAGTTGCTCTTTTACTTTGCTGGCTTATAGGGATGTTTGGCGTCCATAGATTTTATCTTGGTCGGCCTCATGCAGTCACCATGCTGATCATTTCACTCGTTTCCATACCGCTGTGTTTCATTTTCGTTGGTTTCGTTGGACTTTTAGCGATGCTTATTTGGTGGATTTGTGACCTTTTCCAAGTTCCACGATGGGCGAAAGAATACAATGCGGCATCATTGGCAAGGATCCAGCTTGGACAATGATGCTTTCTTCTCCTGGAAGTCGCCGGAGTCAACCACCGTTGGCGCGGTCCGTTCCGCTATCGCGGTTCACGTGCCAGTCGGCGGTGGCTCAGCTTTTTTCGTTAGGCGGATTCAGCGCCAGCAACTCATGCACTAGATATTTTTATGCGAGCATTTATTCTTCAGCATTTTGACCATGTCCTCTGCGGACTGCTTTTGTTTGCGCGAACCGGTGATGTCCTGACCACTTGGTGGGCTACGCCCAAGATGCGGCTCGAAGCCAATCCGGTGGTCAAGAAACTCGGATGGCTTTATGCCATCGCCACGATTTTCACCTGCTTCTTGGCATATTATAGATTGTCACTGGCTTTCGTGCTGCTGGGCGCTTCGTTGTGTGTTTGCGCTTCCAATGCCAGCAAGATTTGGATGGCGCGCACCATGGGAGAGGAAGCTTATCACAAGCATAGTGTTGAGCTGATTAAGCGCAGCGGTCTGGCTTCAGCCATTTTCTTCAACTGTCTCCCGGCGCTGTTTTATATTGTCCTCGGATTGACCTTTCGTTTTCTTGATAGCGAACCTTACACTTGGGGATATCACTTGGGCACTGGCATTTTTGCTTTTGGCATCGCCATTTTGGTGTTTTTCCCAAGGAAGATATACCGTTTGTATGTTGAAAGTAAGAGCAACCCAACCGCCGTTGGTGCTGTCTGTTCCGCTGTCGTGGCTCACGCCGTGGTCGGTGATCTTTAGCCTAAAATGAGCGCCTCAACCCCCAATGGCATTTCGGTAACTATAACTACGAGACCAACGTTTCTGGAGCTTTTCGTGGTTCAGCTCGTGTTTGTCCGGTTGTTGGCCCGGTATCGGTGGCACTCCATTATTGTTATTTCTAACGCTATCTTTCTACTGGCTGGCGTATTTACGCTGGTGACACAATTAGTAATCCCAGTTGGCCACGGGTTGGCTCAGTTTACTCCCGCTCTTCTGGCTTTTTCTTACACTCCGCTTTGCGCAGCAATAGGCGCATGGTCTCTTAGTCGCAATAAATTGGCACAGGGGTCATGCACGTATTCCTTTGACGCGGAAGGGATGCATACCAAGGGAGAGCTTGTCAGTCAGAAGTTTCTGTGGCCAGCCATACCTCGCATCTACTGCTCGCGACGGTTCTTGTTTATTTTTATCGGGCCGGCTGCAGCGTTCTGCATTCCCCTGAGAACAATCAGTGACCCGCGATTCCTTGATGATTTACGCGGTATTGCCACAGGCCGCACGGACTTTTGGCCAAACAATTCGCCGCAGCCAATATCCACTTCCAATTAGAGCTGATTGAAAGCTGAATCATTTATGAAATTCACTTGGATAGGATAAGATGAAAAAATATTCTGCAATAATATTCTTGTTGGTTTTGACTGGGATGACTTTTCCGATTTTGGAGGCGCAGTCCACGCCCGAGCCGATGCACCCGGTTCTTACGTTTTATTATGGCAGCGGCACCGGGGCAAACACCATCACCAACCTTTCTGAATCGTATTATACGAATAGCTTCATTCCGCACAACTCGCCGCGTTCGTCTGTCCACGCGCCGGCGGTCGTGGCGGGCGACACGGGCTGGTCTTGGAGTTCGTCGAGTCCGACTCAAATTGTCAGCACGCCAAGCGGAATTGTCTTTCCCAATAACAATGCTGCCTATCCTGTCCAGACGCAGTCGGTAACCGTCTTTCTGACGACCGCAACGAATAATTTAACGAGGACGGTCAATGCCCCTTACTACACCGCGGCCGACAATGTCTCACAATCATTGGTCTTCAATCTCATTGATTATAACAAGTTAGTGCAACTTCGCAGTGACCTTGGGGTGCTGACCGCCGCCTACATCAACAGCGGCAGCACGCCCACGACACGCGATGATAACTTCGCCCGGCGCATTGCCCTTGCCTTGCTTGACTGGGCGCGCTGGCATCCCAGCTATTATCTCACCGCCGCCAACACCCCAGTGCTTAGAAACATAACCACGAACTGGCTTATGACAAATACGCCCGCTTCCCAACAACCGGAACGGGCGAGCGACCATAATGGACCGGCACACGAGTGGGATGACACCGAAGTGGATGCTTTTGATGCGATTTACAGCAGTGTCGCGCTGACGAATCTGAATGCGGAGATGGGCTACGATGTGCGCGGATTTATTACCACCAACCTGTTTTTTGACGAGGGTGATTATTTTGTCAATCATTTCCCGGTCCAGAGAGCCATTGAGAGTAATTTATCAGGCCCTTACGCGATTCTCCCGGAGGTAGCCCGTGTTCTGAACCGGCCCGATTATATCATTTGGATGGATGCGTATCTAACTGCGGCTGTTCCTCAGAACCTTCGTCGCGACGGGTGTTATGAAAATGGTTTGGAATATGCCTTCAATTATATGACCGGAAATGAGTCTGCCGCGACCAACACGCAAAACTATTTTCTGACGCGATCCGCCACGAACGCATTGTTGTTGGCCGTCAGCAACCGGGCGGCGATTTTCAGCGGAATATTTTCCTACGGGCTGGGACAGATGCAAGGCATCGCCTGGCCCAATGGCGAACTGCCTTCGTTTGGTGACACGGCTTTCGACATTGAGTTTCCGGCAGACAATATTGGTAATTCAGGGTTGTTGCCATCCTATGGGCATGTGGCGATCGGGGCGGGCACTAATAGCCTCGCCGTTCAGGTCAATCAGAGTTTTGCCGGAACCCAAGGGCACATGCGCCCGGACATGAGCGCGTTCACGCTTTGGGCTTTCACCAATTCGTATTTGGAAAATATCCATTATTACAACTCCACACCCGGACGACAGTTCTGCGGCCAGATTTTGTCGCACAATGCTGTCACCATTGACCGAACCAACGAGTTGCCCAATCCCAGCGCCGATACTTACGGCAACGGCGACCTGACTCTTTATGAACCGGGAAACAATGGCCTGGCGTTGACGGAGATAGACGGTCAGCGGGCGTATTCGGCCAAGGCGTCGCGCTACCAGCGGTTGATGCTCTTGAACACTGTGGATTTCACTAAGCCGTATGTGGTGGATGTCATGCGCGTCACTGGCGGGACGAACCACGATTATACCTTGCACGGCGCCATCGCCTGGGATCAAAGCTGGCAGTGCAGTTTTCCGCTCGTGACCAACAGCAATCCCTATCCCATGCTCGAAAACGGCGAAATCTGGGTCGAGCCGGCGACCTACGCTTCCGCTTTCCCATATTACGGCTTTTGGCGCAATGTCAGCAGCAACGCAGAGCCAGCCAGTAGTTTTCAGATAACTTATCTGGACACTAATCGCGTTACCGCACGCGACTTGCGCCTTTGGATGACCGACAACGGCACGGCGAACGTATATCTTGGCATGACGCCAAACCCTGGCCGTGCAAACACGACCCTCACTCCGCCAAATTTTTATTCCTTCTGGCGTCCCTCGGCCATCGTGCGCCATCGGATTCCCAGCGGCACTTTGTCGGATTTGTTTGTAAGTGTCATCGAGCCTTTCAATGCCGGCGTTAGTAATATTGTTTCCGTGACGCGCCTGCCGATGAGTGGCACGACGAATGAATCGGTGGGATTAAAAATCACTTTCAAAGACGGTCGCACGGACACTTACATCGTTAACTTGAATAATCCAAAGGTGGCCGGCGCAACCATTGGCGCGGCGAGTGTCTCGACCGCCGATGGCCAGTATGCATTGACCGGCCGTGTGGGGCTGTGTGTGGATCAAACCAACGGCAGTTCGCGCGTCTGGTCCATGAACGCAACGGATTTCAAATATCCGGGTCGCGAGTTGGCGACGCCGACAAATGTTTACTTATCGGGTTGGATCGCCGGCTCGACGCGCAAATACGATGGCGCGAGCTACGACGCCTTCACCACAACGACTCCTCTGCCCACCGGCGTTGTCCTGCGCAACAAGTATTTGTCTCTGATTCATGGCGCCCTGGCGACCTACGGCACGAACGGCATTAGCGAGCTGTTCAAAATAG
>Ga0208507_1002078_pt1 | contig 10588 bp, 4 predicted proteins | sample CryBogCBH12Aug01_FD_184626 | JGI IMG/M metagenome (GOLD analysis project Ga0208507, IMG submission 184626) | Freshwater microbial communities from Crystal Bog, Wisconsin, USA - CBH12Aug09.1 (SPAdes) (version 2) | ecosystem: Environmental > Aquatic > Freshwater > Lake | place: Crystal Bog... | reverse complement strand
GCACGCACATTCCCGGCACGGGCTGACCGATTTTGCCGTGCTTCCCGCCGACTTGATAAAAGCCGGCGGCGCGATAATCCCAAGAATTCACGGCCACGGCGGGCGAACATTCGGTGCAGCCGTAACCCTCGAAGGGCCGAATGCCAAAGCGTTCCGCGAAGGCGGTGGCGAGACGTTCGGGCAATTTCTCCGCGCCGGTGACAATGAGTTTCAAGCTGCCGAAATCCTCCGGCGCAACGCCGCGCAAATAGAGTTGCAGAAAGGTCGCGGTGGCGAGCATCACCGTGACCTGATGTTCGCGCACCATCGCGCCGACGCCTTTGGAATCGAGCGGATTCGGATAAAACACCACGCCGGTGCCGAGCACGAGCGGCAGGCACAGCGTGACAGTGAAGCCGAAGGAATGAAAAAACGGCAGGATGCCTAGCACGCGCTGGGTCTGGTCGAGGGCGATGACTTCGGCGCATTGCTCGATGTTTGCCAGCAAATTAAATTGCGAAAGCATCACGCCCTTCGGCTCGCCGGTGCTGCCGCTGGAGAAAATCACCGTAGCTAGATCATCCAGCGAGTTTTTAGTTTTAAGTTTTGAATTTTCAGTTGCGAACAAAACCCATTCCAATAAAAAAACCGGGGCGAATTTGGCGAGGGCGAACGCGGTGAGTCTTTCCCACGCCGTCGGTTGCGCGGCGAGGTCTTCCAGATAAATCAATTCGCCGGGCGGGGTGAGCTTGATCTTCTCAATGAACTTGCGCGAGGTGATGATGGTTTTGATTTCGCACTGCTTCACGCAGTCGGCGAGCGTGGTATCGGACAGCGTGTAATTCAGATTCACCGGCACCTTGCCGCACAAGAACGCGGCGTAATTCACCAGCGCGCCCGGCACGCTCGGCGGCAGATAAATTCCCACCATGTGCTGATCACGCCAGACTTTTTTCAGGCGGCGGGCGAGAAAAATGGTTTTCACCAGCGCAGTGCCGAAATTGATTTTTGGTGTGGTCGCATCGGCAAAGGCGAAGCGGTGCGGATGTTCGCGCGCCATGCGGATGAGGTTGCGGTGCAGCGGCTGCATCTGTGCGCGGCGCAACTGCCACGCGTTCACCTGCAATTCCTGCACGGCCTCGCGCACGGCAAAGGGCATGGCGGTCGCCAGCAGCGGTTCGCCAAAGCTCACCGTCACCGGATGCGGACAACGCGCGGTGAGCAGATGCACGAGCCGGCCACGCTTGAAACTCATCGGCCCGCCCAGCACGCCGTCCAGTGCCACCGGCACGATGGGCGCGGCCACGTCTTTCAGGATGCGTTCCAGGCCGCGCCGGAACGGCAGCAGTTGGCCGATGCGCGTGATTTGTCCCTCGGCAAAAATGCACACGACTTCGCCGGCACGGATGGCGTCGCTCGCGGCTTGCAGCGCGTGAATAAGTTCGCGCGGGCGTTGTTCGGACGAGACGGGAATGGTGCCGAGAATTTTCGCGAAGGGTTTCACCCAAGGCTTCTCGTAAATGTCCTTGAACATCAAAAACCGGATGGGCCGGTCAGTCGAAGCGATGAGCAGCAGCGCGTCCACATATGAAACGTGGTTGCAAACAAACAGCGCGCCGCCTTTCTCCGGAATGTGGTCGCGGCCCACCACGCGGATGCGGTAAATGGAATGGGTCACGCACCACAACAGAAAACGCAGCAGCGAATCGGGCATGAGCCGCACGCAATAAACCGTGCCCGCCAGCGACAGCGCCGCGCCAAACTGGAAAATCTGCGGCGGCGTCAACCGCCACACTTCCGCGAGCAGGTAATAAATTCCCGACGCCAGCAGAATCCCAATCCATGACAACAGCGCGGCCAGCGCGATGATTCCGCCTTTCTTGTCCGCATCCGGGCGATGCTGGATGATGGCGCTGACCGGCACGCTGTAAAGCCCGCCAAAAAAACCGAGCAGGCCGAGATTCACGGCGACAGTGCCCAGCGCGGGTTTCACCAGCGATAGCAGCGCCGCAAACAAAGTCAGCCCCACCATGCCCAGCGGCACTAGGCCGTATTCAATTTTGCCGCCGGACAAAAAGCCCGCCGCCAAGCTCCCCGCGCCGATGCCCAGCAGCAGCGCCGCCGTCAAATAGCTGCAATGCGTGGCGTCGAGCCGCAACGTGTCCTTGCCGTAAAACAGGATGACAAATTGCAGCAAAGCACCGAGGAACCACAAAAAAGTATTGCCCGCCACGCCAAGAAACAGCACGCGGTCGCGGCGAACGGCTTGGAACTGCGTCAGGAAATCGCCGAGAAAATTCGCGCGGAATTTTTTGGCCGGATCGGCGGCGGGCAGCCGCGTCAGGCCGAGGCTCAACGACAACCCCAGCATTGCCAACCCGACGAGGATGACGCCCGACCAGAGTTGTCGCCGGCCAAACGTGTCCCAAAGCGTGCCGGCAAACATCTGGCCGGTGATGGTCGCAGCGAAGGTGCCGAGGCCGAAGACGCCGTTGCCCCAAGACAGTTTTTTCTCCGGCAACAGTTCCGGCAACATTCCATATTTCGTCGGGCCAAAAAATGCGCTGTGCGTGCTCATCAAAAAAATTGCCACCAGCAGCAGCGGCAACTGGTTCAGCCACAGGCCGAGCAATACGAACGTCATGATGCCGATTTCGGCGGATTTAATAGCGATGGTGACGTTGCGCTTGCTGAAGCGGTCGGCGAAAAATCCGCCCGCCATGGAAAACAAAACGAACGGCAGCGCGAACACCGCACCGACCAGCGGCACCAGCGAATTGCGCTGCGCCGAGGCCAGGCCCAAACCCAGAATGATGAACGTGACCAGAAATTTGAGCAGGTTGTCGCTGAAGGCATTTTGGAACTCGACGACAAACATGAGCCAAAAGCTGCGGCGGACACCCGGCGGTGGACGATGGTTGGTATCAGTCACACCGCCACCCTAGCAAGTTTTGCCCCGCGCCGTGAATTGAAATAATTTCCCGCCACATCAATGCAAGCGATGGCCGCGAAGATGCTTCGCCGCGCACATTCATCCCAACAACCCTATCCTGTTTGCATTATTCCAATAAATAGTCATCTTCATGTTTGCTTAAGGTTCGCCCGCGTAGAGTGACGGCATGAAAACTCAAATTCACACCCAGCCGAAAATGAATTTCACCGCCGCGCTGCTCAGCGTTCTGTTCACGATACAAGCCGGCGCGCAAGTCAGTGACCCCCGCACGAATTCCTGGTTCACGACCTATGCCGGCAAATACGCGCGCAGCTACACCAACGCCGCGTCGCAGACTTCCGGCAACGCTGTGACGACTTGGAGCAACGGCACGCAGACGCAGTCGTCGCCGGCATATTGCGGCGTGCAGGAAGTTTATTCGTCGTCGAACTGGGTTTATTTTCGCACCACCGGACTCGCGAGCCACACGATGGGCGCGTGGTCGTCGGGCTTTCCGAATTTGCCGGCGAACCAGAAAGTGCTCTACCGGATTCCGCGCACGAATATCATCACCGTTCCTGTGACCAAATCGCAGACCGGCCTGGGCGCGATTGGCTATTTCGTGGACGGCGTGGCAATGTTTGATTCGCGCGACGGCTATGTCTGGACGGGCTCGACGGAAAGCGGCAGCGGCACGGGCTATTGGAACCGCGACGCGTATGTGAACGAGGGCGCGACGTTCGATCCGGCCTACGCGCACCAGGAAAACACCGGCACCTATCATTACCACGCCAATCCCATCGCGCTGCGCTACCTGATGGGCGACCATGTGAATTACAACGCGACGGCGAGAACATATTCCGAGGCCACCAACGGCGTGACGAAACATTCGCCGCTGCTCGGTTGGGTGCGCGACGGTTATCCGATTTACGGGCCTTACGGCTATTCCATTTCCAACAACGCCGCCAGCGGCGTGCGCCGGATGGTTTCCGGCTATGTCTTGCGCAACGGCGCGAACGGCACAGATAATTTAACCAATACTTTGCGCGCCAATTTGCCCGCGTGGGCGCAACGGCTTTACAACACGAACTCCCCCGGGCCAACGGACATCAGCACTTATCCGATTGGCCGTTACATGGAGGACAAGGCGTATCTCGGCGACCTGACGAATGCCGCCACCGGCCAGAAATATGTCATGGGCACGAACACCTTTGACCTCGACGAAAACAACGGCCGCTGGTGCGTCACGCCGGAATTTCCCGGCGGCACCTACGCTTACTTTGTCAACATGAGCAGCAACGGCACGCCGGTATTTCCCTACAATATTGGCCGCGCGTTTTACGGCTACCCGACCGGCGCGGTGGCCACGGCCATTTCGGAAACCGTGGTGACCAATTATCTCGGCGGGCCGGAAGCCACACCGTCGCTCAACGCACCCACGGTGAAAAACGGCGCGGTCACTTTGACGTGGAGCGCGACGGAAGGCGGCAGTTACATGGTGCAGTCCACGACGAATTTTTCAACGTGGACAACGAACTCCACCACCGTCGCCGCCGTGCTGAACGCCGCGGGCTACACGAACAATTCCACGGACAACTATCGTTTCTATCGCGTCGCGCAAACCGCGCTGGCCACCTATGATTCCGCCGGCAGCGGCGGATACACGCCGACCATCAGCACTTTTGCGCCCGGCGGCACGGCCACACGCGGCACGACCGTGACCGTGACCATCACGCTGCCCACGACGCCGCCGTGGCCGCCGGCCAACGCGCCGATCACCAGTGTCACGCTCGGCGGCAGCATTACCGGCACCGGCATCTCCGACGCGACGCAAGGCCAGGTCACCGCCACGTTCGCCATTCCGGCGAACGCTTCCACCGGCGCGCAAAGCCTGGTGGTCGTCTTTGGCGGTCCAACCTATACTGTGAACAGCCTGACAATCAACTAATGCCGGTTCTGCATAAACAGACTTGGCGGCAGTGGCTCAATTTTGCGCGAGCCATCGCCGGTGGATTTTTAATTTTCCAGTTCACCTTGCCGGGTAGCGCCGCGACACTGCAAATTGAAATCACGCCAAAAGTCTCCGGAGAAAATCTCCAACCCGCGTCGTTCCGCTACCAGACTTCTGCGGGCGAAACTTTTTCCGTGACGCGCGTGAGCTGTCTCGCCAGCGATTTTGCGCTGCAACGTAACGACGGCTCGTGGCTGGAAATTTCCAACTCCGTCGCGTGGTTTGACTACGAACAGAACCGCGATACCATCCGGCTACAAATTCCGGCGGGTGAATTTCGCTCGGTGCGATTTCTCGTCGGGCTGAATACAAATTTCAACCACGCCGATGTCGCCAAGTTTCCGGCGCACCATCCGCTCAATCCAAATCTGAATGGATTGCATTGGAGCTGGCAGGGCGGATTTATTTTTCTCGCGCTTGAAGGTTTGTGGCGCAATGCCGCCGGCGAATTGGACGGCTGGGCGTATCACCTTGCCCGCGACACGAACGCCACGCGCATCACGCTTTCTGCGCCGCTCGTAATAACCAATGAAACCAAGGTGGAACTCGACTTTGATTTGGCGACACTACTGAATGCGCCGCGTCCGCTGTCGTTTGGCAAAGACGGTTCCTCCACGCATTCGCGCGACGGCGATCCGATTTCCGCCGCGCTCGTCGTCAATCTGGCGGGCGCGTTTCGCGTCCACAAAATCACTTCGCTGACCGACGCTGAAATTGCCGTCGCGCATCCGAAGCCGCTGTATCTGCCGGAGAATTTCACACCGTATCCATTCCAGATGAGCGCGACGTTTCCGGTTCCTGACTTGCCGCGCGACAATCCGCTGACGGTCGAGCGCGTTGCGCTGGGCAAAACATTATTTTTCGACAAGCAACTTTCCATCAACACCGCGCAGTCGTGCGCGGACTGCCACGCGCCGGAAAAGGCGTTCACCGACCAACGCAAAACCGCGCGCGGCGCGGAAGGTGAATTTGGCACGCGCAATTCCATGCCGCTGTTCAACCTGGCATGGAAAAGAGAATTCTTCTGGGATGGCCGCGCGAAAAGCCTGCGCGAACAGGTTTTGCAGCCAATCCAAAATCCGGTCGAGATGCACGAGTCGCTGACGAATTTGTGCGCGAAGCTGCGGGCAAACGGCAAAATGAATTATGCGGAATTGTTTGCCGCCGCGTTTGGCTCGCCGGAAATCACGGCGGAAAAAATCTCGCTCGCGCTGGAAAATTATCTGCTCACGCTCACGTCGTTCGACGCCAAGTTCGACCGCGTGCTGCGTGGCGAGGACAATTTCACGGCGGACGAGCAGCGCGGCTTTGAATTGTTCTCCACGGAATACGATCCGCGTCGCGGGCAATTCGGCGCGGACTGTTTTCATTGCCACGGCGGTCCGCTGTTCCAGAGCCAGAGCTTTGCGAATAATGGGCTGGACGAAAAGTTTGCCGATGCCGGCCGGGGAAAAATCACCGGCAAGATTTCAGATGACGGAAAATTCGCCGTGCCGTCGCTGCGCAATGCCGCGCTGACCGCGCCGTATATGCACGACGGACGCTTTGCCACGCTGGAAGAAGTCGTGGAGCATTACACGACCGGCGTGAATCGCAGCGCGACACTTGATCCAAACCTCGCCAAGCACCCGGACGGCGGCGTGCCGTTGAGCGCGGCGGACAAGCGCGCGCTGGTGGCATTTTTGAAAACGCTGACCGACGCGCAGTTCACGGTGAAACAGCCTTGAGATATTTCTTCATCACAACTTAAGATTCGCAGTGATAATGTGGTTTCAAAACGCCCAAAGACCAATCGTTATGAAAAACATATTAGTCTGCACCAGCAGCATCCTTTTGCTGGCAGCCATGCCTACGCATATTATGGCACAACCAGCATCGCCCGAAGCACCGCGTCGTGGCGGCGGCCAACATCAGTATTCCATTGCCCAGGCCACTTCCGACCGGGCGCAGCTCAACACGATCGCGTTTGACGGACTGGCGTTTCTCACTGGCGATTTCAACTGCGACACGTTTCTGCCGCCGGGAAAGATTTCCGACTTCTTCGGCTTTCAATATATGCGCGACATTGACGGCGCGGCTTTGGGGCACAACACGGATTTTCTTACGCGCATCGCCAACAACACGCTGCGCATCCTCAACGACGGGCAAAAGGCGCAGCTCGTCACACTGGGGCAAACGCAATCGCCCCGAATTCGCGAACTGGCGTTGAAACGCTTTCCACTCATCCAAGCGTTCTGCCGCAATCTCGCCGGGACTTTTCCCGCGGGTTGCCCGAATCTCGACCGCGAGGCAGTGATGAAATACACGTCCGGCATTTTTGAATCTAGCGGCGAACTGGCGTTGGAACGCGCAGAAGTTTACGGAAAAATCGTCCGCTCGCTGACGCCGGCACAAAAGTCGGAATTCGCCAAGCTCAAGTTCGGCGACTCGCGCACCTGGCCGGACGTGGCCGAGGCGTTCGACAAGCGCACCGTGTCGCATCCGGTTCATGTGGCGATGATGACTTACGCCAGCGAATTTTTCAGTTGGTATGCCGGGTCAGTTGAGGCGGACACTTATTTTTGCCCGGAAGGTCACGGAACTTATTTCGGGTCGTTTTACATGAAGGACGCGCCGGCGGTGCACCAGAAAAATTATTCCATCAGCACCGCGCTGACCGGCGACAGCGGCGAAGCTTTCTTAAATGCGCTGAATGCGGCGCAACGCGGACAAATCACCAGCCTCGTCGAATTGCAACGCCAAAACCTGACCGACATCGTGACCACACGCCGCGCCGTCGCTACCGAACTGCGAAAGTTTGAGACCGGCGAATCCGCCAGCCGTGAAACCGTCCTAAAACTCTGCCGGCATTACGGCGAGCTCGATGGCGAACTTTCATTTTATTACGCGACCCATTTTGCCGAGGCGAACAAGACGCTGACCGCCGAGCAACGCGCCACGCTGAAAAAGTTGCGCGGCATTGAGGGCTTTGTCGCCAAATATCCTTTTGTCTATGCTGACCCTATCGCCTCGCCGGTGATACCGAGTTCGGATTTTCTGTTTGCGCCGGCGCAATAAATCATCAAATTAAAATCATCGGGCATGAACTTCTCCACCAACCGCCGCAAATTTCTCGGCGTGCTGGCTTCGACGCTGGCGTGGCTTTCGCTGACGGTGTTCGCGCAAAATGGCGAACCCGGCCAGCGCAAGAAAGGTGGCGGACGCGGACATCACGGCGCGGAGGATTACGTTTTGCCGCCGGAACTGGCTGCGTTCAACTGGCTGTCGCTCGTGCTCGGCCGCATCACGGACAAATCAGTGACGGTAAGCGCCGTGGCGAAAGAAAGCAGCGAAGGATATTTTGAATATGGAACTTCGGCGGGTAATTACACGGACAAAACTGGCGCGCTAACATTCGCCGCCGGAAAACCCATCGAGACCGTTTTTGACCGGCTGCAACCAAACACACAGTATTTTTATCGGCTCCAGTTCCGCAAGCTGGGCGAAACTAATTTCACCGTGCGACCAGAGTGCCGCTTTCATACGCAACGCGCCGCCGGCAGCACTTTCACGTTTGCCATTCAGGGCGACTCGCATCCCGAGCGGCCGCAGATGAGCGAGCCGAATTTGTATGCGCGCACGCTGCTCAACGCCGCAAAGGACAAACCGGATTTTTACATTTGCATGGGCGATGATTTCAGCGTCGCTCCGATCCGTGAGGTGAATTTTGATTCGGTCGCCGCGCGCTACACTTTGCAGCGTCCGTTTCTTGGTCTCGTCGCGCAGTCCGCGCCGGTTTTTCTGCTCAACGGCAATCATGAGCAGGCGTCACTGTTTAATTTCAACCAAGCCGACGAGCGCCACGCCGTGGCCGTTCACGCGCAAAATGCGCGCAACCAGTTTTTCCCCACGCCGTCACCGGGTGGATTTTATTCCGGCGACACCACGCCGCTGCCGGCCATCGGCCTGCCGAAAGATTATTACGCGTGGACATGGGGCGACGCGCTGTTTGTAATTCTGGACAACTACTGGCATTCACCCGCGCAGGTGGACAGCGGTTTCCGCGAGCAGGATTTGGGCGGCGGCAAAGGCGGCCGCGGCCACGACCGTGATTGGTGGGCGCTCACGCTGGGCGACGCGCAGTATCAATGGTTCAAGCACACGCTCGAAACCAGCCGGGCAAAATACAAATTTGTTTTTGCGCATCACGTTCTCGGTTCTGGTCGAGGCGGCGTGGACGAATGCGATTTGTATGAATGGGGCGGGCGCAACAAACGCGGCGACTGGGAATTTACGCAGCGCCGCCCCGGTTGGGAACTGCCGGTGCATCAGCTCATGGTGAAGCATGGCGTCACGATTTTTTTCCAAGGTCACGATCATCTTTACTGCCAGCAGGAACGCGATGGCATCATTTACCAGGAAGTGCCGATGCCCGCCGATCATGGCTACCAGACTTACAACGCCGACCGCTATCAATCCGATGTGAAGCTGCCGAACTCCGGCCACCTGCGCGTGACCGTCTCGCCGGAAAATGTAAAGGTAGATTACGTCCGTAGTTTTTTGCCGAAGGACGAAACCGTGCAAAACAAAACCGGCGACATCGCATACAGCTATACCATGAAGGCAAAAAGCGCCCATGCCTAAAATCATCCTCGCCCTGCTCTGTCTGGTTTCGCTGCCCACATTCGGCGCGACGAACCCCGCCACCATGTCCAAAGGCGATCACGGTCATCACGCGCAATCTGGAACCAACATTTTCAACCTCGCTGTGCCGGCGCACGATTACGATTTGATTCTCGCCCGCCCGGAAAATCATTCGGTCACATTCAGCGTGCTGGCGTATCACGATGCCGATGGTTTTCTGACCTACGGAACAACGCCCGCCGCCGCCACCAACCGAACGGCCACGCGCCAGCTCAAGGCCGGGGTGCCGGACGAGTTGGTTGTCGGTGCGCTGTTAGCGAACACGAAATATATTTGCCATTTCCATTTCCGACGGAAGGACGCGACACAATTCACTGACAGTCCGGAATTTGCTTTCCACACCGCGCGGACGCCCGGCAGCACATTCACTTTCACGCTGACGGCAGATGTTCATCTGGACGAACACACCAGCGCGGAGATTTATCAGCAATCGCTCGCCAACATTCGCGCCGACGCGCCGGATTTTCATATTGATGTCGGCAACCTGTTCATGACCGATAAACACTCCACGCGCGTCGAGGCGGCGCGGCAGTATCTGGCGCAACGGTTTTATCTTGGACAAATCGGCTCGCCGCTTTTGCTCGCGCTCGGCGTGCATGATGGCGAAAGCAGTCGCTACGATGACGGCACGCCCGATAGTCTGGCCGCATGGTCGAATGCCATTCGCAAAAAATATTTCCCGAATCCGGTGCCGGACAATTTCTACACTGGAGATTCCATCCCGAAAATACCGAGTGGACTTCTGGAAAATTATTTTGCGTGGACTTGGGGTGACGCACTGTTCGTGGTGCTTGACCCTTATCGCTACTCGCTGGCTGTGCGCGGCGGCAACCACGACGGCTGGGCGTGGTCACTCGGCCGCGAGCAATATGATTGGCTCGCGAAGACGCTCGCGGGCAGCCCGGCGAAATACAAATTCATCTTCATCCACAACCTCCTCGCCGGCGACCAGGCTTCGCGCGGCGGCGTGGAGATCGCCGGAT
>Ga0208507_1002077_pt1 | contig 10591 bp, 13 predicted proteins | sample CryBogCBH12Aug01_FD_184626 | JGI IMG/M metagenome (GOLD analysis project Ga0208507, IMG submission 184626) | Freshwater microbial communities from Crystal Bog, Wisconsin, USA - CBH12Aug09.1 (SPAdes) (version 2) | ecosystem: Environmental > Aquatic > Freshwater > Lake | place: Crystal Bog... | reverse complement strand
CAACGGTAGCCAAGATTCAAGGCAAGACCGTAAGCACAACGGCTCCGACCAACGCACAGATTCTTATTTGGAATAACTCAACCTCACAATGGGTTCCTGAAACCGTTAACAATGACTTGTCAATTACAAACAGTGGCGTTGCGACACTTACTGGAATTAACGGCAAGGCAATACCTTCGTCTACCGCATCAGCCGGTGGTGAAATCCTTTATTTCAATGCCACTTCTAATACATGGTTGTATGGTGGTCTCCAAGCAGGCTCCGCATCTCCAACGGTCAATCAAGTTTTAACTTGGCAATCAGGTTCAGGCTGGACTGCTGTAACGCCTACTGGTGGAAGCGGTCTTGGAAACAACGACGCTGGAAACTTGTATTTATCCACAGCGCAATCTCAAGCTCCAAGTAGTCAAAGATACCCTGTTGATGGTTCAGGTGGTGCTTACACACAGAACTATACCGCTAGAGGCGCAATGACTTACACTCTTACTGGCGCTAGTGCTGGTTTGAATGTTGGAACAACTGGCGTTTATCACATTACTGGTCAAATTGCTATTACGCCTGCTGCTGCACTATCTCAGTTGCAAGCACAAATTGTTGTTGGTGGCGCTCAAATTGCAACAAGTTCAACCAGTTCTGTTACAGCATCAGTAAATGAGTTTCTACAAGTTAGTTGCGATTGGTACATTACTAGCGGAACACTAATTCAATTAGCGTGGTATTTCGTAGACGCCTCTGGCTCGGCCTCTAGGACATTATCTACTGGTGGCTCAAATACCTTTATTTCAGCACATCTAATTTCATCATAAGGAGATACATGACAGACGTTCGACAGAACATAGTTGCGTGGGCAAAGTGGGCAGCCACTAATCACGCCAAGTTCACATACTCAGAAGGCCCTCAGCGTATGTCGGGTATCGGACACCCAGGCAAACTGCCAGTTACCGCCGACTGCTCAGCCTTTGTCACCCTCTGCTACAACTGGGCTGGCGCACCTGATCCAAATGCTCAGAGCTACAACCACACCGGCTACACCGGCACACTTCTGGCACACGGAACCAAGATTCCTCTTAGCCAAGTTCAGCCAGGCGACGTAATCGTTTATGGCCCAGGAACCGGCTGGCACACAGCACTCATCGTTGACGTTACCGGCGCTAACGCAAAGAACCCTCTAACCATCTCACATGGTCAGCAGGGCGACCCTAGTTACGTTCACGTCAATCAGGATGGTCGTTTGCCACAGACCTACCTACGCTTCAACACTTCTGCAATAAACGCTCAAGGGATACACACACCTCCGGCAGCATAGTATGAACGCCAACACTTTTAACTTTTGGATTCAACTAATTGTTGCTATGGGCTTCTTGCTCGGAATGGTTTGGGGAGCGCTTCGATTTGCTCACAACATTCTTGCTCGCTCGGTTTCAGACCGACTAGAGGAAATCAGGAAAGAGACAAAGCCCAATGGGGGCAGTTCTATGCGTGATGTCGTGGACAGGATTGAGAAGAAACTAGACGCTGTTACTTCAGACCTAGACCGTCATCTCGGATTTCACGACGCAATAGATGGCTAAGAAACAATCCCACTGGCACTTTCACCCTGCGGTTCGATCCGGTGACGAGCGCACATTAGGGGAACGAGCTGCTGACGCTATGCGACACGGCATGGGTTCGTGGCCTTTCGTATTCTCATTTGTAGTTCTAATGATTTCATGGATGACGTACAACGGATACTCACATCACCCTTTTGATGTCTATCCTTTCATCCTGCTTAACCTCATGCTCTCAACCCTCGCTGGGTTACAGGGAGCAATACTTCTCATCGCCGCCAAACGAGCAGACCGAATCTCGGCTGAACTGGCTGCGTACCATCTTGATGTAAGCGAACACGCCAATAAGGAACTCGCTGACCTCAAAGAAATCATTGCTGACATAAAGTACATGATGGCCGAACTGGACATTATGAACACGCCAGCAATCAAAGCAACAAAGAAAACCAAACAATAAAACTGCTATAATTTATAGCACTTAACACTTAGGAGACAAAGTGGCACGACTTCCTGCAGCACAAGAAAACACTGGCCTCAACGCCATGTTCGTACCTTCAACGACTTACTACCTCGCACTTTTCACAAGCGACCCATCAACAACTGGTGCGTCTGGTGAAGTAACTGGTGGTTCATACGCTCGCCAAGCAATCGCATTTGGATCAGCATCAGCCGGTTCACAGGCTTCAACGAACGCACAGACATTCACAAACATGCCAGTAGAAGCAGGTGGAGTTCCTTACTTCGGTCTCTTCTCAGCTTCAACATCAGGTACATACCTCGGTGGCGGAACAACATCAGGACTTTCAGGCGCTATCTCAGCCGGTTCAACTGTTACCTTCGCTATCGGCGCAGTCACAACATCACTGAGCTAATGGGCGGTCAGCAAGAGTTCTCGGCATCAGCCGTTGGAACTGTTACTCCCCCTGCGCCTGTGGAGGAAACTCCCACAGACGCCTAACCCAAAGGCAATCTGATGGATGCATTAAAGAACTTTTCAGTTTCACTCGTAGCAACAGCACCGTCTCCTGCCACGTCTGGAACAAGTTTGGTCGTCACGGCTGGTCAGGGATCATACTTCCCTGCCACGCCATTTGACGCAACTATCTGGCCTAGCGGAGTCCAGCCAACAAACACCAACGCTGAAATCGTCAGGGTAACAAATGTCTCCACTGACACCTTCACGATTACCAGAGCGCAGTACGGAACCACAGCTCAAAGTATTGCCGTTGGCTATCAGATTGCTCAAACAGTTGACGCAAACCTACTTAACCAACTAGCACCTCTTTCGGGCGCTACGTTCACCGGTAACGTCACCGCTCCTGCACACATAGCCTCTGGTCTTACCGGCGCTACGGCTGCTTCTAGGTACGTTGGAGGAACAACTAACGGCGCGCCTGTATCGGGAACGTTTGCCGTTGGCGACTTTATCATTGACCAGACTGCAACTATTTGGGTCTGCCTAACTGCTGGTACGCCTGGTACTTGGTGGCCTCTTATTGAAGCGCACATGGTCAGTCGTTCAGCAACCGCAACAGCAGGGCCAAACGAAGTAACTATCTTTACTGGCTCTACCGCTTCACAGACAATCAGCGTTATTGCTGCACCTGTTGACGGTGCAACGTGGACAATTATTAACCGTTCATCAGTTCCAGTCACCGCAGGATTTGGAGCAAGTTCAATGCTTCCACTTGGCTCTACGTCAAGCGTGACCTCTCTTGTTGTACCGGTCAACGGTGCGTACTCGTTTATTAACTACGCTGCTGGTCAGTGGTACATGACCGCAAGTAACAACCTTGCTAACTCTGTTGGCACTCTATCTGTCACTAATGGTGGAACTGGAACCACAACGGCTCCGGCTGTTGGTTCTATCCCAGTCGCAATCTCGACCTCGGCGTACACCCCACTTGCTATTGGAACCAACGGACAGGTACTTACCTCAAACGGTACAACCGCCTCATGGCAAGCAGTCGCCTCAGTTCCGCTAGCCACCGTTGACCTTACGGCTCAGAGCGCAGCGATTAGCGCAACAACTCTTTACACGCCACCGACTGCTGGTATCTACACGATTACCTATTACGCAAAGGTCACAACCGCAGCGACCACAAGCTCTGTTCTCGGAGCCTTCTCGGTCATCTCTACTGACACCGACTCAAACGTAGTAACCACCGTTGGAAACACATCAACGCAGAACTCCCTGACGACTGGTTTCATCTCAGGAACAATCACTGTTTACGCCAAAGCCTCTACCGCAATCCAATACACAATGGGTTACACCTCATCAGGTGCTACGGCTATGCAGTACGAACTACACATGGCGGTATCAGGGTCTAGTATCTCGACCTCAACCGGTACGGTGACTTCTTTCAATGGTCGCTCAGGAACGGTTACGCCAGGAAACGCCGACTACCTTGCAGTACCTACTGGTGGTCTTACAGGTGCAACAGCAGCAACTCGATACGTTGGTGGAACCACATCAGGCGCACCTGTCTCAGGTACGTTTGCGGTGGGCGACTTTATCGTTGACCAGTCTGGAAAGATTTACGTCTGCACCGTAGCTGGAACTCCTGGTACTTGGACTCAAGTGGGAAGCACTAACGCTACTCAGTTGCAGGGTGTTAACATTTCATCAACTGCGCCGACTACAAGTCAGGTATTGACATACAATGGAACTTCGTGGGCTCCGGCTACTGCCGGTGGGGGCGCACTAACAACAGTAAGTAGTTTTATAACAGCAGAAATAACAATTACTAGCGGAACAAAAACAAACATTACTTCTGTATCTTTAACAGCCGGAACTTGGTTAATAAATTATCAAGCTTCTTTTGATATTCAAAGTGCAACTACAAGACTTCAGGCTGAGTTTTGGATAGGAACTTCTAGTGCTTCCACTACTGGATATTTAGCAGGATTTGATGCTGGTGCGTCTGGCGCTAACACAATGGGGTTAAGCAGCGGTGCAGGAACTTATATTTATACAATAGCAAGCACTACAACAATTTATTTGAATACTCTTATGTATGGCTCAGGTATTCTTCAATACGTTGAAGCAGCAGGATGGAACACTGGTTTAGGTTCTAATTTTTCGGGCATTAACGCTGTAAAGATAGGTTAAAAAAATAAAATGAAAACATGGTATGTAATTCCAAAAGAAACAAACGCAGTAAACCCGCCTGAAGAAAACATTGCAAGAGCTCTTGCACTTAACTGTCGTTTATTGATTGGTACGCCATCGGAAAAAGTAACTGTTTACCCATCAGTTGTTGTTATGTCTGAGGTAAATGAACCAGCAATTTTTCCAGATGACCAAGAACAAGCCAATCTTGCAGAAATTAAAGCTGCACAAGAAGCAGCTATTACAGCCGAGCAATCTGCCGTTGATGCAAAAGTAAACGCACTTACACAGGCAAACCAGAAACTTATGGCTCTTGGTTTAACCACCGACGAAGTTTCTGCACTATTTACACCTGCTAACTAAGGAAACCTAATGGCTCAGTCCATCTCACAAGAAGCAATCGGCGCTACCGGACTCCCTGGGGCTACGGCTGCGTCACGTCACGCCGGTGCTACGACTTCTGGTGCACCTGTCTCAGGTACGTTTGCGGTGGGCGACTTTATCGTTGACCAGTCTGGAAAGTTCTATGTCTGCACAGTTGCCGGAACGCCTGGAACTTGGGGTGCGGTGGGTGGAGCAAGTGCGTTGACAAATTCACAAAGTTACATAACAAGTAATCAAACTAATGCTTCCTCTGGGGCTTTCAATGTAACTTCATTAAGTTTAACTAGTGGAACTTGGTTAATAAATGCACAAATTAATATGCAAGTTAATAGTGCTCAAGCCAACTTTTTCTTTGGCATTAGTCCAACAACTGCATACATAGGTGATGTTTACTCAGGTTCAGGAACGACCACTCCCTCTACTGCAAACAACTCATTTGGTTTATCTTTTTCTTATATTTTAACTTTAGCATCTACCACTACCGTTTATCTAAATTATTCTACAGGTGTAGCCGGTACTACAGTTTTGGCTAAAGCATTATTTTCTCAATTAAACAATACATCTGGCATGAACGCCGTAAAAATAGCCTAATGAACTGTATCCACTGCTCCCAACCAATCGTAGAACTATCTCAGGGTGAATGGTTCCACGACGTAGAAGGCTACACACGAACCTGCCCTCAGACTTTCGCAGAACCTACTAACTAAGGAACGCCCATGCTCGGTGGTAACTACATTGGACAGGCTTACCTTGCCCAGGGTTACGCTGGCAGTACGATTACCTACGGTACAGGGGCGGTGTCGGGAAGTTTCTCGGCAAGTGCTACTGGGTCTGCGTTCTTACCGGCTAACGGAAGTGTCTCAGCTTCATTCTCGGCAAGCGCAACTGGTACGGCATTTCTGCCAGGTACGGCTTCGCTTTCAGCCACCGGAACGCTTAACGCTACTGGTGTTGAGGTTTCAGTTGGAACTGGAAACGTATCGGGGTCATTCTCCGCTAGCGCAACCGGAACGGCTTTTGAGCCAGCAAACGGAACGCTCACAAGCAACTTCTCAGGTAGTGCCACAGGGTCGGCGTTTGAGCCAGCCACAGGTAGCCTCACAAGTTCATTCTCAGCGAGTGGTACAGGGTCGGCATACGAGCCAGCCTTCGGAACACTCACAGGTGACACCACGCTTTCGGGAACGGCATCAACCTTCCTGCCAGCCAATGGTTCACTAACATCATCATTTTCAGCAAACGGTACGGCTAACGCCTACCTACCTGCCACCGGCTCAGAGACATTCACATTCTCGTCAAGCGGTACAGGTTCGGCTGCTTTGTACGCCACTGGTTCTGCCACAGCGTCATTCTCAGCCAGCGCAACTGGTTCGGCTTTCTTGCCTTCAACTGGTTCACTCACCGGCACGTTCAACGGATCTGCAACAGGTTCTGCTGCACTTCTTGGAACTGGCTCAGTAAGCGGTTCATTCAATGCCTCAGCCACCGGAAACGCTTTTGCTCCTGGAACTGCAAACCTCAACGCAACATTCACAGCAAGTTCAACGGCTAACGTCACACCGGCTGCTGGTGGATTCCTCAACGCTTCGTTCTCGGCGAGCGGAACTGCAACCACATTCATTCCTGCAAGAGGCACACAGACCGCCACCTTTACGGCAAGCGGTACTGGAAACGCAGCTCTGTATGGTATCGCTTCGGTATCAGGCTCGTTTAGCGCCTCGGCTACTGGCTCGGCCTTCTTGCCTTCAAGCGGAAACGTCAATGGACAGTTCAATGGTTCAGCCACAGGATTTGCCCGACTTACCGGTACTGGATCCGTTGTCGGAACTTACTCTGCCTCGGCTAGTGGTACTTCGTATGAGCCAGCGTTCGGAAGTACCAGCGCCACATTTACAGCACACGCCACCGGCGCAATCCTTGTTTTTGGAAATGCCAACCTATCTGCCGACACTCAACTTAGAGCCGTCGGAACGGCCTTTGAGCCTGCTTACGGAGCAATTTACGCCACCTTCTCAGCCAACGGTATTGGTCGGGTATTCCCATTCACAGAACCAGGAAGCGTAACCGGTGACTTTAAGACCGCTAGCCTTCGCGGATCATACAAGGTTGGTAAAGTTGAGGGAGACTTTAAGACCGCACAGCTTCAAGGCAGAGTCAAACCTTTAGCAGAAAGTAATACATAATGTCATACAACGTAATTGCTGGTAGCACCATACAGTTTTACACCAGCGTTCCATTTACAGCATTGAACGGAACGGTTGTAAACCCAGACAAGGTTAATTTTAGCTACTCCATTCAAGGGCAAACCGAGCAGACATTTACCTGGGTTAACCCAACAGGCGACCCGACTAACACAATCAAGCAAGGCGCAGGAGGCGTTGGTTACTTTTACGCCAACATCTCAACCGTTGGACAGCCTGGCACGTGGAATTGGCAATGGTATGGCTACCCATCTTCAGGCGCTGACACCACCGCTACACAGGTTGCAGCTCAGGGAACAGTCGTTGTATCTGCTTCAGACCTGTAGTAAAGTGCCTGATAGGTGGAGGAACCTATCGAGGAGGCATTATGGATTTATCAGAGTTTTATCAGCCAAAGAATAAGTCATGTTTGTTTGCAAAGGTAGCAACAAAACTAAAAAAAGATGACTTAGAAAAAGTTAAAGCGGCGTTACTTGAAAAAGACATAACGATTGCATCTATTGAAAAGTTTATGCAGAGTCGTGGTGTCAGTATTTCTTGGCCTTCAATTAGGCGACACCGAGTAGGGGAGTGTAATTGTGGCAAAGATGCTTGACGAGTTTGAGCGTCGTCACAAGAAAGAACACCCGACTGGTTGGGAACCTTCTCTGCAATGGGATGGTAGCAAGGGAACGATTACCGCACAGCTTGACAACGAGCCTGATGACGCGGTATGGGCGACACTCATTGAAGACTGGGGTTTAGACCCACGTCGAACAATGGTTGTGGATGGTTCCTTGCAGATCCGCGCATGGGATGTCGGCGACGGCGAAGGTGGAACTCGTAGGCATAAGTACTACCGAGCAACGATTAAGCCACGCGAACTGACTGTGGATAGAGCAGACATTGACGCTCTATGCAAGTTAGTTGAGAAGCGCAAGCCAGTTAAGCCAGTTAAGAATGAATCCAAGCGAGCCTTTCTCGTATTGCTTTCAGACTGGCAACTCGGTAAAGGTGAGAACGGTGGAACCGAAGCAACTACGCAACGTATCCTTAACGCCTGTGACAAAGCTGTGCAAAGGTTCAAAGACCTAAGCAAACTTGGTCAAGCGCCTAGCGTTGTTTACTTAATCGGACTAGGCGACCTGTCAGAAGGTTGCTCTGAGTTCTACGCTATGCAGGAATGGCAGACCGACCTCAACCGTCGAGAGCAAGAGCGCTTAGCAAGACGACTCATCCTAAGTTTCATTGACGCTTTTGTTGACCTCGGCGTACCTGTCGTGGCATCTGGCGTGCCTGGCAATCACGGTGAAAATCGCAAGAACGGCAAGGCGTACACCGACTTCACAGACAACTCAGACGTATCAGTGTTTGAGACTGTGGCAGAGATTATGGCTGCAAACCCTGAGCGCTATGGAAACGTATCCGTACCACTCACGCTTTGCGCCGACGATTTAACAATGACCCTTGACCTTATGGGAGTGCCAGTTGCCTTTGCGCATGGACATCAGTTCAGGTCAGGCACTAACTCACAGGCTAAGGCCGAGGGATGGTGGAAGGGTCAGGCTCTAGGGCGAACAGGTGTCAGTGACGCAGAGATGCTTTGCTTTGGACACTTTCATCACTTTGTTATGAGTGAAGCCACAGGGCGCACAGTCATTCAGGCTCCGGCTATGGATGGCGGATCTAAATGGTTCACAGGATCATCAGGTCAGTCTTCACAAGCTGGCATGGTGACTGTTTGTGTTGGTTCGCAAGTAGGGGTTCGTGGTTGGAGTGACCTGCTGATACTCTAGTGTCGCAAACATTCTTACTCGAAACTTGCACTGTAAGCCCTCGAACTGTCGTGAGATAGGTCGGGGGCTTTCTCTATGATAAACTTTATTCCCCTATGGAACTACATTATGTCTGCTCAAATTGCCAAACAATTACCGTTCTCCACAAGGGAGACCTCAGCAGAATTGTATTTGGTAAACTTCCAAACAAGCTCTTAGAAGCCGAAACAAAACACCATTGCATTACCAAACGAAAGGCAGTTGCATGAACAACATGGACAGAAACATTTGCCGTACCGCAGTACCAGCAATCATCGGAGCAATCGTGGCATGGGTCACAAAGGAATGGGCGAAACTACCTGCCAACGACTTGATGTACCTCACACCACTTGCGACCACTGCGTACTACACGGCTGTACGTCTTGCCGAAGAGAAGTTTCCTAAAGCCTCATGGCTACTTGGATGCCTTCCGGTTAAAGCTGCACCTGCACCAGAAGTAAAAGTTCAGGCAACGGGAACAGTCACACCTCCAAAGGCGTAATGTCTGCGTTCGTTAAATCGGACACTAGGACACCTGTACCTGGCGACATAGTCTTTGCTCACAGTAACGGCATCATGGGTCGTGCTATTCGCTTTGGCGAAATGCTTAGGTGGCGCAAGGGTAGTCATTGGAACCACGCTTGCGTCATCTCTAGGGTGGAGCAAGACGGAACGGCCTACGTTATCCAAGCCGACATTCGTGGCGTAAACGAAGCTCGACTGGACTCAGTTGGTCAGTACGTCATTATTGAATTGCCCTACGGAGTCAACCGCAACAAGGTTCTTGCCTTTACTAAAGCGCAAGTCGGATCTAAGTACGGAATCTTGTCAATCCTCAGCATTGTCTTTGACATACTCTCGCCTAACTGGTTCCCAAGTTTAAGGATGCCTCGAACGTGGATTTGCTCTGCCGTAACTGGTGAGGCGCTTCGCTACGGTGGCTGGTTGCAAAACTGGGATGACCTTTACTGTGTCACACCGGCGCAGCTGTTCGATGCATTGGAAAACACGCTTTAACTGCTGTACAATTACAGGACATCTGAAAAGGTGACTTGAGCCTCCTCGCTCTTCTAAATCCCCCCACTGGCCTCGACTCCGGTGGGGGGATTTCTCTTTATCGTTGCAATTAGTGTCCACATGGTGTACGCTTACTAAGTCCACCAAAAGGACAAGCCGAGGAGGGCTTATGTTGCAAACAGTAAATCAGTGCTTTGCTTGCGAACTAATAGGCGTAGGCAAGTGGCAGAACTCGCATGAGTTCATGTGCTTTAAGTGCATGGATCAGTACGAGCTAACAATAGTAAAGAATGTTTATCCACAACCGGAGGAAATGTGCAGACCACAGTTACAGAATGGAATGGCTTTGCGCCAGGCGACGACCTTAAAGTCAAGGGAGAGCGCGGTTACTACAAGTTTCGCTCAGCTGCACTTGATGAAAACGGAGAAGCAAAATGGATAACCGTAATCGGTGGGCCATTGCACCATTCGTCATTCCGTCACTTCGAAGCAAGCCGCGTAACAGCCAAGAAAACAGGAAGGAGGAAGAAAAGTGAA
>Ga0208507_1002076_pt1 | contig 10592 bp, 11 predicted proteins | sample CryBogCBH12Aug01_FD_184626 | JGI IMG/M metagenome (GOLD analysis project Ga0208507, IMG submission 184626) | Freshwater microbial communities from Crystal Bog, Wisconsin, USA - CBH12Aug09.1 (SPAdes) (version 2) | ecosystem: Environmental > Aquatic > Freshwater > Lake | place: Crystal Bog... | reverse complement strand
GTCAATCTCGGCTTTGGCTCGCAACTGCATACCCTGCCGGTGCCCGGTGACCTGGCCGGCGTTGTCGAATTGCAGGGGGTCGCCATTTCGGCCTGGCGCTCCTTCCTGCTGGCCATCAGCCTGGCCATCGGCGGCGGCTTGTGGCTGGTTCTCGAGCGGACCCTGTTCGGGGCCAGGCTGCGTGCCGCCGTCGACAATCCCCGCATGGCGCAATGTGCCGGCATCGATGTCCGCGCCGTGTTCACCGTCACCTTCATCGCCGGCTGCGGCCTGGCGGCGGTCGGCGGCGTTCTGGGGACGCAGATGCTGCCGCTCGAGCCGACCTATGCCCTGAAACATCTGATCCTGGTCCTGGTGGTGGTGGCGGTGGGCGGCCCGGGCAGCCTGAAGGGGGCGTTGTCGGCGGCGCTGGTGATCGGTGTCGTCGATACCTTCGGACGCTATCTGTTGCCGGGGGCGGGCGGCTTCGTCATCTATCTGCTGATCGTCGCCATCCTGATGGTCCGTCCCGAGGGACTGCTGGCGAGGCCGCGGTGAGGCGCGCCGCATCCTATCTCCCCAGCCGCTATGACCTCGCTTTGTGGGGCGGGGCGCTGCTGGCCTTCTTCCTGTTTCCCAAATACCTTTCGTTGGCGACGACGGCCGCCATCATGGCCCTGTTTGCGCTGTCCCTGGATCTCGCCCTCGGCTATGGCGGCATCGCCACCCTCGGCCATGCAGCCTTTTTCGGTGTCGGAGCCTATGCGGCGGCCCTCTGCGCCTTGCATCTGTCGGCCGAACCGCTTGGCGGTCTGGCGGCGGCGGGTGGGGCGGCGGCGGTCGCCGGCCTGCTCTCCGGGGCACTGATCCTGCGCACCCGCGGCCTCACTTTGATGATGCTGACCCTGGCGATCGCTTCGATGCTGCAGGAATTCGCCACCGTCGCCAAGGGCCTGACCGGCGGCGACGACGGTCTCAGCGGCTATAAGATCGCCCCGCTTCTCGGGCTGTTCCGCTTCGATCTGGCCAGCCGCACGGCCTATCTCTACAGCCTGGCGGTGCTGCTGGCGGCCTTCCTGCTGTGTCGGGTGATCGTCAACTCGCCGTTCGGCCTGACCGTGCAGGGCATCCACCAGAACCCCGTCCGCATGCGGTTGCTGGGGGTGCCGGTGACCCTGCGCCTGCTGACCCTGTACACCGTTTCGGCGGCGCTGGCGGGTGTCGCCGGCGGTCTGACGGCGCAGGTGACGGGGATGGCCTCGGTCGACAATCTCGCCTTCAGCCTGTCGGGAAACGTCCTCATCATGCTGGTGCTGGGGGGTGTCGGCCGGCTTTACGGCGCCATCTGCGGGGCGGTGGTGTTCGTCATCTTTTCCGACCGGGCGGCGGCCATCGATCCCTTCAATTGGTTGTTTGCCCTGGGCGGGCTGATGATCCTGGTGGTCCGCTTCGCCCCCGAAGGCCTGGTCGGACTGGGTCAGACCCTGAGTGGTCGCTGGCGGCGACCCGGATGACCGTCCCAGCCCTCGAAATCACCGGATTGTGCAAAAATTTCGGCGCCCTGGCGGTGACCCGCAATATCGACCTGACCTTGGGCGTTGGTGCCCGCCATGCCCTGATCGGCCCCAACGGCGCCGGCAAGACCACCCTGCTGAACCAGATCACCGGCCTGTTGCGGCCGACCGCCGGCAGGATCGCCCTGTTCGGCCAGGACGTCACCGCCGCGTCCCCCGAGACGCGGGTAAGGCGGGGCCTGGTCCGCACCTTTCAGATCAATTCGCTGTTCAACGGCCTGAGCGTGGCCGAGAACCTCGGTTTGGCCGATGCCGCGGTAAGGCGGCGCGACGGGCGGTTGTGGGGGCGCCATGCTGGCCGCTCGGGGCTCAGCGACCCGATCGCCGAATTGCTGGAAAGGTTGGATCTGCTTCCCCTGGCGGCGGCCCGGATCGATTCTCTCGCCTACGGACAGCGCCGGCTGGTGGAAATCGCCCTGGCCCTGGCCCTGCGGCCGAAGGTTCTGTTGCTGGATGAACCGGCCGCCGGCATTGCCTCCGGCGAAAGCGCCCGCCTGTTCGAAATATTGATGAAGCTTCCGGCCGACATCGCCGTGCTGGTCATCGAGCATGACATGCAGCTGGTCTTCCGTTTCGCCGAAACGCTGACGGTTCTGGTGGACGGCGGTGTCCTGGTCGAAGGGCCGGTGGAGACCGTGCGCGCCGACCAGCGTGTGCGAGATGTCTATCTGGGGCGACGACATCATGACTGACCTGCTGGTTGTTGACGGGTTGACCGCGGGTTACGAGCGTACTATCGCCATCGAGGAGATTTCGCTGTCGCTGGCGGCGGGCGAGCGCCTGGCCCTGCTGGGCCGCAATGGGGTCGGCAAGACCACGGTGCTGGCCTCGATCATGGGACTGACCAACATCCATGGCGGCCTGGGTCGCCTGAACGGGCTGGATCTGCGCAAGGTTCCGGTGCATCACCGGCTGCGGCAGGGCATCGGCTATGTCCCACAGGAGCGGGAAATCTTCCCCTCGCTCAGTGTTCATGAAAATCTGCTGGTGGCGGTGCGCACCGGCGCCTGGACCGTCGACCGGGTCTATGAGCTGTTCCCGCGACTGGCGGCGCGGCACAGGAATCTCGGCAATCAGCTCTCCGGCGGCGAGCAGCAAATGCTGGCGATGGGGCGTGCCCTGGTTGGCAATCCGCTCCTGCTGTTACTTGACGAACCGTTCGAGGGATTGGCGCCGGTGATTGTTGATCTGCTGGTCGACGCCTTGCACCGGATCAGTCGCGAGGGGCATCTCGCCGTCATCCTGGTCGAACAGCATGCAGATCTGGCATTGGAATTCGCTGAACGGGCGGTGGTGCTGGATCGCGGACGGGTCGCCTGGTCAGGCGCGTCGATGGCGTTGCGCAATGATCCCGATCGCCTGGCCGAGTTGATCGGCCTCCAGAGTTAAGCTATTTCATGCTCGACAGGAGATGGGCGGCCGATCGTTGCAGCAGGGTGGAAAAATGGTCTGCAACCGGGGTGAGGGGAAGATCTGCCCGTTTGATCTGAACAATTTCCGTCGGTGACAACCTTTCCTTGAGCGGAAAAGCGGCCACGGAATGTTCCATCAACGGAGAACTCATGCAGATTTTTGGAACCGGGAACACTGCGTTACTCGATATGATCAGCGTATGTATGCTGAGCAGGGTGCTGGCGAAGGTGTAATTCTTGGGGGAGGGGAGGCCAAACGGCGAAAATATTTCTTCCAGTTCATCGATGCTACTGTCATGCAAACCGATGACCAGCCATTCCTCGTCAAGTAGTGCGGAGAGACTTTCACTGTCCGCCAAAGGGTGGTTTTTCCGCCCGACGACCACCCGTTCGCCTTGCCACAGGCTTTCCATCTGAAAGCCCCGATCAATCGGCTGGTTGGGGCGCGGACCGATAAAGAAATCCAGCGTGCCATTGCGAAGCTTGGGTTCGATCTGGGGGAACATGGTTTCGAAAATCTTGACTTCGATCGCAGGGAATGTTCGGCGGAAGGTGCGGTAGATCTGCGGCAGCAGCACCACCAATACGGAGGCGGAGACGCCGATGGTCAGGCAGCCCTGATATTCGCTGCGAAGTTGCGCCGCCTCTTCCTGGCTGCGGCGCAATTCCTCCAGGATCCTGGTCGCCCTGACCAGGAAAATCTGACCGGCCGCGGTCAGCGCTATGCCGCTGCCATGGCGCTCGGCAAGCGGCACGCCCAATGTCTTTTCCAGTTCGCGTAAGCTGCGCGACAGCGCCGGTTGGGCGACATTCAGGGACCTCGCTGCGGCGCCGATGCTCTGTTCACCGGCGATAGCGACGAAATAGCGAAGATGATGGAGTTTCACTTGATCTGTTCGCTGAACGCCGTCTCCGAACCGAGCATGGAGGCAGTTGCCTTCGCTATAACCAGGCTGCTCAGTCTTGTCATAAGAGACTCTCCCAGGCGCCAAACTAAGAGCCGATTGTAACAGGGGTCAGCTTAAGTTGTCAGGGGCGATCTGTGATTAAGCAGGATTGGCCTTATCCGGTCAGAGGGTTGAACTCGGCTGGCTCAAGTTGACCCAGTCCGGCCGTTCATTGCTCCAGCTAACCTTTAAAGGGAACCACGCCCCGAAAGATGGTTAGAACCTCTTCGCCACTGAGGGGCGCCAAGGGCTCGAAAGTAAATGGCCATCAGACCAGCACACCCTGCTCGGTAAGTTCGTCAACTTCATTTTCCGAATACCCAAGCATCGCCGTCAGGACGCTCATGGTGTGCTGACCGATCAATGGTGCTGCGGTCTTCATGGCCACAGGAGTTTCTGAGAAGGTGATCGGCGCCCGGTTGTACAGCGTCCTTCCCACAACAGGATGGTCGAGATAGCTCCAGAATCCGCGTCTCCGCAGATGCTCGTCCTCGATCGCCTGGCGCGCATCCTTGACAACGCCCGCCTTGACCCCCTGTCGCAACAGGCTGTCGGCCAGCCAGTCGCCATACTGCGTGGATGCCCACTGCTCAATCCCGGCATCGAGCCTTGCACGGTTTCTCTGACGCGCTTCGACGGTAGCGAAATCGTCGGCCATGGCCCATTGCGGATCACCCATTGCTTTGCGCAGGCTGTCCCATTCGGCGTCGGAAAAGACCGCTATGGCGATCCAACTGCGATAGCCCAAGGTCTTGTACACGCCGTGCGGCACGCCCTCCGCGTCGGCAAGACCCAGAGGTGGCAGCGTCGCGCCGTTTGCCGCGAAAGCCATGGCATCGGTTGGCACCAGGTTGAGCGACGCTTCCAATTGCGAAATCGCCACCGCCTGTCCCTGTCCGGACATCTCTCGCTCCAGCAGGGCGGCCATGATGCCGAACAGAGTATGCGTGGGAACCATCACGTGGTCCGTATAGTTGGTACCTGTCCCAAACGGTTCTTCGCCGGGAAAGGCTGCCCGGGCTGTAAGTCCGCACAGGGCGTTCAGGTTGACGCCGTACCCCATGTAATCGCTGTGAGGCCCAGAAGTTCCCTGCATAGACATGGTCACATACACGGCCATGACCGATATCACCACCGCAATCCTCGCCAAGATCGACCGAGCCCTCCAGCAGATCGAGGAGTTGCTAAGCGAGCGCCCCGGCAATCAGGGTCTCGAGATAGCCAAGGCGTCTCTGGAAAGCGCCAAGCTGGATTTGCTGGGGGTAAAGCCGAGTTGAACTGCGGGCAGTTGAAAGAGCCAGTCTCGCCGCACGGTGAGAAGCACATCATCGCCATTGTCGAAGGATAGCTGGATTTCAAGACTGCCATCGTCGCCAAGTTCGGCCAATCCAGAGCCGGTCATCTCATCTTTTTCGTTGAAACCCGCAAATCGAAAGAGGGCGACAGAGCGGCTGTATTCGAGATCCAGTGACGCCTGGATATCACCAACCGCCAACTCACCGCGACTTTCTGCCCCGAGTGCGATGGCCGCGTGTTCTAGGAGGTCGAGATAATCCTCATCCCAGGTGTCGCTGGCGAAGATCAGCCAACGGCCGAGCACTTTGCATTGGGCGGGGTATGTCATGGCAAAATCGCCTGCTGCTTTGACAATCGAACTGAGTTATTGGCGTCTGCGGTGAAGGCGAATGCCCGATCAACTCTGGGCAGACGGCGGAACTTCGCCTTGCTCCTCGGATCCACTGCCTTGATCCAAACGACGCACGTGTATGGCTTTATCCGTCTTTGGCTTTCGTCCGCGCTTGGCCTTTGATTTCCGACCGAGGCCATTGCAACACGGTCGATGAGGGCTTCGGTTCGGGTGCTGACGGAACCCATTTCCAATCAGGAACACTCCGCATTACAGGACGATACATTTGGCGAATGCGCAAATTGAATAACATTTTTCATCGCGTGCATTTCTGATCTCACCCAAGGCAAACCACACGATCCGCAAGTGGGTTGCTGGTATCCATACAAATAAGACGTGGGGTGAGGTGATTTTGGCCGAAGAAATTTCTGGATCGGCTCAATTATGATACATCAGGGCGCTACTCATTACGTTGGTTGACCTTCACCCTAGGTCATGTCACACCACACAGACAATAAAGTTGGAGACAACGATGTCAGAGCAAGATAACGGCGAACTGCTGACACTGACGACTGAAGTCGTCGCCGCCTATGTCAGTAATAACACTGTTCCGGCAGATCAATTGAGCAGCATTATTTCGACGGTATACGGTTGTCTGCGAACCGTCGCAACCGAGTCTTCGGCTGAGGTCCATGCTGTTGCAACACCCGCCGTGCCCCTCAAGAAATCGATCACCCCGGATGCAATCATCTGTTTGAACTGCGGGAAACCGATGAAGATGCTCAAGCGGCATCTGTCCGCGGAACACGGGCTTTCCATCGCTGATTATCGGGCACATTGGGATCTGGCATCGGATTACCCAAGCGTCGCGCCAAATTATGCGGCGGCGCGGTCGGCGATGGCTCGGAAGATCGGCCTGGGTCATAAGCCAAAGACCAAGCGCGGGCGGAAGCCCAAGGCGTCTTGACGGAGAGAGAATTCATTCCGCCGAGATGGCTTAATAAAACGGGTGGTTGTGTAAGACCCTGCGCGGCGCGACTCATCAGGGCTTCAGGCTCTTTAGATCGAGTAGGGTTATCACCATAGGTCCTGATTGCCGATGATCAAATCGGAGGGACCTGCCATGGCCGGAATTCGACGCCGATCCACAACATGACGCAGGCTTAAGCCTTGGCCCCGGATTTCGTCGCCCTTTTTTTCTTGTATTCCAAGGCTGTTGCAACTGCATCCGTTGCCAGTCGTAGCGGACCATCATACAGGTGCGCATATCTCATGGTCGTCTGCGTTTGCGTGTGGCCGAGCAGTGCGCCGATAACCGGGAGAGATTGCCCGGCACTGACCAGGATGGACGCGTAGGTATGCCTCAAGTCGTGGAGGCGAACGTCCGAAAGTTTTGCCGAATCACGGACCTCGTGCCAGGTTCGTTTGATATCTTGCAAGGGCTTGCCTTCGCTATTAGGGAACAGGAATTGTGACCTTAACTTTGTTTGGCCATTTTCGGTAATGGTCGCTTCAGCATTCATTGCTTGCAGCAAAGTGCTGACAGGTCCGGATAACGGTACCCGGTGGGTCCGTCGCTGTTTGGTGTGGTGGCTCGGCTTTGTCCAGATTCCCTCGTTGAGGTCAAACATATCCCAGGTTGATTTGAGGACCTCACCGCTGCGCGCACCGGTCAAAATCAGCAGACGAATGGCATCGCACCCCCGCTGATCGGGGTGCTTGTCAAGCGCCTGAGCCAGCCTTTTCAACTCTGCCTTGGAAAGGAACCGCTCCCGTTCCGGCTCGAACGCCCATGCCACGCCGTTACAGGGATTGTCGGATCGCCATTTCCAGCGGATCGCCAGATTGAAAGCTTTACGAAGGACCTCCACGACCCGGTTGGCCCGGACTGGAGTGACGGCCTTGATCTTGCCGTGGAGGCTGTCGACGTCCCTGGCCGTGACATCCTCAACCTTCGTCATTTTGCCGAGTTGCGGCAGAATGTATTTACGCCACATTGACCGATCGTCGGCCTGGGACCTGACCGCTTTGGTTGGGAGATGCAATGTCTCGTATTCCTCCCAAAGCCGCTGCATGGTCGGCGCCTCGCGTCGTGAATTGCGTTCATCCAACGGATCAATGCCTTGGTCAATTTCTTTGCGCAGACCCTTGGCCTCAGTCCGTGCGGCTGCCACAGACCAGGCCGGATATTGGCCGATGGTGTACCTGCGCTCCCGCCCAGCCACGGTGTAATTCAGTACGAAGCTCTTGTTGCCGGCAGCGGTGACCCTGACGCCGAACCCCTTCACCGTCGAGCAATAGGTGATTTTATTGCCTTTGGACGGGGCTTCCAAATTTTTGACCAGGGCATCTTTGAGTTCGATCGTCATCGTTTCGTGTCCGTCTCGTGTCCGGTAAATGCATGGTGCTCGGTGTCGTTGTATGGCGTATTATGTCGTCCAGTGTCGCTAATAATCAATAGAGATATCAATGATCTGTCATGTTTTTAGGGAAATTCTGAGGGAATCTGCGGGGTATGTCAAATATGTAAAAACAGGCAGTCATCCTGAAGACCGGTGCAGACATCATCATCATGGACTGGATGATGGATGTCATGGATGGGCTGGCGTGCACGAGGTTGATCCGCGATGGGATTGGAGGGGTCGACACCAAGATTCCGATCATTCTCTTGACCGGACGAGGCGGCGAGGAAGCGACAGCGACGGCCTATGCCGCAGGGGTTGACCTGTTCATGGAGAAGCCATTCTCGGTGAAGACGTTGTTCAACGGCATCATGAAGATCCTGAGAAATCAGCAATGTGAAGCCGCCACCGCGTAAGGGGCTTTCGGGGGGAGTGCCGTGCTATGGCTTTAATCGTTGTCGTCGATGACGATCCGTCAATCCGTCTCATGCTGCGTGAGGCCTTGGTCCTGAGCGGACATACCGTGCTTGAGGCGGCTGACGGAGACGCTTGCACCAAGATCCTCAAGACCGCTCACCCCAATCTGGTCATCACCGACATCTTCATGCCAAATAAGGATGGTATTGAGATCATCTGTGAAATCTCTGAGCGTTGGCCCGACATCAAAATCATCGCCATGTCGAGTGGGGGATCACGTCTCGAGGCGATGGATTATTTGAGCATGGCCGAGGGTCTCGGTGCGGATAGGGTTTTGCACAAACCTTACAGCGTCAAACAAGCTCTCCAGATGATTGGCGAACTCCTCCTTGTTCCGGCTTCCTGAAGGGCTCCAGGCCCGGCTGCCAGCAGTCCGGTTCGGGTCTGCCGTTATCTGTCACCAGCCGCGGGGACGACCGCTATTTCCAACACCGGACGGCAGGTGCGAAGGCGCACCACCAGGGGGTGCGCCACCTGCTGCCGTTCATGATTTTTCCGACAATAGGACTGCTATCCAATTTGGAATGCCGATAACGCATTCCGACCTGCACCATGGTGGGGCGTTTTCAGGGAAATTAGAAAAACCTGCCCTATTTCAGCCGGAGCCTTGTTGTGACGGCCACACAAGACCCCGTTGCACAACTACTGTGAGTTGCTGGCATGAAAAGGCTTCGCCCCGAAAGCCGATTGACAGGACGGAATTCCACCGCGACCATCACCTCGGGAATATACAAAAGAAAGAGTTCTCATAACAAAATAAGGGGCCGGAAATGGGCTTCTCCAACCGCATTCTTATTGTTGATGATGACAGCGAACTGCTGTGTGGCCTGGTCCGCAACATCGGAGACCGCTACGATATCATCACGGCTGAAAGCGGCGAATCGGCTCTTACCAAGTTTCAGGCGGAAGAACCCTTTGCCGTCGTTCTCAGCGATATCCGCATGCCGGGGATGGGCGGCGTAAAGTTCCTTCAACATGTGAAGGAGATTTCACCTAATACCGTGCGCATGGTGTTGACGGGGCACGCTGATCAGCGGGCCGCAGTAGAGGCAATCAACACTGCCAATGTCTATCGCTTTCTCGACAAGCCAACTCCAATCCAGTTGCTGGCCGAGGTGCTGGATGGCGCGGTCAGTCACTACCGCGTGATCATGGCGGAAAAACGATTGGCTGAATCAGAGGCCCTGAACGCGACCCTTGTTTCAGAAGCCTCGGTTGGCATCTACCTTTACAGGGCCGATGGCCAGTGCATTTTGGCCAACGCGGAAGCCGCCCGTCTGAACGGCACAACACAACAAACTTTGCTGGCGCAGAATTTTCGGACACTGGCCTCGTGGCGAAAATCCGGGCTGCTCGATGTCTGCCTGCAAGTATTAGCCAACAAGCAGACTAAGGACTATGAATTACACACCATGACAACAACCGGAGCTGATATCTGGGTTAACTTAAGAATTTCCTCCCTCACGCTTAACGGCACCCTGCATTTGCTGCTAATCGCCAATGATCTCAGCACGCGGAAACGGATGGAAATTGAACTTGCCGGATCTCAGCAATTGTTGCGTGGCATTATCGACCGGATCCCTGTCCGGGTGTTCTGGAAGGATCGCGACCTCAACTATCTCGGGGGCAACAACGCCTTCGCGGCCGACGCCGGATTAACCACCCCGGATGGTTTGATCGGCAAGACCGATCACCAGTTGTTCCCGGCCGACCAGGCGGAGCTTTACCGGGCCGACGACTGGAAAGTCATCGAAAGTGGCGTCCCGAAGTTATTTTTCGACGAACAACAGACCCGTGCCGACGGTCAGACGGCCTGGCTTCGCACCGGCAAGGTGCCCCTGACCGATTTGAACCATAACATTACCGGAGTCCTTGGTATCTACTATGATATCACCGAGCACCGTCTTGCCGAGAAGGCATTGGCGGAAAGCCAGGGATTTCTCGGACAGATCGTCGACGGGAGTTCTGTACCGACTTTCGTCATCGACCGCGAACACCGGATAACACACTGGAATAGAGCCTGCGAAATCCTCACTGGGGTCGCCGCCCACAAAATGGTCGGCACGCACGACCAGTGGCGGACGTTCTATTCCTCGGAACGACCGACGCTGGCGGACCTCGTCCTCGACGGAGCGTCGGATACAGATTTTGAGCAGATCTACTCCGGCAAGCAC
>Ga0208507_1002068_pt1 | contig 10615 bp, 12 predicted proteins | sample CryBogCBH12Aug01_FD_184626 | JGI IMG/M metagenome (GOLD analysis project Ga0208507, IMG submission 184626) | Freshwater microbial communities from Crystal Bog, Wisconsin, USA - CBH12Aug09.1 (SPAdes) (version 2) | ecosystem: Environmental > Aquatic > Freshwater > Lake | place: Crystal Bog... | reverse complement strand
GGCGGTGTCCATGCCGAGCGCGACCGCAGCCACCAGGAGCCCCGGAAGCTTTTGCAAACCGGCGACCACCTTTTCGGCTTGCGGTGTCAGTTCGATTTTAAGGGCGACGCTCATCAATCAGACGAGGGTGAAGCGGATGAATTCGGTGAGCGTAATCTTCACGCCGGCGGCCAAGTCGTCCGGTGTGCGTATATTCTTGTCTGCGCCGCCTTTGAGCAGGTCGGTGCCGAGCTTGTCCATCTGTGACCAGACGTGGCGACATTGCAGCAGCCAGGCGTTGAACAAGTCGTCCGGCAGCGGAGCGGCACCGCTGGGCAGTTGCGACGGATAGGCCGCATCATCCGGTTCGAGCGTCTCCCAGAAGAACCCGCCGGTATAAGTGAAACGCACTTGCGCGTAGTACGGGCCGGCATCCTCAGGCCCGCAATTGATGATGCCGGCACTCAGATTGAGTGCGCGGATGAAATTGGGATCGGTCTGGGTGACCCAGCCATCGGTTTCGGTGATCTTCAATTCCGCCAGGGAAACGGATTCCAGCGGATAGCGCGGCACAATGAATTCGCATCGGTCAGCCGAGAAGATCGCGGTATCACCAACCACGCGCATGAACTGGCGATTGCACATGCTGCCGAATTGAGCAGCTACGCCTCGTCCAAGCGCGGCGATGACCAGGTCGAAGCGGGTATCGCTCTTGGCTGAGCCGGGAAGCAATGTTTTCTTGAGCGTGTCGAGATTGGAAAAGCCAGCGTTCATGGGTCAATTCAAAATTAAAAATTAAAAATTAAAAATTGGGGCCGGGACTGCGTTGGACCGCGAGCTGTTCCGGATTGCAGTGTTGGTGTCTGGCACGCGCGCTGCGAGCCGGGACGGCTCGCGGTCCTGGGAAGAAGGGACCGCCAAAGGACGCGCGCAGCCGCGCGTGGTAAGTTCACGTGGGCGCATCATGCGGTCCTTTGGCGGTTGATTCATGGTCAGGCGGTGGGCCAATCCCAGGTGTTTCCGGCGGCGTCGTCGCGCCAGGGGACGGATTGAACGGCCTTGAGGCCGGCTCCAGTGTCCACGTTCAGATCCACCACGCGACTATCAAGGGTGGCATAGACGGCGGTGACGACGGCCGTGTTGGTATTCCCACCAGCAGGCCATACATAGGTGACGGTATCGCCAACCTTTGGCAGCGGATCCGGCGCGAGGACATCCTGAGCCGAATCCACCGCGCCGGCCGCGATCGTGATTTTCTTTTTTGCCACAGTTTTAAAAACCGATTAACGGTTGGTTAGGCCGCCGATGCCTGCTGACCAGGCACCGGCGGCGTTAGCTTAGCTCGCGCTCAATTGGAGTGCCGATGATGCCTTCTGGCCCATCAGATGGATATCGAAGCGTTCCAGGGCGCGCACGCCGACTTCGTCGGTGGCGAAGTACACGTCGCGGCTGGTCTGCACGTCCATCGCGCGGCGCACACCGAAGTACCACCAGCTCAGGTCACCGAAATAGACCTGATAGGCGTTGAGGGTGGCGCTGGTGGAATACACCGGCATGATGGGCACCCAGACGATGGGGAAGCCGTCGAACGTGGCGGAGCCGTCGGGCATGCGGACATAGGGCACCACTGTGGCGCTCGTGTTGAACGAGACGAGCAGCGTGTCCATGGTGGGGTGAGCGTAATACTTGGCCGTCTTGAGCACCGCGCCCGTGGGCAGCGCGCGGATGGCGCGCATGTTGGCTAGCGTGATCTTATCGGACGAGCTGTTGGTGGCGGCGAGCTGGAGCTTGGTGGAGTCGGTGGTGGCCTGCGCGCCGAGGCCGCTGATGTTGTTGTAGGTGCCGGAGCCGTCACCCAGGAACAGGCAGGTGTCTTCCCAGTACGCCATTTCGCGAGCGATGTAACGCGCCACAAACTGGCCGAGATCGAAGATGCTATCCTCTTCGATTTCCGACGGGATGCGCACGATGCCGCCGGCTTTGCCCGGCGTGAAGGTGATGAATTCAGACTGGGGCACTTTTTCCGTGACGGCGCCAGAGATGTTGATGAATGCAAACTGCGGCTCACCGGTCTTCAGGCGGGGCAGCTTCATGGAGTTTCCGGCCAGGGGATAGACGGTACAGGCTTTGCGGGCCGTGCCATATATATATACCAGCTCAATGATCTGGTTGCTGTAAGCAACCGGCAGCGGAACGTCCGTGGTGGCGATGGCGGTCTTGGTTTCCACGCCCATGAACTCACAAGCCTTGGCCACGAGCGGATCATCCGCGCCATGCTTGAGCTTGTTGTCCTGGAGCGCTTTCAGCACAAACATGCTGCCAAGGTACTTCGCGCATTGATCGCCCACCAGCGGGACGCCGTTGACCATTTTGACGTGCTCAGATTCGCCGGTCTGGAAGCGCTTGGTGAGTTTCTTCACCTGGGCATCCAGGGCGTCATTGCGGGTCTGTTCTTTCTTGAGCTGCTCCGGCAGTTGCTTGATGGCAGCCAGACCGCCTTCGCTTTTGGCGATGCCAGCCAGGTCCTTCAGCATTTCGCCATAGCCTTCGAAGCTCTTCAGGATGCCTTCGAACTCTTTGACTTGCTCATCAGTGAGCGCGGCGACACAGACGCGGCCGCGACGATAGCCCTTGCTCATGGCAAACTGGGCGAGTTGGTAACAGCCAACGGCGAGGCCGCAGGCAACGGGATTGGCACCCAGCATGGCCAGGCAGATGGCGGCCAGGACCACGACGAATAGCGCGGTCAGATGGCGGTAAGGTTTCAATATTTTTTTCACGATCTATGTTATGTATTATTTTGTTGGTTGACTGGTCACGCCCGTTTCATGACCTGTTGTAGGCCACGAGCGATTTGTAGGATGCGCACGTCATGAATTCCCGCGCCGGACGTGCCACCAGTGGCGGGGGGTTCTGTTTCATCACTGCAAAAGTGTTGTAGATATTTGACGGCGGCCTTCACATCAGCGCGGTCGATCGCGCCAGATTTCAGGGCCAAGCCCACGGTGGCGCCGGGATTGGCCGGGACCACCACCAAGGAGATTTCCAACAGCTCGCACTGGGTATAGGTGCGATCGGGTTCGCCGGCCTTGTTGCCGTTGAGCCATTCGAGCGGGATGAATCCAACGCTCTGCGATTTGATGAAGCCGCCCTTGGCCATCTTGTAGGCCATGCTCCCCAGGGGATTCTCCAGGCAAAACTCCACGCGATTGCAGAGCTGGTCATTCACCACCTGGCAGGACACGGCTTTGCCCAGTATCTTGCCGATGCTGGAATAATCGTGGCAGTCGGGGATGACTGGGTTCTGCATGAAGTTATCCAGTTGCCAGCCGTCCTGCTTGATCACCTCGTTATAGCGATCCACGGAATTATCACTGCCGATGAAGTCTAACTGGGGCGCATCGCCAGCCACTTGCTTGACGCTGAAATGCATGCCGCCGCGGAGGCCCACCGCGCCGGTGTTCAGCGTGCAGACGCGCGCACCAAATTCCTTTTGTATTTGTTCGAGTGTTTTCATGATTGAGATTGATCGGCGGCGGACGCCAGTCCGCCGCTACGGGGAAAGGTCATCAGACCGACGCCGAAGATTTTGAAGGTGGCGGATTTGTCATCCTCATTCTCCAGTTGCGCGGCCAGCACGCCGCAGTTGCAATTGATGATGTTGCCGGCGGAAGCGCCCTGGCTGTCATCCAAGGGAAACATCATGAGTTCGGTCACACCTTCTTCGGTGGCGACTTCAAAGGCGTCGTCAATGGGAATGGGCGAATCAATGGTGGCGTCTTCCACGGCCTGATGCTCCGCGCGCGGGTGCGGGCCGTGACTGCCGAGCCAGGACTTGTATTCGATGCCCACCGATGCCATGGCCAGATGCCGGGCCGTGTTGCTGCCGATGTTCACCTCCGTGCGAGCCACCCGCTTGGCCTCGCTGTCAGTCATGTCCTGGAACACGTCCTTGACGCGGCCGGCCAGCTCCAGATGCGTCTCGCCGGCCGTCACGCCTTCGGTGAGCGTGGTATTCAACTGATTCCGCACAGTCTCGCCGGTGCCCATGATGGACTGTTTGCGGCCGGCCAAGAATTCGAGCATGGCTTTGGGCGGATACTTCCAGGGATCATCATGGCCCACTTCAGCAAGCAGCTCATCGGCAGAGGCGGCGAGCAGCGCCGACTGAGGTGCATGCAGCTCGGAGATCAGCGCCTGCCCAAAATCAAGGTGATCGAAGATGATATCGGCCAGACTGCGGGTCTTCGCCTCGTCAGCCACGGACTTCAAATGCACTTCATCCAACTTAGCCAGAGCTTTGGCTCGGTATTTCATGAGCACCTTGCTGACCTTGCCCTTGAAGAGCTTCACCTGGGCATTGCGGGCGGCTATGTGCTTTTTCCAGATCTCCACGGTGTTGACCTTGGGACTGCGGATCGCGGGCTGTGGTGCGCGGAGTGCGGTGAACATCCGCCGCGTGTGCTGCATGAGATTCGTCTTGCTGGCCGGATCGTCGGGATCGTTGTCCGGTTCGGGCTCGGCGGGATCCGTCTCGCTGGGCAACTCCACCGTGCCGGCTTCGGAGGCGTCTTGCAGGTTGAAGGGGAGCCAGCCTTTCTTGTACCACGGCTGATCCGCCAGACCCAAATCCAGATTGGTGTTGATATCCGCCAGCGGGACGCCCATGGCGAACATTTTGGACCCGGTATCCCAGCGCGCCCGGCGCGATGCCTGCATGATGGGCAGCGAATCAACATCGAACCAGCCTACCAGATCATCACCAAAGGTTTGCACGATGGGCGCCAAGGCCGTCTCAATGCGTCCGCACAGGCTCCCGGTGGTGGATTCAATGAAGCTGGCCTTCTGCGCGTCCAGCGAGCCGCCGGCACCGCCATCGTTCAGATCGCCGGTGAAGCCGGCCAGCGTCTCCGGCACTTTGAGAATGGCGAAGATTTCCTGACGCAGGAACTTGCGCGTCTCCAGATACTGCATGTCCATCATGGAGAGCGTGGGTTTCTCCACCTTGGCACCGCCGAACAGGAACAGCGGGCGATCGGCGGTACCGGCCTTGCGCTTGCGCTCGCGCATGGCCGATTCAATGGACCGGCGCTGCTCGTCGCTCAGAATCTGGTCGGTGGTCACAATGACGCCGGTGTCGGCATTGTTGAGCCAGAGGCCCTTTTGAAATTGTTCCCCGGCGAAATCGGTTTGCGCGGGCGCCATGGCCACGGTGATCGGCGAGAGGCCGCGCCAATAGAGATACGGATTGGGCTGTTTGGATTGCACCACTTCCGTGGGATTGAGGTACTGCGATGCCATGGGCGACATGAGCGGCGACCCGGTAAAGCGCCAGGCCACGAGGTCATAGCCTTGGACCACATGCCAGAACATGGAGGGCTCCAGGGTGAGCAAACGGGCAACACGCGGATGCCGGTCGCTCAGATCCACGGGGTTATCATACAGGTCCAGGGGGAGGACGAAGAATTCGCCGCGCAAGCTCAGCCAGGTGACCAGCATCTCAAAGAACATCTGGCGATCCATGGACGGATGGGGGCGATTGAACAAATCCACCGCCGCGCCGGAGTCCAGCACGTCTTCGCCCAGGGCGCGCTGGCAAAGCTTGCGATGGCGGGGATCCGCGGATCCGCGCAAGGCCCGGACCTTCTTGGCCGCGCCGCCTTTAACCCGCGAGATGCGCCAGGGGATCTGGGCGACTGACTGCGCCAGAATGGACACCGCGCAGTACACCCAGGCGGACTGCGCGTATGGCGTGCCCATCATCGCACCCCGAGACGATTCGTTGATATCCGTGCCATCCAGAAACGCCTGGCTGGAGGGCGACATCGTCTTGGCCGAGCCAAGACGAAATTCGAGGGAGCCGAGTTTGATGGAAAAATTCATGTGGTTTGGACTGGGCTCCCCAAAATTCGGCTTATTGCCGCGCGCTGCATAGCCATAGGAGCCATTTTGATACCCCGGTGCGGCACAATGTGGCCAAAACCCGGCAGCGGGGCTGCCAGCGCGTTGCCGGGGCATGGCGAAAAGGGTGTGTTCATCCTACGGTGGCAATAATGCCGGTGGTGGTTTTGCCAGCATGCACGGCCAGGGCTTTGGCCCAGAACCGGTCGCAATGGCTATCGGCGGATTCGCCCGCGAACCGAATGTTGCCGCTGGCGGTGGTTTCCTTCTTTATGCCGCGCAGATCGGCGCGCAGCTTTTCATCCTTGGCATAGCGCAAGGTGCGATCTTCATGGGCAGCCCGGAGCGGGAAGGCCAGCTCCTCCTTGACCGGCCCGGTAAAGCGCACGGCTTCCACGCGGTAGCCGTAGCGGGCGATGGCGCGCTCAGCCAGTTGCATGCCCAGGCCGGTGGAGTCTATGCTGGCTCGGCGCAGGGTGGGCAGACCCATGAGGCGGTAGAGTTCTGACTCCTGTTCGCCAAAGCTCTTGCCGCGCATTTCCAGGCGCATCCGCTCCCAGAACACATCACCCATTTTCTCTTCCACGTCGATCACGCTCAGGTCGGTGGTCCGCGCCACATCGAATCCCAGGTAAATCGGGTTGCCACACTGCTGAAGGTAGGCGAAGTCCTTGCGGGCGGAATCATCCTCGCAGCCGGAAATCATCTCATAGGAGATGAACGCGGAGGATTCATCGGCGGGAATGCAGCAGTATTCCTGGAGCCATTGCTCTTCATCCAGGCATTCGGCGCGCTGGCGCGCCAGCCAGGCCTCGCGGGTCTCATTGCGGCCGGTGGCAGCATTGATCTTCTCCACGATGCCCTGGTCCACGGCGGTCTGGATGGGAATGGTGTGCAGACTCCAGCCCATCTTGTTGCCGCGCTCTTTGATGTCTCGAATGATTTCGGCGAACACGGTCTGGGATCCCCGGTGCGTGCTGATGATGGTGAGCGTGCCGCCCCACTGGGTGACCGGCTTGGCCACGGCATAGAGCTGGCGCTGATCCTTGTGCAGCGCGAATTCATCCAGGATGACATGACCGCTTTTGCCGACAATGGCATCGGGGTTGGAGGAAACACAATAGATGCACAGCCCGTTCGCGAATTTGAGCACGTGCGCGGTGATGTCCTTATCCGAATCCAAGAGGACATCGCCCAGGTCCTCGGAGGCGAATTTCAAGACACGCGCCCAGCGCTTGCAATAGAGCAGGAATTGCTTGGCCTGGATTTCATCGCGCGACATGACCCAGACATCCAGCCGGGCGTCTTTCGCGCCGGCCAGCCGCACGGCCTTGTAGCTGGCGGCATAGCTGAGCCCAATCTGCCGGCCCTTCTCGACAATGATCAGATGCGAGTCGTCCAAGATATACTTGGACTGGTAGCCCATGAAGTATTTGCCATCGCTCCGGGCATCTGCGGCCAATGTCTTGGTGGCGCTCACAAGAGTTTCAACTCGCTTTCGATCCGGGCCAGCGTTTCCTTGGTAATCCCACCCTTGGACGACTTGGCTTCCGTGAGGGCGGCTTGCGCCCGGTCGTAGGCGGCCGCCTTGCGCTCGGTCAACTGGAGCTTGCGCTCGGCTTGACCAAGCTCGATCTCCTTGGCCTTGGCTTTGGTCTGCGCGCTCACAAATTCCATGGCGGTGCGCATGAGCTGGTCCGCCAACTTCAGAAATTCCGGATCCGCATTGCCCTTGGTCGAGAGCTGGAGAATCAGCACCCGGTGCAGCTTGATGAGCGTGTCCAGCTCTGGCGCCGGGTTGGAGCCAAACTGTTTCTCCACGTCCTGGCATTGCCGCGCACCGCTGGCAATCTGCGCCAGCAGTTTGTCCTGCAAACGCGATTGCCGCTGAGATTCCAAGAAGCGCGACAAGGTGGATGCCGAACAGGTGATGCCCTCCTCGCGCAGCCAGGCGAGCATGTCGTCCAGCGTTTTCTTTTGGACTTCCATGTCCGCGAGAGTGGCGGCATGCAGGTCCAGTTTGGATTCGCGTTGTTTCATTGGCTCGCATTCACTTCAGCTGTTGCGCGCGGATCTTGCCCTTGGGGGTGAGCGCCCAGACGATGCCGAGCAGTTCATCGCTGGTGCCAGCGATGAGGTTTTGCTCCTCCGTCTCGGCGATATATTGGCGCAGGTCGCTGGAGGTCATAGCGACGTGACTGAACGCGTTGGCGATGGCGGCGGTGAGCGTGTCGTTGGTCATGGGCTGGCCGTTGGCGGCCAGCAGCGCCTTGAGCAGGAAGATTTTAATGTCGCGGTCTATCATATATTTGGTTCGTCTCGTCGCCCCGTCGCCTATAATTTCCCCATGTTTCGGAGCGTGGCCAGGATGCGGTCAAAAATGTTCTCGATCTTCGTATCCATGGCCACGCGGTCCTTTTCAATGTGCTCGTGGATGCGGGAGGCGCGCATTTCGTTTTCCTTCACCAGTTCGCGGCGGTCCTGTTCCATGCGCGGAATGAACTCGTCACGCCAACTCTCCAGCGCGAGCAGCCGGCGCTCATGATCAATGTGGCGCGACTCGCTCAGATCATGGTTGAAGCGCTTGGCGGCCTTGCGAAACTCTGGCGTGGGTTCCTGGTCAATCTTGATGGGCGTCTTCTTGTTGAGCATGGCCAGGCCAAGAATGAATCCGCCAAGGGTGCCGATCGCAATGGCGATTTCACCAAGCTGGGTCCAGGTGATGTCTGCCAATATCATAAAAGGTTCTGTTCGACGGCTGCTTGCGCCTCGGCGGGGGTGAAGGGTATTTGGTTGCGTTCCAGAAAGGATTTGGCGAGCGGCACGCTCGTGAGTTGATACACATTGAGCCACCGCGATTTGGCCCCCGGCCGCTCGCTCATGCGACGGTGCGCATAGAAGATGCCGCCTTGCGTGATGCCGATGGCCTTGAGCACGCTGGCATTCTTCAGCACGGTGACCGCGCTGCCGGCCATGCCGTTGCCGGGATTGCCACAGGCCGCGCTTTCCCGCCGTTCATCGGAAACGATGTCCGTGGTGAAATCCGGGTCCGTCTGCGCCAGCGCGGCCTTGACGAGCGCGCAGCAGAAGCGCCTGAGCTCTGGATTCTTCCAGGCAACTTCTTGGCAGATGGCTTCAGCGGGGGCGGGCATGGCAATTAAAAATTCAAAATGAAAAATTCAAAATGGGGTTCAGGGAGTGCGGATCTCGTCCGATGCGCGCCAGAGCGCGGCGACATAGTTATGGACGTGGTGGTCCAGCATGGGATCCAGTGCGGCTTGGAATTTGGAAACAATGAATGCGCGATAGATTCCCCAGGCGTCGCTGAGAAGCAACCGCCAGAGAGACGGATTGATCAGGAAATCATCGGCGCAGTGGATCGGTACGTCGCTGGGGATGAAGACCTCGTTGCCCACATGACGGTAGGCATCCGACCAGGACGGCAGATGCGGGATCCGCGCGACAATGTCCTCCTGGTAAACTACGCGGAAAGTGCGATCGCCCAGGGCAGCATCATAGCGCCGCCGGAAATCGCCGTTGCCCACACGGGGCTGACCAAACGTGTAAACCTGAGCAATGAGCCAGCGGTTGCGCTGCAATTCGAGTGCGGCCAGGATGGCCAGCGCACCGCCCAAAGAATGGCCGGTGATGAATAGCGGCTTCGTGTTCTGCCGTTCGAAGAATGAGCAGCCGCCAAGCTTGGCCATTAATTGCTCCAGAATGCTGTTCAACGCACGGCAGAAACCACGGTGAACTTTGGAACTGGTGCCGTCCACGCCGGAGACTAGCGTGACACGCTCAAATTCGGCATCCGTGATCCAATTGCGGATGCTCGCGGAGCCTCGAAAGGCGACCACGAAATAATCAGACTCTTCGCTGATCAGGCAATGGGTATCGGTGGCCTCGTCGCGGATGTTGTCGCGCTGATAGGCATCGGCGCTGGCGCGCGCACAGGTCAGGGCGTTGACCAGGTCAAATGATTTGGAGTTGACGTTCATCGGGTTTGGAAAAAGCTGCCACCAGCCCCAACAGTGTGGGGTTTCATCACAGTGCCCGTTTGTCGCGGCTTTCGCATCAATGGCTTATGTGCCGACGGGTCTTCACTTCGCCGGTCCTTCGGCGGCTGACACACCGGCTTTGCACTGGTGGCCCTGCTAGCGGTTGTCAGCTTGGTTTGCATGCGCGTGTGTGAATTCGATAAATCACTGGCCGATCTTAATGGCCTGGTTGGTGCCGGTGGCCACGGCGGCGGTGGACTCACCCGTGATGATGGCGCTCAGATCGCGGCTCCCGTCAGTGATGCCGGCGGCGGTTCCGGAGTTGGTGCCACCGACTGAGCCGCTGTCACCTTGCTTGCCGGAGCCATAGACGGTCACCGCCAGATTGGGCGCATGGACCACACCATTGGTACTGGTGGGCTGCACGATGGTGGAGTTGTTGAACCGGCCCACGAAGAGGCTGGCGCCGATGGAGGTGGACTGGCCAGCGGGCACGGCGATTTTTGCCAGCATACCGTCGCCGGAGGTGCTATTGACGATTTGCTGGGTGTTGGTGGAGGAGCAGCTCGCAAGCGTGAGTGCCAGGGCGGCGAGTGCCGCGAGGGTGAGGAGTTTGATTTTATTTTTCATGGGATTTGTCTGGTGTGGTTGGTTGTGGGCTGCCTGCCCTCCGAAGCTCTGAGCGAAGGAGGGTTGCCCGGATTTGTGTGAACTGGCGTGAGAGGAGGCCGCCGAGG
>Ga0208507_1002065_pt1 | contig 10622 bp, 8 predicted proteins | sample CryBogCBH12Aug01_FD_184626 | JGI IMG/M metagenome (GOLD analysis project Ga0208507, IMG submission 184626) | Freshwater microbial communities from Crystal Bog, Wisconsin, USA - CBH12Aug09.1 (SPAdes) (version 2) | ecosystem: Environmental > Aquatic > Freshwater > Lake | place: Crystal Bog... | reverse complement strand
GGGCGGGAATGACGCCCGTAGCGGCGGCGTAACCGGTGGCAAAACTCAGGGCGGCTTCGGTCTGCTTGAAGGCGGCGAGGGCGGCTTCCAGTTCGTGAAAGGGCGCGAGCGAACCGCAGATGAGGCGCGACGCCCCAGCCCCGGCCCCGTAGGTTTCCACGGCCTCCCTGGCGGCGGCCTTCAGCGCGGGATGCGCGGCGAGGCCCAGATAATCGTTGGCGGAAAAATTGAGCAGTGCCGCGCCGTTGAGACGGATGCGCGAACCTTGGGCGGAATCCACCCGGCGCAGTTCGCGGAACAAATTCTGTTCGCGCAAGCCATCCAGCCGCCGTTGCAATTCGCCGTCAAACGCAGTCACCGGGGGAATTTACGGCTTGCGATTTACGGTAAGCGAGCAAAAAGGACGCCATTGTGGCGGCGCGGCGCCCACCGGAGCGCGGAGCATTGCTCCGCGAGTCCCGCCCGCAAGCGGCTCAGCCCCAGGCCGCCAGAATCGCTTCCGCCTTCACGACTTGCTCGGGCAAACCGGTGAAGCTGAAGCGGAATTTTCCCGCGCGGCGGGTGACCAGTATCTGGATGGTATCCAGGCCGCTGGCAATCATGCGGAAGCGCAGTTGTTTGTTGATTTCGCGAAAACCATGCTGTTGGAGGCTATGACTCATGCTCCAGCTTCAGGGCGCACGGACCGGATAGCAATGTTAAACGCTAATTTATTTATCAATAAAGGGTTCAATGCTTTTGCGCGATTATCATTTTGCGCACGGGCTTCAAGGGGGCAAATAGGGTCGGTGCGCCACCCTGCCCCACACGCCTACCCCAGCTTGCCCAGAAACCGCAGCCGATCCTCGTCATCCCAGAAACGGCCTCCCGCCGACCACCGTGGCTCGGTAGTTGACAATACTATTGACTGACTCCTTTACGGCGGTCACAGACCGCCGCTACAGGCTTGATTTGCCTGCCAAAGCGGAAACCCTGGCCCCGCTTTCATTAGATGTTGGGCGTTCGATGCCTGTCCGCCGTAGCCTTGGTGCAGGTGGATTGGTTGTTGGATGTTTCCCCAATTAATACCGCTTCCAGTTTGAAACTGCCCTATGAACTTTGTGGGTAAGGTTGCCCGCGTGAAGCGCGAGCGGAGCGCGGCGTTCACGCCGCTTCAGCGTCCAAAAGGAAAGCAGGCTGGCCGATGCTGGCGCTTGACCGTTTTGGTCATTGAAGCGGGCTGAAGCCCGCGCTCCTTACGAGTCGGCCGGTGCCATTTCAAACCGGAAGTGATATCAGCCAATCAAAGCATTCAAGGCAGTTCAAAAACATGGCCAACCCGATGCCCCTGAAACCTGAACCCTTGAACCTGAACCCTTTCTTTGGCTTCCCCGCTACGGCGGCGGAATGGCCCAGCGACCATTTATCACACTTGTCGTCACCGGCCCGGTGTGGGCGGGGACAGATTCCCCAAGGGCCACCGTGGGTCGGTAGTTGTCAGTACTATTGACTGACCGCTTTACTATTGACTGAACGCTTTACAAACAAAGCCAGGGCGCAGAGACCAAACAAGGCATAGGTGGCTGGCTCCGGGGCCGCTTCGGGTGTGAAACTAAAAGTTGGACCAAAAAAAGCTTCTTTATAAGTCCCCTGAGGGGCAAGGTGATTATCTGGTAAGTCGAGGCCAGTTTGAAATTCATTAAACCTCGTCTGAATTGCTGTATCCCAAGTGATATTGCTGTCAAAATCCTGACCGATTGGATTGATATACTGAACAATCAGTTTGTCGTGACTTCCGGGAGCGTAATATGCGCCGATGTAATAGGTGTCGCCAGCGTTCAGTGTCACCGAATCGGGAAGGGGCTCGTAAGTATAACCCGACAGATAGTTCGTGCTGACTCCCGCCGGGATGGTGACTTCCCCGAGAAGATTCGAGTTGGCATCCCACAAACCCACAGGATGCGCTGAGTCTAGTGCGACGTGTCCGTTATCATAAAAGCCGAGTTCATCAACTGTCAGATTGACTCCGGATGCTACCGTGAATTGCCAGCCAATCGTTCCTCCAGCGCTAGAATTACCAGCAATTTGATTCCACCCGAAGACATAGTCGTTGGTCGTTTGTATTGCCGGATTGGCACCCGCCTGCGCAACAACAGGAAAAATTACCGTGAGGGCGACACTCATCATTCGCAGAACTGATTGTATATTTTTCATGTTGATTTTTATTTTGCTAACATAATGTTATAAAATTAACATTAGTCAATGTTTTTCGGCATATTAAGCAGGCAGCGACGGTTCGGCTAAGTGGTTATTTTTGGTATAAGCCCTTAATAAGTAAAGGGGTTACCCAGTCAATGGTCTTGTGCTATTTTGTTGTAGCGGCGGTCTGTGACCGCCGTGCTTGCTTTGGTTTTCCACCCCCCGACGGCGGTCACAGACCGCCGCTACAGGCTTGATTTGCCTGCCAAAGCGGAAACCTTTACTCCGTCTTCCATGGGCGTTCGGCGTTGGATGTTGGATGTTTCCCCAATTAATACCGCTTCCAGTTTGAAACTGCCCTATGAACTTTGTGGGTAAGGTTGCCCGCGTGAAACGCGAGCGGAGCGCGGCGTTCACGCCGCTTCAGCGTCCAAAAGGAAAGCAGGCTGGCCGATGCTGGCGCTTGACCATTTGGGTCATTGAAGCGGGCTGAAGCCCGCGCTCCTTACGAGTCAGCCGGTGCCATTTCAAACCGGAAGTGATATCAGCCAATCAAGGCAATCAAGGCAGCGCAAATAATCGTCGCCAACCCGATGCCCCCGAAACCTGAACCCTTGACCCTAAAACCTTACCTTGGCTTCCCCGCTACGGCGGCGGAATAGCCCAGCGACCGTTGATCAAACTGGCCGTCACCGGCCCGGTGTGGGCGAGGACGGATTCCCAGGGGCCGGCTTGGCCGGTGGCGGGAATGGCGATGAGGTCAGCAAACGTGTTCGGGGCCAGCTCGCCGATTTTGCCGGCCAGACCGAGCGCGCGCGCGCCGTTGACCGTGGCCATCCGCACGATTTCCGCCGGCGACACTCCGGGGTCACTCTTGGCCAGCTCCCGCATTTCAGCGAACATATCCAGCTCGGGCTTGCTGCGGCCGAGCTTGCGCACGGTCGCCAGGCTGTCGGTGCCAAGACAGAGGTTGACGCCCGCGCCGGCCAGCCGGGCGCGTTCAAACGGCGGGTGCCGGAAATAATCGTGGCTGCGCGGGCAGTGAACCACATGCGTCCCGTTTTTGGCGAGCAGCGTGGCATCGCCCCGGGCCAGGCAGTTGACGTGGATGGCCAGGACGTTTTCGCCGAGGAGCCGGTTGCGGGCCAGATGGGCCACGGGGGAGCCGAGGCCGCAATCGGAATTGTCGCGGCCGTTCCGGGCCAGCCAGTCAAACATGCCGCCGCGCGCGTGCCGGAACATTTCAAATTCCTCGGCGGATTCGGCCACATGAATGCTCACGGGCCAGCGGCGGCGCTGGGCGGCGCGGGCGGCCAGGCGCAGGAGTTCGGCGCGGGTGGAATAGGGCGCGTGCGGCGAGAGCAGCGCGCGGTTGCGCGGGTGCCGCAGTTCCGCCACTTGGCCCATGGCTTCAGCCAGGATGTCCCGGGGGGCACGGCGGGCGCGCAGGCCGGTCAGTTCCAGAAATGAATACACCCGCAGCGGCGTGGTGTCCCAGACTTCAGGCAGCAATTCGGGAATGACTTCGATATCGCCTACGGTGGTGGTGCCGGTGCGGAGCAGTTGATGCGCGCCGCGCACCCAGGAGCGGGCGTAGTCGGAGTAGCTCCAGGCGGCCTTGGCGGCAATCATGGCGGCAATCCAGTCCGTGAACGTCTTGGGCGGTGCCAACTGCCCGGCCATGTCGGTGTAATCCAAGTGGCAATGGGCGTTCACCAAACCCGGCAGGAGGGTAACGGCACCGAGGTTCTGCACCCGGCCGGTCAAATGGGGCCGGAGGTCGCGCCAGGGGCCGACGGCGCGGATCTTGTTCCCGGCAATGAAAACCGCGCCGTCCGAAATGGGCGGCGCGGAGAGGGGGAGAACGGTGCTGGCCCGCAGAATCATGACTCGTCGGATTCCTGACGGGAACGCTTGGTGCGGGCACCGAGCGTGTGCTTGCGGGCTTTGGTTTTATTGTGACGTTTGCGAATCTGCTGCTGGATTTTCCGGATCACGTCGTCCATGGCCGCATAGAGGTCGTTCGCGCGGGCCTCGGCAAACAAATCCGGGCCGCGCACGCCCAGGCGGAGCGAGCAGGTGAATTTGGGCGTGGCCACGCTCGGATGATCCTGTTCCAAGGTCACGCGGGCGTCAATCGCCCAGCGATCCAAGTGCTCCAGCTTGTCAATCTGGTCCAGCAGATGGTCTTCAATGGCCTTGGTGAGCGTCACATTGTGGGTGGAGAGAATCAGTTTCATAACGGCAAGATGCAACTGCTCCGGCCTGAAATCCAGCAATAATTGCAGGGGAATTTTTTTGGCAAGCGAGTTTCATGCCATTTTGCTTGTGATTTGCTAGGTGTCATTTATGTTCCCGGCTGATGGGACCTGGAATGCAACTTTCGCAACGGCTGGCGCAAACCCTGGTGTTGTCCCCGCAGCTCCAGCAGTCGCTCGCCTTGCTGCAAGCCCCCGCGCTGGAACTTAAGGCGCTGGTGGAGCAGGAGCTCCAGCAGAATCCCGTCCTGGAGGAAGTCCCCGAAGCCGAGGTCAGCGAGCGGGACCGGGAAGCTGGCGACGCCGAGACCCCGGACACACCTGACACCCCCGATCCCGCCGAACCACCGGACGACGTGAAGTTCGACGCTGACGGAGAAAAAGATTCGGACACACCGGAGCCGGTGGATGATTTTCAGGCGGAATTTGAAAAGCTGGTGCAGGCCGATCAGGACTGGCGGGATCATTTTTCGCAGGCCAACCAAGCCAGCCACAGTTCGGCCGAGGACGAGGAGCGCCGGCAGTTCATGATTGAGTCCATCACCACCGGCACGTCGCTGGCGGAACATTTGCTGGACCAGTTGCGGGACACCGAGGCGACGCCAGCGCAGCGTGAAATCGCCACCCTAATCATTGGCAACATGGATGACCACGGCTATTTGGGCGCGACGGTCGAAGAAATGGCCGCCGTCTGCCGCGGCCGCGCCTGCCTCCGGGAACGCTGGAATTTTTTGCGGGGTGCCCCCCCCGCCGCCACCACGCTGCCACTGGACCAGGTGCTGGCCGCCCTGAAGCTGGTGCAGTCCTTTGACCCGGCCGGCATTGCGGCCCGGGATTTGCGGGAGTGCCTGCTGCTGCAGTTGGAGCGGGATGACCGGGCGGATTCGCTGGAATACCGAATGGTGCGCGACCACATGGAGGCGCTTGGCCGGCGGCGCATCCCGGAAATCGCCCGGGGCACCGGCCAACCGGTGGAGGAAGTGCAGGCGGCGCTGCTGCGGGTGGGCCGGCTGGATCCGCATCCGGGCCATAGCTTTCTGCCGGAACCGGAACAATACGTCGCGCCGGAAGTTTTTGTGCAGCGCTCCGGGGACGGTTTCACCGTCACCACCAACGAGGAACAGGTGCCCCATTTGCGCATCAGCAACGTTTACAAGGACCTGATGGCCCAAGGTGGCAACTCGGCGGAGGTGAAATCCTACATCCGGGAAAAGATCCGCGCGGGGAAATATCTGATTAAGAGCCTACACCTGCGCCAGCAGACCATCCTGAACATCGCCCGGGAAATCGTCAAACGGCAGCACGAGTTCATGGAACACGGCGTGGCCCATCTGCGGCCCATGACCATGGTGCAGGTGGCCAGTGAAGTGGGGGTGCATGAAACCACCGTCAGCCGGGCGGTCTCCGGCAAATACATGGAGACGCCGCACGGGGTCTTTGAAATGAAGTTCTTCTTCACCGGCGGCCTGGCCACCGCCTCCGGCGCGGAGGTATCGAACACCAGCGTGAAGGACATGATCGCGGAAATCTTCCGGGGCGAAAACCCCGCCCACCCCATGTCCGACCAGGAGGTGCTGAAAATTTTGCAGGCCAAGGGCATCACCATCGCCCGCCGTACCATTGCCAAATACCGGGACGAACTGGGCATTTTGCCCTCCAGCCAGCGGCGGGTCTATTGAGCGGGTTAGCGGGTGTTGTAGATGTCAACCCGAATTAATATTCAACAATTCTTACACAAACCGCTTTCAATCAACATATTTTATTGTCAATCGTTAATTGACATAATATTAGAAGAATGCTATTGTAGGCACGGTAGTTGAATTATCGGAGTTAATCAGCGGGCAATTCTAAACGCGGATTAGTCAGTCAGAAATCAAAAATATGAAAAAAAATCAGTGTAAATTGTTTTTGGCAGTCGCCGCTTTTGCGGGGTTGGTTTTGGGCGCGCAAGCCCAGTCCTACAACACCGTCATGACGATCGCGGAGGCGCCGACGCAGACGAATTCCACCTTGGCGGATACGCTCGTTGAAGATTTCAACAGCCTGTCGGTCGGGGATCACACCAACTTCGTGTCGGCCATCGGCACCTACGACAAAATTTCCATTCTCGCGGCCAACCAATATGGTGGCGCGGCGGGTCCGGGTTATTCGACCGGCTCCCCCTACGCCGTGGCCTCGACCAGCGGTAATTTGGGCGGCATTCCCTCCTACACCCTGACCTTCAACAACCCGGTGGCCTACTTTGGTCTCTGGTGGTCCGCGGGCGACCCGGCCAACACCCTGACGTTTTATGATGGCACCACTCAAGTGGCCTACTTCACCACCGGCAACCTGTTCACCAAGCTGAACAACAAGTCCTATTTCGGCAACCCGACCCCTGGCTCCAACCAGCACCGGGATGGTAGCGAAGGGTTTGCCTTCCTCAACTTCTATGCGTTGGATTCCACGCTGTTCACCTCGGTGGTTTTCGGCAATACCGGCAACAGCGGTTTCGAAAACGACAACAACACCATTCGCACCGTCGCCTACGGCTATGATACGAATGACGTGGGCACCACGCTGCCCGGTGTGCCGGTTGAAGAAGTTCTGAACGTCAATGGCGTCCAGACCATCCTGACTGACACGAATCAGATTTCCCAGCACGCGCCGATTAACTTGGGCACCGAATTGGTTCCGGAACCCGGCATGAACGCGCTGTTCGCCCTGGGTGGCATGATTGGTTTGGCCGTCGTGGCCCGCCGCCGCAGCGTCAAAGCCTGATTCCCGTCTCTTTCAAAAAGTGCGGACAAGCAATTGTCCGCACTTTTTTTATTTTCCCGCGGTGCCCTGAAGAAAATGTCCGCAACCTGTCAGCAAAAAAGTTTCTTCACCGGGCGGCTTCGCCTATCCTGCATCCATGTGGTTAATTTGGCTTTTGATTCTGGCAGCATCGCTTGCCAGCCTCCATTTTTGGTGGCGGCGGCGCTTTGAGGATCAACGGCGGCGGCTGGCGGCCGACATGGAAAGCTTCCAGCGCAAACAGCAGCAGGTGACCCTGGACGCCAAGGTGCAGCAGCAGGTACTCTTCAACTCCATGCTGGAGGGTCTGTTGCTGCTGGACCGGAACCGGAAAATCCACCTGGCCAACCGGGCATTCAAGCATCTCTTCGGGGTGAAGACCGAATTGCGGGGCAAGACGGTGGTCGAGGCCCTGCGCATCCACGAATTGGACGACCTCGTCCAGCGGGCGGAACGGGAGCAACAGGTGCTGGACTATGAGCTGCGCATGCCCGAACTGAACGGGCGCTGGCTCCAAGTCAATGCCGCCGCCATCACCAACTCCACCGGCGAGCGCGAGGGCACCATTCTGGTGTTCCACGACCTGACCCGCCTCAAGCAACTGGAGCGCACCCGCGAGGAGTTCGTGGCCAACGTCAGCCATGAATTGCGCACCCCGCTCTCCCTCATCAAGGGCTACGTGGAGACGCTGCTCGACGGCGCGGTGCATAACGCCGAGGTGGCCGAACGCTTTCTCAAAATCATCGAGCGCAACAGCCAGCGCTTGGACCTGCTCATTCAGGATTTGCTCATCATCTCCGCGCTCGAATCCGGGCGCGTGAAGCTCGATGTCCAGCCGGTGGCGCTGGCCGTAGTGGTGGAAAAAGTATTAACCGACCTCGGCACTCGCGCCCAAAATCGGAATGTGACGCTGGCCGCCAGCCTGAATGGCATCACCGTCCATGCCGACCCGCACCGGGTGGAGCAGGTCGTGGCCAACTTGGTGGACAACGCCATCAAATACGGCCGGGTGAACGGCCGGGTGGAAATCAACGCCTGCCAGCTTCCCGGCGGCAAGGTGGAGGTGCAGGTGCACGATGACGGCCCCGGCATTCCGCCGGAGGCCTTGTCCCGCGTGTTTGAACGGTTTTACCGGGTGGATAAAGCGCGCTCGCGGGATCAGGGCGGCACCGGCCTGGGCCTGGCCATCGTGAAGCACATTGTCCAAGCCCATGGCGGCGAAGTCTGGGTGAAAAGCGAACTGGGCCGGGGGGCGACATTTTTCTTCACCCTGCCCGACGAAGCCTCGGCTGAGCCGCTGGCGTAATCGTGGCGTGGCTGCGACGCCCCGTCGCAGAGAGGGTGAAGGCGACGCCCCCGTCGCCATCCAAGCGATTGACTCCAAAAAACCCGAGGGAGACTCGCAGAGCAATGCTCTGCGCTCCGTCACGCGGCCTTGAGTTTCTTCACCAGCACTTTGGAGTTCCGGCCACTCTGGTCGTATTTTTCCCGGCGCGCCGGCGGCAGGTCGTCCGGCGTGCCTTCGGCAAAGCCGCCCTTGGACTGGAAATACGTGAACGCCTGCGTGGACAGGGTGATGATTTCGGTGAGGCCGGCTTCGCGGGCCTTGGTCTCCACAAACTGGATCAGCTTGCGCCCGATGCCCTGGTTTTCGTTTGAGGGATTCACGAACAGGCAGGCGAGTTCGCCCTTCCGGTGCTCGGGATATATGTGCAGCGCCACACAAGCCACGGGATTCTTGTCGATTTCGAAAAGGTAGTAGTCCGCCAGATTTTTTTCGATAACCGCCCGCGTCCGCTTCACCAATTCGGCGGCTTCCACGCCCTGCTTGGTCAGCAATTGGATGGCCCGGATGTCCTTTTTCTTGGCCAGCCGAATCTGCTGATATTCATTGGCGTAGATGAGCGTGCCAATGCCCTCGTTGGAGAAGACTTCGGCCAGCAATCCCTCATCCACCTTGCCGTTGATGATGTGGACGCGCGGGATGCCCGCCTTGCAGGCCGCAAAAGCATGCTGGGCCTTGGACAGAATTTCGGGGGCGAAACCATCCGCCTGGCTTTGCAGCAGGTTTTGCAGCTCGGAGACAATGAGCTGCCGAATGAGTTGGCCCTTGTGGATGAGGCCGTCGTTGGAGGTGATGTAAATCACCTTGGTGGCCTTGAGTGCCTCGGCCACGGCCACGGCCACGCCGTCGGAATTGACCCGGTAAGTTTTGCCATCGCCGTCAAAGCCCAGCGGGGGAATGACCGGCACCACGCCTTGGGCGAGCAGCGTCTGGAGCAGGTCGGTGTCCACGCGCTCCACCTTGCCGGTGAAGAGCATGTCCTGGCCCTGGATGATGCCCATGGGATGGGCAATGATGGCGTTGGTGCTGGCGGCACGCAGATCGTTGGCGGAGAGGCCCTCGAGAATTTCGTGGGTCAGCCGATTGGCGGCGGTGAGCGCCAGCTTGAGCGTGGCGGCATCGGTGATGCCAGTGCCGTCCAAATTCGAGGGCGTGACCTGCTGCTCCACCGCGAGCGACTGCACCTGGGCGGCCGCGCCGTGGATGAGCACCACGCGGATGTTCAGCGACCGCAGCACGGCCACGTCCAGCAGCAGCGTGGCGAAATTTTCATCGGTCACAATGGCGCCGTCCACCGCGAGAATAAAGGTCTTCTCCCGGAATTGCGGAATGTATTGCAGGATGCCCCGCAGGTCGGTCGGTTTCACTAGGCTGACAGGTTGACGTTCAAGCCTACAGAAGTATTCGGTTTTGGTCGCGATTCAAACCATTTTTTTCCAAAAGCGGAAAATTTTCTCGCCGCCGGGGCGCGGCTTGGGTATCTAATGGGCCACTAGGATTTGAACGCCCATGCAGGTTTTTCTCAATGGCCGGTTTGTGCCGGAGTCGGACGCCCTGGTTCCCGTCAATGACCGGGGACTGTTGCTCGGCGATGGCCTGTTTGAAACCATGCGCGTGGCGCATGGCCGCCCCTTCCGGCTGGCCCAGCACTTGGAACGGCTGACGCGCGGCGCGGATTTCCTTAAAATTCCCCTGCCCCACACACCCCGGGAAATCCAGACCTTCGCCGCCAAACTCATTGAACTGAATGACCTGCCCGACGCCGCGCTGCGCGTGACCCTCACCCGTGGCCCCGGCCGGCGCGGCTATTCCACCCGGGATGCCGGCCCGCCCACGCTCATCATGACGCTGCATGAGCTGCCGCCCTCCTCGCCCGAGGAGCCGCTGCAGTGGAGTCTCATCACCTCCTCAGTGCGCATTCCCGCCAGCGACGCGCTGTCCTCCTTCAAGACCACGAGCAAAGTCTGGAACATTGCCGCCCGCGCCGAGGCGGAGGCGGCGGGGGCCGACGAAGCGCTGCTGCTGAACACTAACGGCGAGGTGGCCGAGAGCGCCGGTGGCAA
>Ga0208507_1002061_pt1 | contig 10628 bp, 6 predicted proteins | sample CryBogCBH12Aug01_FD_184626 | JGI IMG/M metagenome (GOLD analysis project Ga0208507, IMG submission 184626) | Freshwater microbial communities from Crystal Bog, Wisconsin, USA - CBH12Aug09.1 (SPAdes) (version 2) | ecosystem: Environmental > Aquatic > Freshwater > Lake | place: Crystal Bog... | reverse complement strand
GCCCAATACGTCCAGATGTGGCAACATGTTCACGACATTTTCACGCAAGTGGGAGCCACCAATGTTACCTGGGTCTGGTGCGTTAACACCGTCTATTCCGGCTCGACACCGATAGCCGGATTATATCCGGGCGACAACTACGTGGATTGGGTCGCGCTGGATAACTATAATCGCCTGTCAAATCCCTGGGCGGATTTTTCGGACCGGGGAACCAATACGATTGCCCAGCTGATCAGCCTCGCGCCGGGCAAGCCCATCATGGTGGCCGAGACGGGTTGCAACCAAAATACCAACTACAACAAGAGCCAGTGGTTTCTGAATGCGCTGACCAATTATCTGCCGGCGGTGCAGCCGCGCATCAAGGCGTGGGTGTATTTCAACGCCACCAATGCCAATGACGGCAATGACTGGGTGATCACGGATCCGACCAATGCGGTTGTCGGCTACCAGCAAGGCATCAGCCTGTCCTATTACGACACCAATCGGTATGGGTCGATTTCCAGTTATCCGATTCAGCCGTTGCTCAATGACGCCATGCCGACGGACACGATGCCGCCGTTCGTCTCCATCGTCAGTCCCGCGACGGACCAGGTGACGAACGGCACGGTGGTAAAAGTTCTCGCCGCCGCCTCCGACAAATCCGGCGTCAGCAACGTGGTATTTTCCGTGAATGGCGTGGCGCAACAGACCAACAAAACCGCGCCGTATCAATTTAATTGGACCGTGCCCGTTCACGGCGTGATGACCTACACCCTTACCGCGACGGCATATGATTTATTGGGCAATAACGCCGTCAGCACCATCCTAGTCGCTTCACAGAACTTCGGGACGGTGACGCTCACCAATTCGGATGCCACGAACACTTCCTCTTTCAACACCGCGGGCAAATGGGACAGCGGTCAGCCGCCGACGGTGGGCTATAGTTATCTGGTCGGCGGCACCAACATTCTGCGCACACCGACGAATAACAGTCCGTATGTTTTTGCCGGTGACTCTTTGACCGTGGCCGGCGCGTTTTATTTCAAGGAGACCAATGTGATTACCGTTGACGACCTGGAGCTGACGAACGGGCTAGTGGCAAACTTTAACGCCGGCGGCAATCCCAATACCGGACGCCTCAATGGCAATATCAATGTGATCACCAATGCCACCATTGACGCCGGTGGCAACAACGGCGGCATCACGGGGATGCAAATCCTCGCCCCTATCAGCGGCAACGGCGGGTTGACATTCATCCGGCCAAACGCGGTGACCTTGAGCGGCACGAACCCCTACAATGGCCCGGTGATGGTGGCCGGCACGACTCTGATTTTGGACGGCACGGCGGCGCTGACGCCTTCCAGCCTCACGCTTTCGAACTATGTTTCCGGCGGAACCGGCTACAACAGCGTCACCAATCTCGTGCTCGCCGGCGGCAGCCTCAATGTGGGCAGCGACTCGACTGGCGTGCTGCGCGTTGGCTATCGCAATACGCCGGGAACGAACTGCATCGCGGTTCTCGATGTCTCCTCGCAATCCAACTTCAACGTCAACGTGGGCGAGTTCAGTGTTGGCAACAATCTCAACAGTGATAGCTTCACCACGGTGGGTTCCGTATATCTGGCCACGAACAACAACGTCACGGCGACGAGTGTGCTAATCGGCTACAGCGGCGCCAGCGGCGCCAGTGCCAGCAATTTCATGACGCTCGGCGGCGGCAGTAATTATTTCAATACGCCCATCATGACCGTGGGCGGGCAAAAGGTGAGCGGGCAATTGAGTCTGCCCACGGGCGGCATCTTTCGATTTGACAACGGGGGCCTGCCAGCCGACCTGACTCTCGGCGGCCAAAATCTCAGCACCGCCTCCACTTGCGGCGGCGTAGCGGATTTCAGCGGCGGAACTTTCATTGCCTCGATCGGCACATTGACGCTCGGCCAGAAAAGCGGCGGCAGTTCTGGCGGTGCCAACGGCACCTTGACGATGGGCAATAGTTCCGCGAATAACGTGAATGTCAATTCGGTGGTCATTGGCAGCCTCGCGGGTGCGACCAGCGGTTCACCTGTGGCGCAAGGCACCTTAACCTTCAACGGCGGGAATTTACTGGTGAACAGCAACGTGACCCTCGCCAGTTTCAGCGGCAGCTTTGGTTCAGCGAGCGGAACCCTGAATATCAATGGCGGAACCTTCTCAGTGGCAGGCAGTGTCACGGACGGCGGCGGTGCAACCGCACTCAGCGTGAACGGCGGGCTGCTGGATTTGAAACCGGCGGGCGATGCGGGTGCCGGCAGCATCACGGTGGATTCGTTGCTGCTCAATGGCGTCATCACCAACGCGCTCAACGTGACCGTCTCAAAATTTTCGGGCAATGGCACCATTGCCAGTCAAACCGGCGTGACCACGGTGTCCGGCTCGACGACGCCCGGCGGCAGCAACAGCATCGGGGTTTTGACGGCCGGAGCGCTGGTCCTTTCCGGCTCGACCGTGATGGAAGTGAACCGGACCAACGCACCGAATGCAGACCGGCTCGCCGCCAGCTCGATTACGTTTGGTGGCACGCTGACGGTGACGAATCTGGGCAGCACGCTGCTCGCGGGCGATGCCTTTCAATTATTTTCCGGCGCGATCAGCGGCACGTTTGCGACGACAAATCTGCCGGCGCTGTCCTCCACGAATTTGCATTGGGACGTCTCGCTGCTGTCGAGTCAGGGCATCCTCAAGGTGGCCGCCAACACGGCGGCAACGCCGACCATCACAGCTCCAGCCGTCAGTGGGACGAATTTCAGTCTACTGGTAACGGCTTCGCAGGCCGGATTTAATTATGTGCTGCAGGGGACGACCACGCTCGCTCCCGCCGCTTGGAAAGGTTTGCAAACGAATGCCGGCACCGGCGGGACGTTGAATTTTTTATTCCCGATCACGCCGGGCAACCCGCAGCAATTTTTCCGCATCAGCGCCCAATAAAATATGAATTTAACGCGGGTTGAACCGAGCTGGCGGTTATTTTTAAACCAAAAGATTGCAATCCGTATGGCTTCTTCAACACTCTTCCAGACAGCCGCTGTCAGATGAATTTGCTCTCACCAGAATTTTGCTTTGGGAACCAGCAAGGTTTCCCGGGCGGTTGGCTTTGGCGTGTCCTGGTTATCATGGGCGCGCTTTTCTGCGGAACGGAATTGTTCGCTGCCGAAAACATTCCTGGCGATGATGTTTATTCTGCGCGGGTCTGGCTGGCGGAGGACGGCTTGCCCGAAAACCGGGTGGTCGGCATAACGCAATCGGCGGACGGATTTTTGTGGGTGGCGACGCAGAACGGCCTGGTGCGTTTTGACGGAGTCCGGTTCCAGCCGATTTATCTTGGGATTGCGCCCGGAGGAATTGCAGGAACCGTGCGCGCCTTGCTGCGGGATCACACCGGAAAAATCTGGCTGGCGAAGCAGGAGGATGGCTCGCTTTATTGTTTTGATGGCCCGCAGATGCACGTCATCACGCCCGATCCTGGGCTGGTGAAAAATGAGACGCCGCGTTCGATCGCAGTGACGAGTGATGGCGGAGTCTGGATAGCCTATTCCTCCGGCAAAGTCCTCCGTAGCTCCCCCGATGGCAAAGCAACGGTCTTTACTGCCAAAGAAGGTTTGCCCAGCGGCGGCGTCACCTGCTGGCTGACGACGGACCGCGACGGAACCTTATGGTTCGCGAAGGGCAGCCGGGTGGGCGTTTTACGCAACGGACAGTTCACCGTGCTGGAAAACTTTGCATCGCCGGTGGTGCGCATCGCCGCTGCGCGCTCGGGCGGTATATTAATTTGCGCCGGGCAGCAGATTTTGAAATATGACGAAGGGGGCGAACCGGTGGAATTGGGCAAGCTGATGGTCGGCGAAGGGCAGGACCGGTCGAGTTTCGACCCGACGGTTTTACTGGAAGACCGCGCGGGATCGGTCTGGGTGGGCACGGTTTCCGCCGGTTTGTTTCATTGCCGCAGCAACAGCGTGGTGCGGGTGGAAGCATCCAATCCCGCCATTCTCAGCCTGGCCGAGGATCGCGAAGGCAATCTGTGGGTGGGCACGCGCGGCGGCGGTTTGAACCGGTTGCGCCAGCGCGTGCTCTCCATGATTCAAGCGTCGGACGGACTGCCGTTTGTTGGTGTGCAATCGGTTTGCCAGGATGCGACCGGCGCGCTGTGGGCGGTGGGGCAGAATGGCGTTCTGGCGCGCGGCCAGAATACCAACTGGCTGGTTCAATCTCCCGCCGGCAGTTCAAGTCAGGCTTACGTGACGTGCGCGACGGCCGACACCAACGGGCTCGTCTGGATTGGCACGCGGGAGGGCAACTTGTATCGCTGGGACAATGGCCGGTTCAAAGACCTTGGCCTCCGTGACGGTTTGCGCGCCCAAACGGTGTTTTCATTGCTGGTGATGCGCAGCGGCGATCTGTGGATTGCCACCGCTGCATCCGACGGGCTATTCCGACTGCGCGGTGAACAATTGCAGGCCTTCAATCTGCCGCCCGGCCACCGGATCATTCGCGCGATGGCGGAAGATGCGGCCGGAAATTTTTGGGTTGGAGCTTCGGATGGCTTGTTGGTGCGCGTGTCCGTAGATGACCAGATGGAGGTGGTGGTTCCGCCAGTTCAGTCAGCTGCGCTACCCATCCGCTGTTTGCATGCAGCAGCGAACGGCGACTTATGGATTGGTTATGGAGGAGCGGGAGTCGGGCGGCTGCGGAATGGAAACATGACCCGGTTCAGCACCGATCAGGGACTGCCGAACAATTACATCGCCCAGATTCTGGAGGATGATCGGGACGGCTTGTGGTTCGGCGGAAATCAGGGTTTGTTTCACGTGCGCGAGCGGGATTTTGATGAGGTAGCTGAGGGAACGGCAACGCGTGTGTGGCCCGAGATTTATGGGCGCAGCGAAGGCTTGCCGGGACTGCAGTCGAGTTTTGATTATTGTCCAAACTCGTTGCGCACCTCGGATCACCGGCTGATTTTTTCCATGCTTTCGGGTTTGGCCGAGGTGCGTCTGGAAAATGAACTGCTCAACTATCAGCAGCCTGGTGTATTTATCGAACGCGTCACCGCCGACGGAAAAAGCTTCGCCGTTTATCAGGGGTTCAAGCCACCGTCATCCACCAATCTGGCGGCGCCAATGGAATTGAGCCTTTCAGGCAAAAAAGACGAACTGCGGTTACCGCCGGGATTACAACAAGTGCAGTTTGAATTTACCGCATTGAGTTTTGTCGCCCCGGAGAGCGTGCAGTTTCGCTACCAGTTGGAGGGTTTGGACCAGAACTGGGTGGATGCCGGTTCGCGGCGGGTCGCCACCTACACGCATCCGCCACCGGGAGACTATCGTTTTAAGGTCATCGCCTGCAACAATGATGGCATCTGGAATAGAATCGGCGACACGCTGCCGGTCAACTTCGCGCCATACTTCTGGGAAACGATTTGGTTTAAGCTGGCGCTCACCGCCCTCGTATTTGGCGCTTTGGGCTTCGGGTTGGTGCTGGTGCTGCGCCGCCGTCACCGGCTGGAAGTGGAGCGCCTGGAACACCTACGCGCCGTGGAACAGGAACGCACCCGCATCGCCCGCGATCTACATGACGACTTGGGCGTGGGTTTGACGGAGATCGGCCTGCTGGGCGATCTGGCCGGCGCGAACACGTTGGTGCCCAACACCAGCCGGGAAAAAATGCAGGAAGTCACCGCTCGGGCGCGCACGCTGGCGGCCTCGCTGGATGAAATTGTCTGGGCCATTAATCCTGCCAACGACACATCGCAATCGGTGGTGGAATATTTTTTTGAGTATGCCCAGAAGCTAATGGAGCGCGCGGGCATCCGCTGCCGGTTGAAATCGAATGAGCCGATGGCGGTTGGCAACTTTAGCGCGAAAGACCGGCACGAAGTTTTTCACGCTTTCAAGGAAGCTTTGAACAATGTCATCCGTCATTCTGGCGCTACTGAAGTTCAGGTGAGCATGTCGGCGACGGAAGGGGAACTGCAGATTCGCGTGGCAGATAATGGCCACGGCTTTGCGGCCCCGGGCGGAGATGGCTCGCGCGATGGCCTGACCGGAATGCGCGAGCGCCTGCAACGATTGGGCGGGCGTTGTGAAATTAATGGCACGTCTGGCAGCGGCACGACCGTCACCTTCATCATTTCACTGCGCCCTAAAACTAAAACACAACCATGATCAAAGTCGCCATTGTCGAGGATGACGCTCCGTTCCGGAAAAGCCTGCGTCAGGTGATTGAATCCAAACGCGGTTTCACCTGTGTCGCGGAGTGCGGCACGGGCGCGGAAGCGATCGAACTCATTCCGCGCGACCCGCCGGAGATTGTCCTGATGGACTTGAATCTGCCGGACGCCTCGGGAGCGGAAGTGACCGCGCGCCTCAAGGCGGTTTTGCCCGACCTTAGTGTCGTCGTCCTGACAGTTTACAACGACACCGAGCACATTTTTAAGGCGCTGAGGGCAGGCGCCAACGGCTACCTGCTCAAACAGGCCAGCGCGGTTGAGATCCTTGAGGCAATTACCGATGCGCATAACGGTGGTGCCCCGATGACCAGCGGCATCGCCCGCAAGGTGATCGCGGCGTTTCATGAACCGCCACCGGCGGACGCGGTCACAGCCAAGCTGTCCCCGCGCGAACGGGAGATTCTCGAGTTGGTGGCGGATGGCTACACCAGCAAAGAAGTGGCTGACAAACTGGCCATCACCAAAAACACCATCTATTGGTATTTGGAAGAAATCTATAAAAAACTCCATGTGCATAGTCGGGTGCAGGCGGTCAACAAGCTGCGCCAGTCGCAATCACGCCCCGCGAAACCCTAGGTGTGGCACACTACGGGCAATGAACTAAAAAGTGGATTTGGTCACACCCCACGTTTTGCAGGGTGGCTGGTTTTCAGAAATGATTTAATATGCCCCTGTTGTCCGCTGCGGTGATGAGGTGGTTTGGCCGCCAGAAATTTGTTTTAGGTTGAATACTTTCTGACGGCAGGCGGTGGACGTTGAGATAAAATGAAATTTATTTTTAAGAATGCGGTCTGGGTGTTCGCCTTGGCTGTCGTTGGTTCTTTGGCGGCCGCCCAACCGGAGATGGTCACGTTGCAAGCGCAAGTTGCGCCAGGCAAGACTTGGACCAACTATCCCACGCGCACACTGGCGGGTTTGCCGGAAACCGTGTCAAGCCTGATGGAACCAGCATGGGATCAATATGGCGGCATACTCAACCGTAAAGAGACAGCGCTGGGATATTTTTATCCGAAAAAAGTGAATGGTCGCTGGTGGCTGGTCGATCCCGAAGGCGGCTTGTTTATTCACAAGGCGGTCGTGGCGGTGGCGCAAAATGCGGGAGCCAACGCGAAGGCGGCATTGTTAAGAAAGCATGGTAGCGACTCCAACTGGGCGGTGGACACAACCAGCTTGCTGCATTCAAACGGTTTTAATGGCCTCGGTGCCTGGTCGGATATGGAACGGCTTGGCAAACCCGCGCAAAAATTGGTCTATACCCGCCTCTGGAACTTCATGAGCAGCTACGGCGCGAAGCGCGGCGGCACGTATCAGCAGTCGGGCCACATCGGTTATCCCAAGGACTGCATTTTTGTCTTTGATCCGGAATTTGAACGATTCTGCGATGCCTACGCCAAACAATTGGCCTCAACCAAGGATGACCCCTGGCTGCTAGGCCATTTCTCGGACAACGAAATGCCTTTCAAACGCGAGGCGATTATCAACTATCTCGACTTGCCTGATAAAGATCCGGGACATCAGGCGGCACGGGCTTGGTTGCAAGCACGGCATGGCGCAACAGCAACCGTCAAAGATATCACCGAGCAGGACCGGAAAGATTTTCTCGCGCTGGTCACCGACCGTTATTTTGGAATCGTATCCCGAGCCATCAAGAAATATGACCCCAACCATTGCTTTCTCGGTTCACGTTTCCATGGTGGCGAGTTGAATTATCCCGAGGTTTTCAAAGCCGCCGGGAAATATGTGGATGTGATAGCGGTGAACTATTATCGCACCTGGACGCCATCGCAAAAACATTTGGCAATGTGGTCGGAGGAATCAGGCCGTCCCATTCTTATCTCAGAATGGTATGTAAAAGGTGTAGACTCGGGGTTGCCCAACAACAGCGGGGCGGGCTGGATTGTAAAAACCCAACGTGATCGCGGGCTATTCTATCAAAACTTTGCGCTCAGTCTGCTTGAATCAAAAGTTTGCGTGGGGTGGCACTGGTTCAAATATATGGACAACGACCCAATGGAACCTGGCTCGGAACCCTCCAACCGTGATTCCAATAAGGGAATCGTCAGTTACCTTTACGAACCGTATGCGACTTTGCTGGAACTAATGAAGGCATTGAATGACCGTGTTTATTCCCTGTCGGATTATTTTGACGGGTTGTCTTACTGAAGATCGATACCTGTAATATTTCGTTTTAATTTCAAAACCAGGGTCGTAGGGGTGGTTATAAGGAGCAAACAGGTTGCCACCGGCAGACTTGAGGTCTACAATAAAGGGTTCGATGCTTTCGAGGAGATCCCAAACTTCAGCTTAGGTCCGTCCAAATGCCAGCAGGCGGCGGCCCGGGCGGCGCGGTGTAGGACAATTATTCAGTTGCCAGCGGTTGCCAGAAATGACTTTTTAGACCCCATTAAGGCTGATTTTGGCGGATTTAAAATCAGCGGCTGAGAAACGCTTAAACCCTTTATAATACAGCGTATATTTGGGATTTGGCGGTGGTTTTCTGGGTGGCTTCAGGTTTGTTGATACCGTCCGGCTCGGACCGCAACCCTCGGCTGAATGATTTCATCCCGTTGGGATGAGGATTATTTGCCGACTGGTCAAGCCCCGTCAGGGGCGGAATCTTTGTAGCGATTGCCGTTTTCGATTTAGCTCCGTCAGGAGCGGCATAGAGAATATGTCGCTCCTACGGAGCTTGTGATTCTGGGCAACCGGCAATCTACAAAGATGTCGCGCCTGACGGCGCTTGGGAAAGGTAGGGGGGCAGTCTCTGCCCGCCGCTGGTTGCCAACGGATGCGTTCTGGTTTAACCCGACGGCGCGCACGGAGTGACGCGCCCTACCTGCCGATTGACGGGCGCAAATCTTTTTCCAGCCGGGCGAAGGCGCGTTCAAAGGCGTCGTGGTTCTTCCAGTTCGAGAAATCGGGGATGTGATATTTGCGGACTTCTTCCGCCAAATCTTCGCCGGTGTCCGAGTCCAGGCACTCCCATTTTTCAACTGTAAAATTATTTGTCGTAGCAGATAACAATTCTGACTTCAGAAATTGAATTGGTCGCCTTCATCACACCGCCTTTGTAATAAATAAAATTTCTTCCCGATTGCTTCAGCTTTCCGATCAAAAAACTTGCATTAGTTACGTCTCCTTTGTCTAAATCGCTCTGCTCAAAACTCCACTCGTATCCCGAATAAGCACCCAGAGTCGGTCCTCCCGGTGATTCTTTTCGGGTCGGATTTTTCAAAACCGCAAATGGGGTGGTGACCGTAAGTTCCTTGATGTTGATTTTAATTCCTGTCAAATCAGTCAATTCCGAACCGCCGTCAAATTCAAAACCTGACGAATTCGTTTCGACCAGCAAAGTTCCGCTGCCGGTTTTTTCCAATGTCCTCTTTTCGGCAAGGGAAAGAAATTCATTATATTCCTTTTTTGTAAGACCGAATTTGGAAGTGTATGGCAATGGCTCACCCTCTTTCGCATTGTTTTTAATGTAATCGAGCCACCAATTCTTGTTTGTTGATATCGCACTTTGAAATTTCTCGGTGAGTTCGAGGCAGCGCTTTGGGTAAACAAGTCCCAATACATCAACATTGCATTTTGCTGAAGGTAAAAGTTTTTCGATTTCGGTTGAAAGGTTGGTTTGCGCGTTTAATGAAAGCGCGCTGAAAACCAACAACAGTGCTGAAAATATGTTTTTCACTTTGGCATTTGCAACTTCACCTTCGCCGCCACTTGCGCCACGTCTTTGTCACCGCGACCAGAGAAGTTCACAGCAGCCTCCGGAATTCGTCCGGTGTCAGGCCGGCGGTTTTGGCGATGCCGCCCATGGTGATGGCATTGATGGGATTGTGGCGCGGTATCACCAGCCGAATTTTGCCGTTGCTCATGATGATGTGGCCGCTTTCGCGGGCGATGTGATAGCCGAGTTTTTGAAACACGCGCACGGCGTCGCGCGGGCTGATGCCGGGCAGCTTCGGCATATCATACCGTCACTTCGGTGAGTGTGCCGGCTTCGCGACCGGCCTCGGCGCGGGCGTCTTCCTCGGCAACTTCGAGCCAGAGCTGGATGGCTTCGCGAATGTTTGTGAGCGCGTCCGCTTCGGTATTTCCCTGACTCCAACAGCCAGGCAACGCCGGGCAGGAAACGGCAAACCCTTCATCCGATTTGATGAGAATCACCGGATATTTCATGGTTCAACAATAATCCTGCGCTTTCGGCAATGCAAGTTCACTTCGGCATTTCCAGCTTCACTTTCGCCGCCACTTGCGCCACGTCTTTGTCGCCGCGGCCGGAGAGGTTCACGATGATGATTTTATCTTTGCCCAACTGCGGCGCGCGCACCAGGCACTCGGCCACGGCGTGCGAACTTTCCAGCGCGGGGATGATGCCTTCCAGCCG
>Ga0208507_1002058_pt1 | contig 10629 bp, 6 predicted proteins | sample CryBogCBH12Aug01_FD_184626 | JGI IMG/M metagenome (GOLD analysis project Ga0208507, IMG submission 184626) | Freshwater microbial communities from Crystal Bog, Wisconsin, USA - CBH12Aug09.1 (SPAdes) (version 2) | ecosystem: Environmental > Aquatic > Freshwater > Lake | place: Crystal Bog... | reverse complement strand
CGTGATAGCCCGCCGCCATCCACGCCTGATTCCAACACGCTTTGTAGAGCGCAGCGTAGGCTTCGTCGTCGCGGCCCAGATGGCGCAGCGTCAGTCCAAGATGGTAATACGCTTCACCATCATAAGGGTTGGCATTCCGCCGCGTGAGGCGGGCAATGGCGGCGCGAAAATGTTTTACGGCGTCGGCAAATTCGCCGCGTTTGAGATGCCACAGGCCGAGCGCGTTGTTGCAGCGCGAATCGTGCGGGTCGCGGCGCAACGCTTCCCGCCAGTAGAGCGTCGCGCAACGGGTGGCATGGCGATACTGATCCAGATGCAGGCCGGTGATGAAAAGTTCATCGTTGCTTGCGATATCGGTGGGCGCGGGCGGTTCGGTGGCGGGCGGTGGGACTTCGCCCTTCGTGCGCGGTTTGGGTTGATAGCTGATGATTTCAGTCCCGTCTCGATCAACGACGCGCAACTGCAAATCTGTTTCCAGCACGCCACGCGCGAGTTTAATTTCAGTCAGAAACGGAGCGTTGGGCGCAAGGTCGCGGGTGGCGGAGAAAAGCTTTTTCCCTTTGGCGATGAGTAGGATTTTTGCGCCGGAGAATTTGCGCGTCACGGAAATTCCAAACTGGACAGGCGAGACGCCTGTCCCACTATTGACTCGCAGAGCAATCGTGGCGTCGAGGTTCGCTTGCTGCGCCGGGCCGATCTTCTGAATCGGATACCAATACTGACTCCACGTTTTGGTTTCGCCGGGCTGAAGGTAGCTGAAATCAGGCTGGTTGTCGGTATAGACGCCGGCCATGATCTCGATGTAGGGCGGAAATTCGCCGCGCGCATTGGCGTCGGTCAGGTTGCGATCCCATGCGTAGCCGAATTCGTGATTGCCCCACGTCCATTGCTTTTTACCGGGTGAGATGTGGTGGTTGGCCACATGGACGATACCGGCCTGGGCCTTGTAATCGTATCCGCCGAAGAAATCTTCCTGGCCGCCCATGCACATGTAGGACGTGGGCACGGGAATGTTCGCGTAGAAGGAAAGGTCGTTGGCCGCGTATCCGACCGGCGCTTTACCACCGCAATTGGGCGGGAGGTATTGCCGTGGGATTTCGTTCTTCGGAACGCCTTTGCGCCCGCGTTCGCCGTAGTTCACGCCGTAGTAGTGTCCCTGCGCCAACGGGTATTCGCTCATCGAGCGGCGCGCGTGGTCAGCGACGTAATAGACATCCGGCGGGAAAAAGCTTTGATACGCCTCATGCACTTCCGTGGCGACGTTGGCCCACCAAAGAAACGTCTGCGTCAGCGGCGTGCGGTTGTAGGCGCGGACTTTGACTTCCACGTAAGCCTTGCCAGGATGCAGGCAGACACCGTGCATTCCCTTCATCCGCGCCATCGGGTCGTGGTCGCTGCACCAGACGGTCATCGATCCGTCGGCGTGTTTCTCGATCTCGTGGTCAACCGGCAGGAACGTCGCGGGCCGGTGATGCTGCGGCCAGTTGAATTCGATGCCGCCGGAAATCCACGGCCCGGCAAGGCCCACGAGCGCGGGTTTGATGATGTTCTGGTTATAGATGAGATCGTAGCCGGTGGACTTGTCCACAATTCGGTGGACGCGCCCGCCAATCTCCGGCAGCACCAGCACGCGAAGAAATTCATTCTCAATCCAGATCGCTTTCCACTCCCGATCAACTGGTTTTTCCGCGATGCGATCCGTGAAGGGCAGCGGATACACCTTGCCGCTGCTTCCTTGATACACACGCTTCTCCAGGAACATCGGATTCTTGTCCGGCGCGGCGGGCAGATAGGTGGGCAGGACAACCGTGGAAACCTCGAATCTGACTTTGGACGTTGAATGCATGGAAGATTTTGAACTCGGGGCTGTTTGGGGCGACAGGTTGTTAATGTGGCTGCTCACGGTAATTATCGCCAACTATAACGTCACGCCGCGTCGCGCCGAAACTACCCGAACGGAGGGGTGAATTATCATTTAAAACGATTAAACTCATCATTGCGAAAAGCGTTTTGTTCTGTCCCACCTGTGCCGGCAACACTACGCTTTCGTTCAAGCGATTTCCATGAAGCGTTATCCGCTACTTTTTTTTGCCGCGCTCCTTCTGGGCGTGATACTCGCGCGCGGGGCGGATGCGCCGGCCTTGCCGACGTTGACCACGGTGCGGCAGGTGCGCGAATTAAGTCAGGACGAGGCTGCGCGCGGTTACCCGGTTCGATTGCGCGGCGTGCTCACGTTTCATGATTGGGACATCAGCTTTTTGCAGGATGCCACCGGCGGTCTTTATGTCAGAAATACTGATCAAGATTTGCGCGCGGGCACGGAAGTCGAGGTGGAAGGTTTTACGGAACGGGGGCGGACGCTACCGATTGTGACCGGCCCAGGTATTGATGGTGGGCGGGCGAAAATTCACACCCTCGGTCCAGCGCAGTGGCCGCAACCGATGAAGGCGGCAGCCTCGTCGCTTGATGAAGATGCTTATGATGCACAGTGGGTCAGTGTCAGCGGCAAAGTGACGTCGGTGACCTGGTCGCATGACGGCGTGATGCTGGATTTGGTTTCGGATGGGGTGGTGGTGCATGCGGCCATTCCGCGACTGCCGCAAAACTGGGTGCTGCCGGGATATTTGCGCGGGCTGCAGATCACCGTGCATGGCGTCGTATCGCGCAAGCCGGCCCAATCAAATGGCGTGGCGGAAGCGGCCCGAACGGTTCTTTGCGTGCCGGCTTTGGATCTGGTTGAAATTGAGCCGCAGAGTGTGGACGCTCTGTTCCAGCGACCACAGGTGAGATACATTGATTTATACAAATTTAGCACTTGGGAAAAACCGCTGGTGAGACTTTACGGCCAAGTGCGGTATGCCCGGCCCGGACTGGGATTTTTTGCCCTCACTAAGGGAGAATCGGGAGGCATTGTCTGGGTGCAAACGAGTGCCCCGGGAAAACTTTCTTCGGGTGATATGGTGGATATGGTCGGCACGCTGGATGTCTTTGATGGCCGTCCTTTGCTCTCAGACGCATTTTTTCGTGTTGAAAAACCGGGCACGCCTTCTGCAAATGAATCGCGCACGGCCAGCGAAGTGAAGGCAAATCCGGTGGCCAACCACGGCGTGCCGATTGTTGTCGAAGGCCGACTCGTTGAGCAGCAGAAAAGTGTGTCCGAGGATTTGCTGGTGCTGGAGGATCAGGGTGTCGTTTTTCTTGCGCGGTTGCAACATGACGGAAGCCATCAACTGCCCGTGCTTGAGCGCGGCATGAGGTTAAAGGTGGCGGGCATGTGCGTGGCCAAACGTATGCCCCTGCCGGAAAATCTGCCGGCAACCTTTGCCTTTCAACTCTGGCTGTCGTCGCCTGCCGATGTGGAAATTCTCCAGCGTCCCTCGTGGTGGACGGTGACGCGGATTTCCATTTTGTGCGCCGTGATTTTGCTCTTGGGTTTGCTGGCCGCTGGCTGGGCGGAGTTGCTGCGTCGGCAAGTCGCGCGACAATCCGCGGTCATCGGCAGTCAGATGGAAAAACAGGCCATCGCGCAGGAACGCGCTCGTATCGCCCGCGAGCTGCATGATTCGCTCGGTCAGGAACTGGTCGGTATCGCGCTGCAACTGGATTCGGCGGCGCTGCGTTTGCATGAAAACCCGCAACACACCGAGCACGCGTTAAACATGGCGCGGACCATGATTCGCCACAGCCAGGCCGAGACGAAGCGCTCGGTGGCGGATTTGCGCGCGGGCGAACTGGACATCGCTGATCTTCCCACTGCCCTGAATGAGCTGGTGCAACCGCTGGTGGCCACTGCCGGTTCGACGCAGTTGCACTTGGAAGTGGAGGGCACGACCCGACGATTGCCAGGTGTCGTGGAACATCACTTGTTGCGCATCGGCCAGGAGGCGGTGGCCAATGCCGTGCGCCACGGCCACGCAGATAAAATTGACGTGCGGATCTGCTACGGCGAAAACGAGGTTGTCGTCGAAGTGAAGGACAACGGCGGCGGGTTCGACACCACCGAAGCGATGGCGGTCGCCTCAAGTCACTTTGGCTTGCTGGGCTTGCGCGAGCGGGCCAACAAGCTCCAGGGCCGTTTGAAAATTGACAGCAAGTTGGGAGGAGGCACGGTCGTTTCCGTGACGGTTCCCCTGAACTCTAATTCCGCGACATGAAAAAACCTGTCATCCGTTTGTTGGTCGTGGACGATCATTTTTTCGTTCGCATGGGTTTGACGGGTTCGCTCAATGCCGAATCGGACATCCGCGTCGTGGCGGAGGCGGACAACGGAACGCAGGCGCTGAAGATGTTTCGCGAGCACAAGCCCGACGTGGTCATCATGGATGGCCGGTTGCCCGGCATGAGCGGCGTGGAAACGCTGACTGCGCTGCGTCGGGAATTTCCGAATGTCCGCGTTTTGATGCTGTCGGTTGATGAAGGCGAGGAGGATGTTTACCGTGCGATGCAGGCGGGCGCGGCGGGCTATCTCCCCAAGTCTTCGCAGTTGCAGGAGTTGCTGCGCGCCATCCGCGCCATTCACGGCGGGCAAAATTATCTTCCCCCGGCGCTGGCCACTCGCCTGAAGGAGCGCGGTTCGGGCGCAACGCTGACCGAGCGCGAACGCGAGGTGTTGGAACTGGTCAGCAAAGGCTTGAGTAATCGTGAGGTTGGCAAAACGATTGGCTGTTCGGAAACTACGGCGAAGTGGCATCTGAAAAACATCATGCAAAAGCTGGAAGTCACCGACCGCACGGAGGCCACGCGCGTGGCGGTCGAACGCGGGATTCTTCACGTCGAATAGGACAACGCCTGTTCCCCCTCCGTTCGGGTAGTTACCGTGTGACGGCACGGCGGGTAAACTGTTCTTGATGAATGCTCAATCCGAACAAGGCGCGCCGGTATGAGCGCCAGCCGCGCTTCCATAATCCGCCTGTTGGTGGTGGATGATCATTTTTTTGTCCGCATGGGATTGACCGGCTCGCTCAATGCCGAGCCGGATATTCGCGTGATTGCGGAAGCGGACAATGGCACGCAAGCCCTCAAGCTATATCGCCAGCATCGTCCCGATGTCGTGCTGTTGGATGGATTGCTGCCCGGCTTGAGCGGAGAGAAAACTTTAGACGCCTTGGTTCGCGAGTTCCCCGACGCGCGGGTCTTGATGCTTTCGAATGATGATTGGGAGGAAGACGGTTTCCGGGCGATGCGTGCTGGCGCATCGGGCCATCTGCCCAAGACAACGCAGTTGCCGGAATTACTCCGGGCCATTCGCGCGGTTCACGCCGGCGAGCGCTATCATCCTTCTTTAATTACCCCAGCCAGTCAGAGCGAGGTTTCACTCCAGCCTTAATCCTACGCCATCGCAAGTGGCTTAAAAACATTCCCCTCCGTTCGGGTAGTATTTTTGTTGGCATATGTTCGGTAGGATTATCCCGTGCAAATGTGCCCACCAAATACAGTGTCCCCGAATTCCCGTGGATTAAATCGGCACGTTTCCACCTGTTTGTCATTCGTCACCTTTGCAATTTTGACGGCACTATCCTTGGCGGTAGTCAACTTGGGCGCTGCTGGAGTCAGTGAAAAATCTCCGGTAAATTTCGATTCGCTTGCACCCAAGCCGCCGATGGGTTGGAACAGTTGGGATTGCCTAGGACTTGATGCCAACGAGGCGCAGGTGAAAGCCGTGGCCGATTACATGGCGGCGCATCTGAAACAATACGGGTGGCAGTATGTGGTGATTGATGCGGGCTGGTTTCATCCCAGGGAACTGACCACCGCGAAATCGCACACCGTTGATCCGCCGCAGAATCTGGACGGATTTGGTCGCCTGATTCCCGACACCGGAAAATATCCTTCCGCCGCCAATGGCGTGGGCTTCAAGGCGCTCGCGGATTATGTGCATCGTAAGGGGTTGAAGTTCGGCATCCACATCATGCGCGGCATTCCCTGGAATGCCGTCGCCAACAAAACGCCTATCAAAGGCACAAGTTATTTTGCCCCGGACGTGGCCAATCTCAAAGATGTCTGCAACTGGTCGCCCATCATGAAGGGCGTGGACATGAGCAAGCCCGGTGCGCAGGCATATTACGATTCCGTGTTCGAGCTTTACGCGGAGTGGGGCGTTGATTTCGTGAAGGTGGACGACATGCCGCTGCCGGCGCACGCGGCGGAAATTGAAGGCGTCCATCAGGCCATTCTCAATTCCAAAGCGCCCATTGTGTTCAGTCTGTCTTCCAACGTGACGCCGCTGAACCAGAAAAATTATCTAGCCCAAGCCGCGCACATGTGGCGCATCTCAAATGATTTTTGGGACGACTGGAAATGGCTCAAGCTACAGTTTGACTTCTGCCGCCAATGGGATTTCCCCCGCAAGTCGGGCCGCTGGCCGGATGCCGACATGTTGCCGCTTGGCAAACTCCGCAAAACCGGCGGCGATGCGTGGATTGCCTCGCAACTCGGCAGCACGATGGATAAGGTCACCGATGAATATTCCCGCTTCTCCGACCAGGAAAAATACACGCTGATGACGCTCTGGTGCATTTTCAAATCGCCATTGATGCTCGGTGGTTATTTGCCGGAAAACGACGCCATCACCGTCAAGCTCATCACCAACGATGAGGTCATTGCCGTGGATCAAAAAAGCGTGAACAACCACGAAGTCCGCAACCGCGATGGGATTGTCATCTGGACGGCCGACCAACCGGAAACGCAGGCGAAGTATGTGGCGATTTTCAACCTCAATGATGTGCGTTCGGAAAACGTGAGTCTTCCGTGGAAAGAAATCGGCTTGTCGGGAAAATTAAAAGTTCGCGACTTGTGGGCGAAAAAGAATTTGGGGAAATTTGACAAAACATTCACCGCAAAAATTGAACCTCACGGCTGTGTTCTGGTGAAAATCGGCGGATGAGGAAGAATAGTTTATGACTTTGATCAAAGGCAAGACGAGAAGTAGCGCGGAGCGCCCGCAAACGGCGAGACGCTGGTTGGGCGTGGTCTTGGTATGCCTCGCCTGTTGCCGCGAAAATGCTTTCGCTGACGATTCGCTGGTCGTTATAAAACCGCCGGTGACCAGTGAACTCCTCGCCAATCCTGGTATCGGCTGGGAGACGTTTCATCGCACCAGCAAGGCGGACAAGAATCTGCCGGCATGGATTCCTTCGACGGTTTGTTACTACCGGTGGAGTTGGCGCGACCTTGAATCGCAGCCGGGAAAACTCAACACGGAGTTCGTGGACAAGGCTTTGAAGGAAGCACACGCTGCAGGACAGAAAGTGGCGTTTCGGCTCAAGGGCTTTTCCCCCAACATCGGTCGTTCCTACAACCCGACCTGGCTCAAGCAAGCCGGTGGCCGCGAACTCATGGTGGATTACAACGGCGGAGCACCGGTGCTGCCCATTCCCGATTACGACGACCCGGTTACGCTCAATTTCCAGCTCGATTTAATCAAGCAACTCGGCGAGCGCTACGACGGTCACCCCGACCTGGATCACGTTGATCTCGGCTCGGTCGGCTGGTGGGGCGAGTGGCACATGACGCGTTCCAAGCTCGGCAAGATGCCCGCTCCGGAAAATTGTCAGAAGGTGATCAACGCCTATCTGGCCGCCTTCAAGAAAACGCCACTCTTGATGCTCGTTGGTGCGAAAGAATTCACCACTTACGCCACGCAGCATGGCGCAGGGTGGCGCGCGGATTCACTCGGCGATTTGGGGTCGTTCGATCCCAATTGGAATCACATGCGCAACGCCTATCCGATTTCGATTCCAGAAGCAAAGGTGCAGGACGTATGGAAGACTGCGCCGATTGCCTTCGAGCCGCCGGCGGAAGTTTCCGAATTTGTGGAAAAGAAATGGCCATTGCGCTGGATCTTCAACTATGGCCTCGCGTTGCATGGCAGCTACTTCAACGGCAAATCCGGAAAACTGCCCGCTGACAAAAACTTTCAGGAAGAGTTGACGCGCTTCCTGCGGCGGCTCGGTTACCGGCTTGTCCTGAATGAACTCACGCATCCGGCGCAGGCCAAGGCGGGAGGCAAGTTGAACCTTTCATCCAAGTGGCAAAACGTCGGTTCAGCGCCATGCTATCAGCCGTATCGCGTGGCGTATCGGCTGACAAACGCGGGCGGTTATCGGCGAGTGATTGTCAGTTCTACAACCGTGAACCGCTGGTTGCCCGGCTCAATCGAATTGTTCACCCCGGAATTTTTCAAAATGCCGAAAGACCTGCCGCCCGGGTCAGTCAACGAAATCACCGACAGCATCAGCCTGCCCGCCGATTTGCCGCCGGGGGACTACACGTTGTCCATTACGGTGGTCGGCGTGATCACCGAAGAACCGGCGATTAAACTTGGGATTGCCGGCCGGAGTCAGGATGGCTGGTATCCGTTGAGCAAGGTGACGGTTGTTCCCTAAGTTTCAAAAAAATCATGTCCCATAAAAACGTGAAAAAAGTGGTTGGTGGTTAAAAATGAAATCTATTTTTAATGCAACGCGGTGGTGCTGTGTTTTGCTGGGATGCCTCGTGGGCCTCGGCGAATTGGCCGTGGCTGAAAACAATCTCGTCGTGGTGAAGCCACTGCCGACCGACGAATTGCTCGCTAATCCGGGCATGGGCTGGCAGACATTTCACGGTCTTACCAGCAAGACGGACACAACTCTGCCTCGCTGGATTCCTTCCACGGTCATGTATATCCGTTGGGGTTGGATTGACCTCGAACCGCAGCCGGGAAAACTGAACACCGAGCTGATGGATAAGGCGCTAAAGGAAGCGCACGACGCGGGACAGAAACTGGCGTTCCGAGTCAAGGCTTGCTCGCCCAATCTGGACATGCCGAATGGCCCGAGCAAAAGCGTTCGCTTTCATCCCCTGTGGCTCAAGGAGGCTGGTGGTCGAGAACTGCTGGTGGATTACAACGGCAGCGCGCCGGTGATTCCCATTCCCGATCTGGACGATCCCGCCACCTTGAAGCTGCATCTCGATCTCATCAAGCGCCTCGGCGAGCGCTACGACGGCCATCCCGACTTGGACCACGTTGATATCGGTTCGATTGGCTGGTGGGGTGAATGGCACTACTCCCGGTCCAAACTGGCCAAGATGCCGAGTCTGGAAAATCGCCTGAAGGTCGTGGACGCCTATCTGGCCGCGTTCAAAAAAACGCCGCTGATCATGTTGCTGAACGCCAAGGAATGCATGACCTACGCGGCAGAGCACGGCGCGGGTTGGCGGATTGATTCATTGGGCGATCTCGGCACGTTTTCGCCTACGGAAAACCACATGCGCAACAAATATCCGGATTGGTTTGTGCAGACCAAGGTGCAGGACGTGTGGAAGACCGCGCCGATTGCCTTCGAGCCGCCGGCGGATGTTGCTGAATTCGTCCAAAAGAAATGGCCATTGCGGTGGATTTTCAACTACGGCCTCGCGCTGCACGGCAGCTACTTCAACGGCAAGTCGGGCAAACTGCCCAATGACAAAAATTTTCGCGCCGAGTTGGAGCGTTTTCTGCGTCGCCTCGGCTACCGTCTGGTTCTCGACGAACTAACGCACCCCGCGCAGGCCAAGGCTGGAGACAAATTGGATCTCTCGATGAAATGGCAGAACATCGGCTGCGCGCCGTGTTATCAGCCATATCGCGTGGCGTATCGGCTGACGGACAAGCAGGGTTATCAAAAAGTCTTTGTCAGCCCGGTGACGGTGAATCACTGGCTGCCCGGCTCGATTGAATTGTTCACGGAAGAGTTTTTTGAAGAGCCGAAGGATCTGCCACCCGGACCGGTGAACGAAATTTCCGACAGCATCAACCTGCCAAGCGACCTGCCACCGGGGGACTATACCTTGTCCGTCGGCGTGGTTGGCGCAAGCACGGAACAGCCGGTCGTGCGGCTTGGAATCAAAGGCCGCGCCAAGGACGGTTGGTATCCGTTGAGCAAAGTAACCATCGTTCCGTAACCGCATAATTTGAAACGCTCCAACCAATACAACTCCACCCATTACCATCGATGAAAATAATCGCACTTCTGATCACCATCAGTTTCCTGTTGGCCTCACCGTTGCGGGCAGAACTTAACATGCCTGGCATCTTCGGTGATCACATGGTGTTGCAACAACAGCAAGCCGATCCCATTTGGGGTTGGGACACGCCGGGAACGGAAATCACCGTATCCTTCGCCGGTCAAACCCTGTCCACGAAAGCCGGCAGCGACGGCAAATGGACGGTGAAGCTTGCGCCGTTGCCCGCTAACGCCACGCCGCAGACGCTCACCATCGTTGGCTCAACCAAGCGCGAGATTCGCGATGTGCTCGTCGGCGAAGTGTGGTTGTGCTCTGGTCAGTCGAACATGGGCTTTAAGCTCAATCAGAGTTACGACGGCGATTTGGAAGCCCTTACCGCCAATCTTCCGGACATCCGGCTCATCAACATGCCGCTTTTGGGCACACAGGAAATTCAAGACGATTTCAAAGGCTGGTGGCAGGCGTCCACTCCTGAATCCGCGCGCAATTTTAGTGCGGTCGGCTTTTTGTTTGGCCGCCGCCTGCACGAGATTCTGCATGTGCCGGTGGGATTGATCAACAATGCCTGGGGCGGTTCGGCAGCGGAAGCGTGGGTGCGGCGTTCGGCGTTAGAAAACGATCCGCGCTTCAAGCAACTCATCGCCG
>Ga0208507_1002056_pt1 | contig 10640 bp, 13 predicted proteins | sample CryBogCBH12Aug01_FD_184626 | JGI IMG/M metagenome (GOLD analysis project Ga0208507, IMG submission 184626) | Freshwater microbial communities from Crystal Bog, Wisconsin, USA - CBH12Aug09.1 (SPAdes) (version 2) | ecosystem: Environmental > Aquatic > Freshwater > Lake | place: Crystal Bog... | reverse complement strand
TGCTGATGAGATCGGGAACGCTGTCCTCCAGCCAGCGGCACAGCCGGTCGCCGAGTTCGGGATGATTGCCGGGCAGATCCGTGTAGTAGGCGAGTTGGACATTCAGGTTTTGCCAATACGCGGACCAACGCGAGAGCTTGAACCATGGCCCCATCAAATCTACTACTGGCCTATCCGCCCGTGTGGCGCTGGCCAGTGGCGCAGTTCTGGACCGAAACGATTGCTGCCACAACTGCAAACCAAAGTCCCCACCATCCGGACATGGGGAAAAAAGATGGCCGTGGTGATTGATGAAGCATTTTTCGGCTCGCTGGTGGGCCTCGACGAGGAAAAGCACTTGTCCAACTCCGAAATTGCCTGGTTTGTCGTTGGCTATGATCCCAAACCGGGCGGATGGAAACTTGTCCCGCGTAAAGTGGTGTTCACCAAGCTCGACGCGTCGGTAAAATCCCTGACGGGTGGGGTTCCACTTTCAAAGGAGAGGTTTGAAGAACAGTTGCGGGAAAAACTTGGTAAAAACGCCCCGTCGCATCCGCTCGCTGCCGCTAAATAAACTCAAGCTCCCATCAAGCCGCCAGCCAAGATAAATCTTTGCCGATCAAAAGTTCGGTCATCTTAGCGTGATGCGTGCTCTTCATCGCAATAGGACGGCTTTCAAATCCGTGCTTCTTGGCCAAAGCCACGATTTCCGCCGTGTTGTCGTAGCTCATTAAGAAATCACCTCGGCAAGCCGCCATCGCCGCAAAAAGCTTGGCATGATCTATCTGCCAGACCTTGTAGAGACGCCGGGCCGCAATGGTGTAGGGCGGATCAATATAAAATGCGGCTTCGGCATCCGCCTGATGTTCCTCGATCAAATCAAAACCGTTGCCCTCAACAAAGGTAATGCGATCTTTCTGCTGGTTGATTTCACGGATGCGCCGGGCCAATGTTTCCGGATACCAGCGTGCGTTCAAACCGCGACCGCTCTCGCCTGTCTTGATCAACCCCGCACCATCCGCCAGAATTCCGCCGCGTTGCACCCGGTTGCGCAGTATGGTTTGAAACGCTTTCTCGCGTAATTCCGGCGTGTTGCGTTTGAGCACCGCGGTAACATTTTCCAATGTCAGATCAAATTCAAGAATTTGTCTGGCCAGCCATTCAGCCTGCCCGTTCAATACCACGCGCCAGACGGATGCCACCGCCGGATCCAATTCCGCAAAAATAACGTGCCGCGCCAAGCCCTCAAAGGCTGCGGTCAAACTCACGATGCCACCGCCGGCAAACGGTTCAATCAGGCGGGCGGGGCGATTTTTTTTACTGCGAAACCAATCGCGGATGTAGGGCACCAGCCAGGTCTTGCCGCCGGGGTAACGAAACGGACTCCGTTGCGGCACGCTAGAAACATTGATTGGCTTGTTTGAAGTGTAGGAAACTCGCCGCGTCGGGATGACTTCCAAAACTAGCGTGTTCGCGTCCTCGCGCAGCGCATAGCTTTTGGATTCGTCCAATCGTCGCGCGATTCGCACAAGATCATCGGCCATCCGCTCAGGCACACGAATAACGGTCGTGTCGCGTGAGTTCCATTTGCGGGGAAAGGTTGTGGATGATCGAGCCATGAGTTGATTACACCGAAAAATGGCGCAAAAGTCAACCCTGTTACAGGGATTATTTTCCCTGTTACAACAAGTATTTCGGTTCTGCTGGCGTCATTTTACCGGCGAGCGCCACCGCTCCAAATGGTTTCAAGGCCGCTACGCCTGGGTCATCGCCCACGCCCAGCGCCTCCCATTCAAACCCGTCAAAGGCCAGCTCAAATTCTTTACCCCAAAATTTTGACCGCCGGCAGCGGGTCATTGCCGATGAGAATCCTTTTTGGGCTTATGTTTCCACCCCAGCACCCACAGGCCAATCCCCGCCAGCACCGCGAGATCACAGAATAGTGTCGGTGCGAAAATCGGTGCGCCATGGACGATACGGAGAAACAGATTCTCGCCGTTGTGATGCCAGTCCGCCAGCGCGTGAAAGGTGAAACCAAGCACTCCTACCGCAATTTGCACCAGCATGACGAGTCCGCACAGCAAAAGAAACGGGTGACCTACTTTTAACATCAGCGGGACGATCAAGAAACCGACGGCCACCGCGCTGCTGATGACGGGAATCCATTCAGTCCAATGAAAGAATCCGTTCTGAGCATGGTCAGTCAGGGTGAAGATGAAATTGCCTACGAAACCACCGAGCGCGAAAAAAATCACCCACTGTGCCCATTCAGTTTCCTTGTCGGCAACCATGCGATTCATGATCAGCAGTGAACCGAGGCCGGTGTAAGCCAGCGGCGCGGCAAACGGTGCGGCATAGACCAGGCTGGCCAAAGTCCATTGCTGGAAAAACTGGCTTTGCAGGTGCAACACCAAGCCGGTAATTCCGATGAGGACAGCCGTGCCACCAATCAGCAAACCAAGCCAGCGCCAGAGCGCCAACCGTCCAGTTGCCAACGCCCAGAGCGCGGGCATCAACAGCGCCGGTGCCACGAGCGAGAAAATCAGCGGCGTGTATTCCGCCCGTGAATGAAAGGCGTTGACGCTGTGCGCGAGAAAAATGTCGGGCGCAAGCCCACCGAGATTGAACAGCACGAACACCTCAATCCAAGTGCGCGGTTGCTTGAACCAGTTATTTTCCATTTTCCTTGCGGAGTTGGGCGGCCTGTTCCTTGAGTTCGACGGTGTGCTGGAGGATCGGATAATTGCCGTGCCATTGCACATAGTCGGCTCCGCCCATGAAAGCAGCGTGTTTCGCGGTGCGCCCGTAGTAATGCCAGAGGTCGAAGTAGGTGAATTGAATCGTCTGGCTAAAGGCGTTTGTTGAAATCAGGCCGTCGGCCTTGAGCGAATCCATGATGGATTTGGCGGCGAGAACTTTTTCATTCGTCGCATCCACCACGGCAGCACCTTCCTTGTAAATGCGATCCACCAGCGGCGGCGTGTGGCATTGCAGGCAGATGTCTTTCATCTTGGCCTGCGCACGGTCGGCATTCGGACGCGGCGTGGTGACTTCGGCGAACAGGTTGTAGGAAAGCCGCTCTGACGGATCATGCGTCACGCCGCGCCCATTGAGCCCGCTCATGTGGCAGGTGGCGCAGGTGGGGATAAACATATCCTTCGTCGTCAGGCTGTCGGACGGCGCTTTCAGATTCAGCAAATTCTGTTGCGCGGCGAACATGATGCCATGCTTGGACTGCGTATAAATTTCAATCTGGGAATGGTCCGGGCCGAGGTGACACTGGCCGCAGGTGCTGGGCAGACGCGCCACTTCCACCGACGACGTGTGCCGCGTATGGCAAAGCGTGCAGTTGCCGATGCTGCCATCGGCGTTTGGTTTGCCAATCGCGTGACAGGTGATGCAGCCGCTCTTGGTCGAGGACGCCCCTTCAAGATTCGTCAGCGGATGCGGCGGGCGTTTCATCGAGCCGGGATGCAGCTTTTCCATCTGGTCAATCATCTCCGGCGAGAAGTCCTTGTTGCCCATGACCGCCACCCACGACGGCGCGGCGTGACGACTGCGGGCGAACTGCTCATAAACCGCCAGGTGACAGGCCCGGCAATTGGCGGAGGTGATGCCGTTGTTGATCACGAAACCATTGTGGTTCGTGCCGGTTTGACCGGCGAGAACCTGATGGCAGTCGAGGCAGGTCACGCCCTTCTGTGCGTGCTTGCTCATCTCGTATTCGTGGACGATGGAATACTGGTTGTTGCGGTGACATTCAGCGCACTTGCCGCTGGCCTTCACGAAGTCCGCGTTCGGTTGCTCGACCACGATGCGTGGACGCTGGCCATTGATGACAAAGGCCGACACGACCAGAGCCGTGCCGATGACGAGAGCGATGAATACGTTGCGGAATTTCATAGTGCGCTGAATGTGGTTGAGGGTTAAGCCGCCAGCGGCAGGATGTCCTTCAAATCCTGCTCCACCGTTTTGATCGGCATGAGGTTGAATTTTTCATTCAGCACCTTCAGCACGTTCGGCGTGACGAACGCGGGCAGCGTCGGTCCCAGCCGGATGTTGCGGATGCCGAGGTGCAACAGCGTGAGCAGAATGGCCACGGCCTTTTGCTCATACCATGACAGGACCATTGAGAGCGGCAGGTCATTCACACCGCAGTTGAACGCCTTGGACAAGGCCACGGCGATTTGTATGGCAGAATAGGCGTCGTTGCATTGGCCAATGTCGAGCAGGCGCGGAATGCCGCCGATGGTGCCGAAGTCGAGCTTGTTGAAACGGAACTTGCCGCACGCCAGCGTCATAATCACGCAATCCTTCGGCACACTTTCGGCGAACTCGGTGTAGTAATCGCGTCCGCTCCGTGCCCCGTCACAGCCGCCGACAAGGAAGAAATGTTTGATGGCACCGGCTTTCACGGCATCCACGACTTTGTCCGCGACACCGAGAACGGTCTTGTGTCCGAAACCGACGAGAATGGTTTTTTCTGGGCCGTCTTCGGTGAAGCCTGGCGCGGCGAGCGCGGCTTCAATGACCGGCGTGAAATCCTGATTGGCAATGTGCGTCACACCCGGCCAGCCGACCAAGCCGCTGGTGAAAATCAGATTCTTGTAATTTTCCTGCGGCTCCTGAATGCAGTTGGTCGTCATCAGAATCGCACCGGGAAACTGGGCGAACTCAACCTTCTGATCCTGCCACGCGCCGCCGTAGTTGCCGGCGAGATGCTTGAACTTTTTCAATTCCGGGTAGCCGTGCGCCGGGAGCATTTCGCCGTGCGTGTAAATGTTGATGCCCTTGCCCTCGGTCTGGATGAGCAGTTTTTCGAGGTCTTTGAGATCGTGGCCGGAGACGAGAATCGCCTTGCCCTTCAGTGGTTCCACGCGCACGGGCGTCGGCACGGGATGGCCGTAAGCGCCGGTGTTCGCGGTATCGAGCAGTTCCATGACGAGCAGATTCACTTCGCCGCATTTGAGGTTGAGCGCGAGCAATTTTTCCACCGACGGAATTTCCTCCGCGAGATAAAACAGCGATTCGCCGATGAAGGCATAGACAGAATCGTTTTCGTGACCCAGCACCAGCGCGTGTTCCGCATAGGCGGCCATGCCCTTGACGCCGTAAAGCAGCAATTCCTGCAACCCGGCAACGTCCGCGCCAAAACTGTCGCGGCGCGTGAGACTGGAAACCGCCTCACCTTGGGCAACCAGCGCATCGGTCGTGCGTGCCGGCGACCAAGTGGCCGGCCCACGAATATCTTCAACCGTTTTTCCGGCCTTGCGGGCCGCCGCTTTGTAAAGTGACTGGGCCTGTTCGCGCAGACCAATCGCACGGCGGATGGTTTTCTCGATGGCCGCGTCGTCGAAATTTACATTGGTCACCGTGACGAACAACGCTTCCAAAAGAAAACGGTCGAGCGCCGCATCCGTGGCTCCGAGCAGACGGGCGCGATGGCTGTATTGCGCGATGCCTTTGGCGGCATGGACGAGCAGGTCTTGCAGAATGGCGGTGGATTCGGTTTTGCCGCAGACCGCGAAATCGGTGCAGCCGGTGCCTTTGGAGGTTTGTTCACATTGAAAGCAGAACATAATGATAATGCAGTGTTTTGTTTGTTTTGTTACCGCCTTCGCGGCGGTTGATGAAAAGAAAATGCCAGACCGCGTCCGACCCCGCCTTGACTCAGGTCAAAGAAAACCAGAAAACCGGCCAACCATGATTCCGCCAAAACCTTGACCTTGGTCAAAGTGAATTGCCGCCCCGTAAGCTAGGGTGTGGCCAAATGAATGAACAACCTGTCATTGATTCCGGCGCGGCAAAGGCTGTGTCGCTGGCCGGGGAAACGAAGTTTGCGCCCAACGGCATTGTGAGCCGGACCTTGTTGCGCACCGCCAATTCCCGCGTGGTGTTGTTCGGCTTTGCCGAGGGTCAGGAATTGACCGAGCACACTTCCACGCAGCACGCGGTCGTCCAGATTTTATCCGGCGAATGCGAGTTCTCCCTTGCCGGCGAGCCACACGCATTAAAGACCGGCGACCTGCTCTATATGCCACCGAACCTGCCGCACGCGGCGAAGGCGACGACCCAATTTTCCATGCTGCTCACGCTGACCAAGCCCGAGTTGCCGGCCCCGGCCTCAACCTTTAACCTGAAAAAATCATGACCCCTCAAAACTACATCGGCGCGGACGGAGTAATGGACGTGCGCGAACTCGACTGCTCCATCAAACATCCGCTCCTTGTCAAAACGTTCACTGAGCTGCCGGCTGGCGGGCATTTCATCATCCGCAACGGCCATGAACCGGCGCGGTTGCGCGACCAGTTCGCCGCGCAATGGCCGGGAACATTCACCTGGGAAAAGCTGACCGCCGAACCCGGCGAAAGCCGCATCAAAATCACGAAGCTTAAACCGCTGGGCAAACCGGTGGTCCCGGTGGCGACCAGTTGCGAAGGGCATTGAAGCTTCAAACCGCCGGTGCTTTGCGGAAGCCGTCCAGCCAGTGCCGCAGGCTCATCAGCGGATGCTCCCACAACATGCGCGGCCCGGCATACCGCATAATGACGCGCACTTGCTCGCGACGTTCGCGCTGGTAGCAATGCACCGGACACTTGGCACACGTCGGTTTTTCCGCGCCAAACCGGCAGCGTTCCAGCCGCACATTGGCATAATCCAAAAACTGCTGGCATTCCGCACACAGGCTGCCAGCCGGGTGATGCTGGTCACGGCAATAAATCCGAACCATGGCCGTCATCGTCTGCCATTCGCGCCCCAGTCTGGCATTGGCCAGATCATTCCTTGTTTTGACCGACGTTGGTGCCATTGGAGTCGCCACCAAATCCACGGACGTTTTCATGCCGACAGCATCGCACCGTTAAGGTCGTCAGGCTTTGATGCAGGTCAAAGATTTGAAGTTTTTAGGTTTTAAGAAAAGTTCGATTGATTGACTTGGGTCAAATCATTCTTGCCGTAGCCGTGGCAGTTTACTCGCGTAATCGCAGATGATTTTATGAATTGCGAACTTGAAATGCCGGTTGCCCCGGCTTCAAAGCCAGGCACCGTGGTCTATGCCTGCTCCGGCTGTTCGGACGCGGGTGAACTTGCCGACCATATCGCACGTCAGCTTTCGCGTGAAGGCACGGCGGAAATGTCCTGCCTCGCTGGCATCGGCGGGCGGGTGAAGTCGCTCGTCAACAAAGCGGCTTCGGCGGAACGCATTCTGGCGATTGACGGTTGTCCGCTAAACTGCACGCGGCACACGCTCGAACTGGCCGGCTTCAAAGATTTTGAGCACCTCGAACTGCACAAACTGGGCATCCGCAAAGGTTCGTGTCCGGTGACAGACGAGCGCATCGCAACGGGCGTCACCGCCGCAAAACAGATGCTTTCGCCCGAACCAACCGAAAACACAAATTCACTTTCAACATGAAAAAAAACCTCAGCTATAAAAAGCACCTCACCGGTGGAGCGTTGGTTCTTGCGGCCACGGCTTCTGTTTTCGCGCAGCAACAACCCTTCATGCAGGCAGGCACGGCGCAGCCGCCGTTGCTGCCAGTCACGGCCAAAGCCGCTGCCGGCTCCGGCACCAATGTCGTTGCGTCGGCCATGACCGGCACCAACGCCGTGGAAGATTTTCTGGGGGTCAAGATTCCTGACGCGATTGCCAAAGGCAAGGTCAACGTCAATGTCCGGCTGCGCTACGAAGAAGTGGATCAGAGCAGCCTGCCCAATCAATCTTACGCACCGACCATTCGCACGCGTGTTGGCTACACCACCGCGCCGCTTTACGGATTTCAGGCGATGGTCGAGGGCGTAAATGTTTCCGCCATCGGGCCGGAACACAATTACAACGCCGCCGGTTCCAACGGCCAAAACACCCGCCCGGTCGTGGCGGATCCGCCGTTGACCGAACTCAACCAAGCGTGGTTTGGATATAGCTACACCAATATAGTGGCAGCGAAAGTCGGCCAGCAGGTGATTGACCTCGACAACCAACGATTCATCGGCGACTCCGGCTGGCGGCAAAATGAGCAGACGTTTGAGGCTGCGACCATCGGCGTTTCGCCGCTCGCGGATTTGAATCTTTACTACGGCTACGTCTGGGACGTGCATCGCGTTTTTGGCGATGTCAACGGACTGCCGGCCAAAAATCAGAATTTTGATTCCAGTTCGCACCTGATCAACGTCGCCTATTCCGGCTGGAAATACGGGCGGTTCGTTGGATACAGCTATTTGCTGGATTTGAGCAACGCGGCAGGCAACAACAATTCTTGCGCCTCTTACGGTGGCTACTTTGCCGGCCAGGCTCCGCTCAGTGACAAGGTGAATGTGGATTATCGCGCGGAGTATGCGTATCAGACGGATTACGGCAAGAGCACGCTCAATTACAACGCCGACTATTACAACTTTGAGGCCGGGCTGAATGTGAAGCCCGTCGCCTTTGGTGGCGGTTATGAAGTCCTCGGCAGCGGTTCCAACAGCGGTGCCGGCGGCGGGCGCACTGGTTTCCAAACCCCGCTCGCCACGCTCCACGCCTTCAACGGCTGGGACGATGTTTTCCTGTCCACGCCGGCCAACGGGTTGCAGGACATCTACGGCTATTTCCAAGTGACATTGCCGGCCCAAATACCGGTGCGGTTTGTCTATCACAAATACAATGCCGATTATGGCAGCGGCGACTACGGCCAGGAATACGACGTGGTCGCTTCCAAGAAGTTTGGCAAGTATTGGAACGTCTTGGTCAAATACGCCTGCTACAACGGTCAGGCTGCCCCTGCTGCCTACACCGTCAATAAATTCTGGGCGCAAGTGGAGTTCAACTTCTGAAATCAGCTAAAGCAGAATCCCATTGCCGTTGGAGGAAATTGTCGCAAAACTTTAAACCATCAGCTCGCCATGATTATGCCGCCCATTAACCGCTTCAAACGCTTTGACGTGCGTGACCTGCTCCAGCGTGGTGTCGAGCCGTTTCCTGAAATTCATCAACGCGTGGACGCGCTCAAGGCGGACGAGGGTTTGATTGTCATCGCCCCGTTCCTGCCCTCGCCATTGATTGAAAAGCTCGCGGGTGAAGGATTTTCCTCCAAGGTCGAACGCGGGAACGGCGCGGATTGGATGGTTTACTTTTGGCGCACGGCTGCTTGAATCTAGCCATGACGAAACTGGAAGACCTGAAAAAATTTGCCATCACCAATACGTTGCGAAGCTGCCAGCTTTTCACCGGACTGGCGCTGGAGGAGTTGCAGGCCATTGCCGGTTTCACAACGGTCAAGGCGCTGGAACGCGGCGATTATCTTTTTCATGAGGGCGATCCGGCCCACGGTTTTTACATCGTGCAGCGCGGGGCGGTGAATGTTCATCGCGTGACCGCCGCCGGCAAGGAGCAGGTCATCCACGTTTTTCGCACCGGCGATTCCTTTGCCGAGGTGGCGCTGGCCTCGGCGACCGGTTATCCCGCCGACGCGCGCGCACTGGAAACCACCCAAGTTTTACTGGTGCAGAAAGAAGGCATTCTCGCGCTGCTCAAACGTCAACCGCAACTTGCCTTGCGGATGCTCGGCTCAATGAGCAGCCATCTACGAGTGCTGGTGGGACAAATCGAAGACCTCACCGTGAAAGACGTTGAGACACGACTGGCCAACTGGTTGGTGAAGCGTTGTCCGAATCCACAAAGCGAAGCACCGGTGAAATTCGAACTAGCCACAACCAAGCGCGTCTTGGCCGCCGAACTGGGCACGGTCAGCGAAACCTTTTCCCGGACCTTGGCTAAGTTTCGCGAACAAAAACTGATTGCCGTCAAAGGCAAAACCGTCATCGTGCTGTCGCCGACTAAACTAAGCGCACTGCTGCGGCGCAATCTTGGTGAATAAAAGATTGCCGCAATGGTCATCGGTTAAATTCCAATACAAACGGCTGTAACGAAGGGTATCGGAATGGAGAAGTGGATAAGGACAAATTGAGTTTGCCACCAGATTATCACACGCCCCGGACAACGCCGATCCAACCGAAAATTATTCCTTCGGATTTTCGTATTGTCCTGGCAAAAGGTGACCAGTTTGCCAATCGTAGGCAGGTCCTGCTAGGACTTGCCCGCCGGCATGAGGCCAAACCACGCCTTCGCCGCATCCGGCTGCACCAGTTCATGGTAGTGCTTGAAAATCATGCCGGGACTGTTGCCGGCCTCCAGCGCCACCTCCGCCATGTTTTTAATCTGGGCCACACGGTAAGAAATGAAGGAGTGCCGCAGGGCGTTGTGTTTCCAGAGAAACGGCTTCCAGCCTTCAGCCTCGGCCGTTTCTGCGCCTGGCATCACCGTTCGCCGGCTGCGCCGCTCGTTGCGCGTTAGCTCGGCCACCCGGATTGCCGCAGCCTCGTCCGCCGCCTTCAACGCCTCCTTGCTCACCTTGTTAGCCTTCGCCCACGCCGCCCGCCGCTTTTCGTTCACCCGCCGCGTGAGTTCCACGAACTGCTCCACCATGTTCGCGTATCCGCAAACCGGTCCTGACTCGCTCTTGTTGTTTTTCAACCACGCCGCCAAATTCGGCAAAATCGGAATCACCCGCCGGCTGGCCGTCTTCGCCATCCCCGCCTTGATCTCGATGATCTTCGCCTTGCGATTCACGTTCGACCAATCCAACCGCTGCAATTCCGCGTGCCGGATGCCGGCAAACGCGCCG
>Ga0208507_1002055_pt1 | contig 10647 bp, 8 predicted proteins | sample CryBogCBH12Aug01_FD_184626 | JGI IMG/M metagenome (GOLD analysis project Ga0208507, IMG submission 184626) | Freshwater microbial communities from Crystal Bog, Wisconsin, USA - CBH12Aug09.1 (SPAdes) (version 2) | ecosystem: Environmental > Aquatic > Freshwater > Lake | place: Crystal Bog... | reverse complement strand
CATTTTACCGTCAATATTGACCATGACCGTTTTAGCCAGTTCTTTTCCGGGAACATGGGCTGCAGCAGCTATTTCCTGTGCCGTGTAAGCGGGAGAATGACTGACTACAAAATACCTGACCCCATGATTGTCCAGAAACTCCCTAAGTCGACGAATAGGCATGATAACCTCCCTTGATTAAAACCATTTCATTACAAAATTCGGATGTTGAAAATCAAACTGACTATACCCGAAATAATGCAGACGGATTATAATGCACCCCTTTAGAATAAAAGGACTTCTCCATCACGTTCTCTCCCAAGGGGATTGAACTTCAGGCTCAGGAAACGGGAAAAAGGATATTCACGCTATAAGCACCTCGATATCACCGCCTATATTGTAAAATATACTCAGAAAAAATCAAGGCTTTATAATGAAAATAAATTACAAATTCCTGAATCAATAGCCAACGACTTTCTGGTTAAGCATCTATCCTGAATAGAAATAAGGAAGAATACTATCGTTCCCGTTCCACCCATAATTTCAGTGGTGGAAGAGCTGCCTGGTACCCGGCCTCAATAAGATCAGCTACCTGATCTGTATCGATCAGGTTAAATCGAGATAGATCAGGAGAAATGCATAAATCCGCTGTTTCTATCTGAATAGCTGTGGTATTGGTAATGGTACTGTAAAAGGAGTTCAGCAAGAGACCAATAATATTTTCAGGCTTTTTAAATACAAGCCGGGTCAGAAGATCAACACAGATGACTGACTCAGCTCCGCGTTCGACCAGCGGGGATACAGGGACGTTTTCCATGAGCATACCGTCAACAAGCAGTAGACCGTCTGATTTAACCGGGCAGAATATCCCGGGGATGCAACTGCTGGCCATCACCGCGAAAGCTACGTCCCCTTCGGTGAAGACAACTTTTGATCCTTTTTCGATATCGGTAGCAACTATCGAAAGCGGTTTAAGCGCATCCTCAATATTTTTATGCCCCAGGAGCTCTGTAACAATACCTCCAAATTTTTTATTTGACAGAAGGCCATACTGAGAAAGCACAAGACCGGAAAGATCAAACCAGTCGAGATCAAAAGCTATATCGCGTATTTCCTGCCAGCTTTTTCCAAAAGCATAAAGCGCTGCAATAAAAGCTCCAATGCTGGTACCGCTAACCATCGAAATGGGAATATGCAGTTCAGTCAATGCCTGAAGTACGCCAATATGGGCTGCTCCCAAAACTGCTCCTCCTCCAAGCGCAAGACCTGTTATTTTCATAATGATTTCAATAAAATTTCTTTGACTAATGCGCCGGAAAGGTGAACATATTAATGGAAAAAAGTAACGAGACGTTTTAAAAACCAAAACTTCCTGTTGCTGTAAGGGGGATAACGTAGATCAGGGTCGGGAAACAGTGAGCGTTGCAGAACGCTCCGTTGATAAGAAAAAGTATCAAAACCAGCCTGACCATGGTAAGCACCAAAACCACTGTTGCCTGTTCCTCCGAAAGGAAGACGGGAACATGAGGCATGGAAAAGCAGATCATTGATACAAACTCCACCGGATTGTGATTGGTGAACTACCCGTTCATGCACCATAGGATCTGAAGAAAAAAGATAAAGCGCAAGCGGTTTCGAGTTTTTTTGGATAATGTCAAGCGCTTCTCCGAGATGCGTATATGAAATCACCGGCAATAAGGGACCGAAAATCTCAGACTGCATAATCTCTGAATCCGGGGCAACGTCTTTCAGGATTGTCGGTGCGATATAATTTTCATGATGATCGGTTTTTCCTTCTTTCCATGGCGAAGAAGCGGCAAGTAGCTGTTCAAGCCGATGAAAATGATGCTCATTGATAATACGGGGATAATCGGGACTTGATTGCGGATCATCTCCGTAAAAGTGAGTGATGGCTTCCTGGATGTGCCTTAGCAGCTCAGCTTCTTGTTTTTCGTGCACCAATATATAATCGGGCGCTATACAGGTTTGTCCTCCATTCAGGAATTTTGCCCAGACAATTCGACGTGCGGCCACCCTTAGGTCAACATTTTCTTCGACAATACAGGGGCATTTCCCCCCAAGTTCGAGTGTCAATGGGGTCAAATGCTTTGCTGCAGCCTGCATTACCTCCCGTCCGATTGTCTGGCTTCCTGTAAAAAAAATATAGTCAAAATGCTCTTCAAGCAATGCTTTGGTTTTTTCAACGCTTCCCTCTATCACCGAAACTGCACTCCTGTCAAGATATTGCCGCAGTCCTTCCGAAATGATTCTTGAAGTATTCGGTGCATGTTCTGAGGGTTTTACAACCACACCGTTACCGGCTGCAATGGCGCTTATGAGCGGGGCAAGACAAAGGTTAAGCGGATAATTCCAAGCCCCGATGACGAGTACGACGCCATAGGGTTCGCGTATATGATAACCTTTCGCTGGCTGGTAGATAAGAGGAATGGAAACGCGATGAGGTTTCATCCATGATGCAAGATGCTTGAGTGTAAAGCGGATTTCACCTCGAAGATATCCTGTTTCAGTTAAAAAAGCCTCTGCTTTGGACTTTCTGAAATCATCATACACTGCAGATGCGATATCCTGTTCGCGTTCAATAAGAAAAGCTTCGAGTGCCAGCAACTGCGAACGCCTCCAGGAAACTTTGCGGGTTCTGCCTGTATCAAAGGTCTCTCGCAATAGAGTCAATTGATGAAAATCCGGATCTTTGCGCATAAGAGGATTCGATGAATGATAAATTATCCCCAAGCTTTTAACGAAGTGTCTGAAAAGTATTACTTTTTGCAAGGTAACGAAAAAACGCGTTCAGCGGAACCGGTCACCAACTCAATCCCCCCTTTTTTGAAGGAGACATTCTCTTGGGTACATTACTCAATAATCAAAGCCCTTTAAAACCTTTATCCCGATACAAATGGAATGGATCGTGCAGCCGGAAACATGGATCGCACTTGCAACGTTGACGGCTCTTGAAATTGTGCTTGGCATCGACAACATTATCTTTCTTTCGATTATTGTAAGTCGGTTGCCAAAAAAACAGCAACAAAACGGACGCATTATTGGCTTAGGGTTGGCGATGATGACAAGAATCGCTCTGTTGCTATCGATCACCTGGGTTATGGGATTGACAGCTTCTCTGTTTACGTTGCTTAATAAACCTGTTTCCGGACGTGATCTGATCCTGATTTGTGGAGGACTCTTTCTGATTGCGAAGAGCACCCAGGAAATTCACCAAAGTCTTGAAGGAAGTGGTGGAGGTGAAAAACCAAAAAAAGGGGGATCAGCCGGCAATTTTATATTCACTATGCTGCAGATAGCTGTTCTGGATATTGTTTTTTCGCTTGACTCGGTTATTACCGCAGTGGGACTTGCCAAGAGAGTTGAGGTGATGATCCTTGCCATCGTTATTGCAATTTTCATCATGATGCTTGCGTCAAAAACAATCAGCGATTTTGTTGAAGCGCACCCGACCATTAAAATGCTTGCCTTGAGTTTTCTTATTCTTGTCGGGGTGACGTTGCTTGGTGAAAGCGCTGGATATGAAATCCCTAGAGGATACATCTATTTTTCCATGACTTTTTCCTTAGCCGTTGAAACCCTGAATATTCGTATGCGTGCAAAAACGGATAAACCGGTGCATCTGCATAATACCTTGCCTATTGACGAGGATATTGCATGAACAGTTGGCAGCCTCCTTTATTAAGGAGACTTACGAACAAACGAACAAGAATGTGCGTCTTACTCTCCCAAATAAATCTTTGTATCTATGGGTTTTTGTACATTATGAGTAAAATTAGTTTGTCCGCAATAGATCAACCCTCATACGGAACGATCAATTATGACATTACCAGCCAAACTTTCTCCCGAGAAACTTTACAGAACATGCAGTCCGCTTGAGTTCAGTTTTAATACTACCGCGGATATTGATGGCCCCATCAAGGCTACTGGTCAGGAAAGAGCTTTCGATGCCATAACTTTCAGTATGGGAATAAAGCAGAATGGTTTTAATCTGTTCGCACTTGGACCTAATGGCGCCGGCAAGCAGACGGCAATCAGGCACTTCCTTGGCGAAACTGCTCCTGGGGCCCCTGTTCCTTCTGATTGGTGCTATGTCAATAACTTTGAAAAACCCCGCCACCCAAAGGCATTAAAACTCCCTGCCGGAAAAGCATGTTCACTATCACGTGATATGGAGCACCTTCTTGAGGCATTGTTTACCATTTTACCTGGAGCTTTCAGTAGCGAAGAGTATCAGGCTCAAGAAAAGAACATCAGTGAAAAATTTCATGAACAGCAGGCGGATGCTATCGGGGAACTTGAAAAGAAAGCGGCTGAACAACACATCGTACTTATAAGAACACCTGCCGGATTTGCATTTGCACCTGAAAAAGATGGGGAAGTCATCAAGCAGGAAGAGTTTCTGAAGCTGAAAGAAGAAGAGCGGGATGCAATAGAGGAAAAAATCATTGCTCTGAAAACAGCGATGCAGTCTATTATGGCCCAGATACCTAAATGGCAAAGAGAAACTCAAGAAAAAATAAAGGAACTGAACCGAAACATCGCCAGTTTCGCGATAAAACCTCTGATCTCAGAACTCAAAAACACGTATGCACCAATTGAAGCGGTCTCGAAATATCTTGAAACATTAGAAAACGACATTATAGAAAACTTTGATCAGTTCCTTGAAAAAGAGGCTGATCCAAGGGACTTGCTTCTGGGAATAGCTCCTGGCAAATTTTCACAGAGAAGCCCTATGTTCAATCGTTACCGTGTCAATGTGATTGTCGATAACAGCACTACTGTGGGCGCTCCAGTAGTTTATGAAGACAAACCTGCATGCCATAATCTGATAGGTGACATTGAACATATTTCGCAGATGGGTACGCTGGTCACTGATTTCACGTTGATCAAGCAGGGGGCGTTGCATAGAGCTAACGGGGGATATTTGCTTATTGATGCAAGAAGGCTGCTGCTTGAACCTTTTGCGTACGAGGCTCTGAAAACCGCGCTCAGAACCCGCCAGATACGCACTGAATCGCTGGCCCAACTCTATAGCCTTGTCAGTACGGTATCGCTGGAGCCTGAACCGATTCCGCTTGATGTGAAGGTTATTCTCCTTGGGGAACGCAGTCTCTACTATCTCCTCAGCGTTTATGACCCTGACTTTACTGAGCTTTTCAAGGTGGCTGCTGATTTTGAAGACGAGCTGGCAAGCGACTTTGAAGGAAAGCTTGCATACGCTCGCATTATCGGATCAATTGTTACCAAAGATAATTTACATCATTTTGACAGGGGTGCTGTAGCAAGAGTTGTCGAACATGGAAGCCGTCTGGCAGAAAACTCGACGAAACTAACAGCGCATATTCAAAGCATCTGCGATCTGGTTCATGAGTCTGATTACTATGCGGCTTCAGCAAAAAGAGAAATTGTAGAGTCCGATGATGTTCAGCATGCAATTGATGCAAGAGTCTTTCGTTTATCGAGGATTCGTGAAAAAATCAGGGAAGCTACTCTGAAAAACTCTATTCTGATTGATACGGACTCGGAAAAAATCGGGCAAATCAACGGGCTGGCTATTTATTCTCCCGGCGGGCAAAGCTTTGGACATCCCGGCAGAATAACAGCAAGAGTGAGGCTCGGAAAAGGAGAGGTGATTGACATTGAGCGCGAAGTTGAAATGGGAGGCCCTATCCACTCTAAGGGGGTTATGATTCTTTCTGGATTTCTCGGTGCCCGATTTGCTCTTGATCAGCCACTGTCACTCTCAGCATCGCTCGTTTTTGAACAATCTTACAGTGGTGTGGAAGGAGACAGTGCGTCATCTGCTGAATTATACGCTCTGCTTTCAGCTATTTCAGGCGCGCCTATCCGGCAATGTTTCGCGGTTACCGGTTCAGTAAACCAATATGGGCAGGTGCAGGCGATAGGAGGGGTAAACGAAAAAATTGAGGGGTTCTTTGATCTTTGCAAGGCGAGAGGATTGACCGGAAAACAAGGGGTACTGATCCCTGCATCGAACGTTGAAAATCTTATGCTGCGCAGCGATGTTGTTGAAGCCGTCAAACAGGAACTCTTCTCCATTTACCCTGTTTCCGATGTTGATGAAGGCATTGAGATTCTGACTGGACTGCCTGCAGGAGAGCTGGATAATACTGGAAAGTACCCACTTGATACTATCAACGGCATGGCTGTTACAAGACTAAAAGAGATGGCTGAAAAAATCAAAAAATTTTCGGCCTCGTCGGATAAAGACAATAAATAATCTTGCAACAGCAGGATAAACAAGCATTTATATGCCGGAACGACTCAAAAGAACACTCATACGACATATCACTGTTGCTCTCGACTGTTCGCCGCACAGCTTTGCATCGCTTAACGCAGCAGCGGAAATTGCTCGATTGATGCATGCAGACCTTTCCGGTATTTTTGTTGAGGATATTAATCTTCTCCGTATGGCGGATATTCCTTTTTGCCATGAAATTCGCATGTACACTTCTGAGACAGAAAAAGTAGACTCTTTAAAGCTTGAACGCTCTCTCAAATTACAGGCAAAATCGGCTGAGGAAGCCTTGACTCGTGTTGCAGGTAAGTGTATGGTTCAGCATTCGTTCAGGGTTTGCAGGGGAATTGTGCCGGCAGAGGTCCTTGCCGCAGCTTGTGAAACGGATCTGCTTGTACTTGGGCGAAGCGGGAGATCCCCTACCTGCCGTAAAGGGCTCGGCTCCACTGCAAGGAAAGCACTGGCAGAAGGGAAAAAACCTTTATTACTCATTCGTCCTGGTTTCTCTGTAAAAGATTGGCCTGTATTAGTGCTTTATGACGGCTCTGAAGGTTCGCGACAGGCTCTCGATGCTGCTCTTGATCTGACACAGCCCCATATTACTCTCAATGTCCTTATTCTTGATGAAACCCTTGAAAGGGGCAGAAAGATAGAACATGAGTTATCAGAATCTATAGCGCTTCCTGAAAGTGCCTTTGTGTACCATCACCTTCCCCTGAAAGACGGCAAGACACTGTTACGCTATATCCGGATGGTCGATTCGGGGCTGCTTGTCCTGAGCGACCGGATGAACATTTCCAGAGAAGCAGTTCATGAGCTTATTAATGAGATAGACTACCCTGTGCTGCTTGTGTAAGACCAGGCTCTCCAACGTCAACCAGTTTTGAACGAACCAAAGAGCACTGTAAAGTTATGCTGCGCCAGATTCTGACCACTCCCTGTCTGTCGGGATGACGAAATAATACAAACAGGATGAGCGTGTTTGCATCAGGTAAGCACAAGTCGTTCAATGAGAATGGCTGCGGATACAGACGCATTGAGTGATTCAACGCCGACTGTTTTTCCGCAATGCGGAATCCTGACAAGCAGATCTGTAAGACTTTTAACGGCTTGACTGACGCCGTTTGCTTCGTTGCCGATGACCAGAACCTGCTTTTCGGGCCATGATGTGAATTCCCTGAAATCGTTTCCATCAAGCGATGCCGATACAATTGAATAGCCTTTTTCTTTAAGCTTTTTGAGTTCTCCCTCAAGGTGCTCTGCACCGTAATGGCGTATACCATAAATGCTCCCTGCACATGAACGAACAGCTTTTGCATTATACCTGTCGGCTGTTCCTGCACTGCAAATCATGGCATCAGCTCCAAACCATACTGCAGTTCTGAGTATGGTACCAACATTACCGGGGTCTTGAACGTCATCGAGCGCAACTATGAATGATTTTATCGGCTCTGCGTAATTGGGTTCATCGATGGGCTCAGGTTGGGACTGCTTGCGAAAAACGCCATAAATCCCCTGCGGTGTTGATGTTCCGGAAAGCTGCGAACACTCCCGGTCAGTAATGGAAAACATCTTCTGCTCATGTGTTCGGGCAAAAAGATCTCCTTCCGACTCCCCCTCCCTGAAAAGCAATGCGATAAGCATCTCTTCATCGGGAAGGTTATAACAAAGTTCTCTGACAGTCCGAAGTCCTTCTGCAAGAAAAAGCCCTTCTGAATCCCTGAATTTTTTCTGATGAAGTTTGGCGTACTGCTTGAGCTTTGCTTTGCTTAAAACAGGTATTTCAAGCGGCTTCATGAATTTGACCCCGATTTTTTAAGCTTTGAAAAAACGGCTTTAGGATCGTGGGAAAAATCCTCAGGCATAGCACCGGTTCCTCGGGAGAGTCCTTCTTGATCAAGCTCAACGGAAAAACCTTTATCAGCGCTCTCATGTTCACTTTCTGAGCTGCTCATATTTCGCTGTATATAAAGGTCAAAGCTTTCCCTGTCCAGTGAAAAACCAGCCAGGGCTGGCTGTTTCTCCGCAATACTTTTCGTTACATCCCGCTCGTCATCCAGCATTTGAATAATTCGATTGATAACTTCTTCTCTGGAAACCCTGCCGATTCCAACTTTTTTAACCAGCCGGTCAAAAGAGGATTCATCAATTTTTTCTATCTCCTTGAGGAGCTCTCCAAGTCCACCGTAAATTCCTGCATGAGCTCTGATTGTCTCTTCAATCGAGCCTGTATTCGGTGCAGTGTATACCTTGCTATCTATGTGTTCTTCATTAATAGATTGCTTCTGATGATTACCATGTTCTCGGCTCAAAGCAGTTGCTCCAAGAAACTCTTCATCGACCGTATATTCCTTAAGCCGATCCTGCATGATATCGATGCTTTTCTGTTTTGCACGTCGCATTGAAACTGAGTCAATATCAGTGCTCTCCATAGAAAGAAGCCGTCCGACGTAGAGAATGCCTGTCAGGGCTATGACAATAATAAAACAGAGAAGTATCAGTTCGAGCCTCAAACCAAACAACATCACAAGAAGCATCTCTGCCGCAATAAGTCCTGAAAAAAGAACAAGCAAAATTTTAAGGAAAAGACGTTCATTCATAATTCTGGCTTTGATTTTATTCCCTTGTATGCTGCGTCTGGAACAATAATGAGCAAGGAGTAACGATATACAAATCGCCCAAAGATAAGCAGATTAACCCTTTGACAATTCAACAAATTTAAGTGTTATTATTCAATTAAATTCACTTTTTACGGCTTTACATGTTAGAAAATCCTGTTGAACTCATTGCACCTGCCGGTGACATGACCTGTTTGCAAACCGCACTGAATGCTGGCGCGGATGCTGTCTATTTTGGTGCTGAGGGTTATAACATGCGTGCAGGAAGCAGTAATTTTACTATTTCTGATTTTACTGTACTTAAAGCACTCTGCACTGAATACAACGCTAAAAGTTATCTGGCACTGAATACGATTGTCTATGATGGCGAGCTTAAGAAGATGTCGCAGACCGTTTCTGCTGCTAAAAAGGCTGGTTTTGATGCCTTGATATGCTCGGATATGGCGGTAATAGAAGCATGCCGAAAAGTTGATATGCCGTTTCATATTTCGACCCAGGCTTCGGTGAGTAATTACCGGTCGGTAAAGTTTTATGCCGATCTCGGTGCGAAAATGATTGTACTTGCCCGGGAACTCTCTCTTGAACAGGTTCGACATATTACCGGGAAAATAAAGGCTGATGGGCTTGACGTGCGGATTGAATGCTTTGTGCACGGGGCAATGTGCGTTGCTGTTTCAGGACGATGCTTTATGTCGCAGGAGGTGTTTGGTCGTTCAGCAAACCGCGGGCAGTGCGTTCAACCATGCCGCAGACAGTATATTATCACCGACCCCGAGGAAAATGAAGAGCTTGAAATTGGTACCGATTATGTGATGAGTCCGAAAGACCTCTGTGCCATAGAATTTCTTGATGTTCTTATTGATGCAGGAATCAGTGCTTTCAAGATTGAGGGACGAAGTCGAAGCCCAGAATATGTCCACACCGCAACTACGGCTTACCGCAAAGCTATCGATTTCTCTAAAGGCCAGCGCAATAATCCTGAATTCGGAAAACAGTACAACAAACTGACCAGCCAGCTTAAGAAAGAGCTTACGCTTGTCTATAATCGTGGATTTTCTAACGGATTTTATTTCGGAAAACCCATGGATGCATGGACACGGGAATACGGTTCAATGGCGGAGGAGAAAAAAATATATATCGGTGATGTGAAAAAATATTACCCGAAAGCGGAAGTTGCTGAAATACTCATGTTTGCGCGAGGTCTCAAGAGTGGTGAGAAGCTATCAATCCTTGGACCGAAAACTGGGGTGGTAACCGTTGTGGTTGAAAACTTTTATACGAACGATCTGCCAAGCAAAGATGCTGGAAAAGGTGACAACGTGACCATAAAATGCGCAAAAGTCAGGAAAAACGACAAGGTGTACGTGCTTGAAAAGAGACGATAATAATACATCAACCTATGTATTTAGAAACAAATATCATAACGACACATGTCTCAGAATCGAACAATTGTATAAAGGTAATTTTTCGATAACACTTGAATGAACTCCAAACTGAGGGGATTTTTTTCTAACAAAGTCTTTTTTTTTACATAAATTCTACTAAGGAGTAACACATATTTATAATCATTTTTTTCAACGAATAATCCTTCGGAAAAATGAAAAAATTATTACTAAGTGTATCGCTGGCCTGTTTGTTGGCAACCCCGGCTAATGCTGCACCTTACATAAGTGGATCAGTTGGTTGAAGTGGACCCCAACCGGTAGACAAAAAGTGGCTGAGTTTAAGTTGGTAACCAGACCTGTTCATGCAGCGGAAAGGCGCTGCCCC
>Ga0208507_1002051_pt1 | contig 10664 bp, 9 predicted proteins | sample CryBogCBH12Aug01_FD_184626 | JGI IMG/M metagenome (GOLD analysis project Ga0208507, IMG submission 184626) | Freshwater microbial communities from Crystal Bog, Wisconsin, USA - CBH12Aug09.1 (SPAdes) (version 2) | ecosystem: Environmental > Aquatic > Freshwater > Lake | place: Crystal Bog... | reverse complement strand
ACAACAGTGAAGTAGCAGATTTTTTCTGCAGGCCGCCAAGAAGAATTTATTTAAGAACCGCAGCAGCGGCGTTGGCGAGATTCAGCACCGTGTTGGGGAACAAGCCGAGCCAGAAAATGCCCGCGAGACAAATCCAAATGGAAAGCTTCGCCGGCGCTGAAAGTTCAATGGGCGATAAATCTTCCGAACTCTTACTCCAATAAATCGCGCGGATAACGCCGAAATAATAGTAGAGTGAAATGACCACGCCAGCGAGCGCGGTGAACACGAGGCAAATGTAACCGAGATTGTGAGTAGCCTTAGCGGCTTCTACCACCGCTTTGAGCAAAAGAAATTTACCAAAGAAACCCGCGAGCGGCGGAATGCCGGCGAGCGAAACCATCGCGATGGTGAGCGTCGCGGCGAGCAACGGCGAACGTTGGTTCAAGCCGGCGAGACCAGAAATATCTTCCGTGGCCAGATGCCGCATCACCAGCGTGATTACGAAAAACGCAGCCATGACGGTGAACACATAACCGCCGAGATAATACAGAAGCGCTGCCTGACCGCTGGCGCTCAACGCTGCAATACCCAGCAGCAAGTAGCCCGCGTGGGCGATGCTGGAATAACCCAAGAGGCGTTTCAAATTACGCTGCGGTATCGCGCAGAGATTGCCGTAGAGAATCGTGATGGCAGAGATGACGATGAGCAGGTTCGCCCAATGCGCGGTCACGCTCGGCACGGCAGTGAACAGCACGCGCAGGAGCAGAACAAATCCGGCTGCTTTGGAACCGATGGCGAGAAAGGCGGTCGTCGGCGTCGGCGCACCTTGATAAACATCCGGCGCCCAAATCTGAAACGGAAACGCGGCGATCTTGAAACCAAGACCGACCAGAACCAGGAGCACACCGAGCAGGAAGATCCGGCTGTCGGCAAATTGCGGCGCGACGGCGGCGAGCTTGGTGAAGTTGAGTTCACCGGTCGTTCCCCAAATCAACGCGATACCGAACACCATGAACGATGAGGACAGCGCACCGAGGATCAGATACTTCACGCCGGCTTCGAGCGAGGCGAGCTTGCTGCGTTGAAAACTGACCAGCACGTAGAAGGTGATCGTGATGAGTTCAATGGAGACGAACAGCATCGTGAAGTCATTAGCCGAGGCGGCGAACAACATGCCGGCGAGCGCAAAAAGAATGAGCGAATAATATTCCGCCACGCTACCTTCGGCGAGTTTGTCGGCAAATTCGGCGGCCATGAATAGAACCAAAATCGCCGCGACAATGAATAGTTGTTTGAAGAACAGCGACAGCGCGTCATTGACGAACATACCACCGAACGCGGTGCCGAACTGACCGCAGCTGCCATTACCGCTCAAGCTCGTGACGAGCAAAACGCCTAACGCCAAAATGGCCGCGTAGCCGATGTAGCGACGGCGCTCGGCGGGCACGAACAGATCAGCCAACATCAGCACGAGGCCGAGGCCGATCACCGAAATTTCCAGCATGATCAGGGAGGAATTCATTTGTTTTGCGCAACAAAATTTACCGCGAGCGTGCTTGGCGCATTGGCCGTGACCATGTTGCCAGTTGCCAAGGCGACAATTTTCTGTGCGTCAGGATTGATTTTTTCCGTGAGCAATTTCGGACAGAAGCCGAACACCAACAAGCTCGCGAGGAGCAAAGCATAAGGCAATTTGCGCCAGAAATTAGCGTCGGAGAGGGAGTTCCATTTTTCCGGTAGCGGGCCGTGCAAAATATTGCGGATAGCGCGCGTCATGTAGATGCCGCCGATGACCAGTGCGCCCCACAACGCAATGATCGTGATGGTCGGAAATATTTTCCACGCCCCAAAGAACACCGTGGCTTCACCGACAAAATTTGCGAAACCGGGCAATCCGCAACCCGCCATCGCCGCCATCAAGAGCGCCGTGCCGATGAACGGCAGCTTGCGGCAGAGTCCGCCGAGTTCGCTGATTTGCAGCGTGCCGGTCTGTTTGTAGATGTAGCCGCTCAACGCGAAGGTCAGCGCCGCGAGGAAGCCGTGCGCGATCATGATCAGCACGGCGCCGGTGATGCCGATGAGGTTCAAGCTGGCGATGCCGAGGAAAATAAAGCCCATGTGTGCGACACTGGAATTACCGATAAGCAGGTTCAAATCTTTCTGGCGCATCGCAACCCAGCCGACATACAAAATATTTCCGACGCAGAGCAGCGCGAGGAAGTGCGCCCAGCTTTGCGCGGCCTGCGGCAAAAGCGGCAGGGCAATGCGGATCAAACCGTAGAGGCCGAATTTTTTCAACACGCCAGCATGGAGCATGGCCGTCGGCGACGGCGCAACGCCGTAGCCGAGCGGCGCCCATGAGTGAAACGGCCAGAGTGAAACTAGGATGCCAAATCCGAACAGCAACAGCGGGAATATAAAGTTCTGCGCGTTGACCGCGAGCGGGTTGGTCTTGGCGTGTTCGATGATTTTCGGAATGTCGAACGTGTTCGCGCCGGATTGCAGATAAAGCGCGATGAGGCCGATGAGCGCGATGAGCGCGCCGATGCTCAAATAGAGCGTGATCTGGAATGTGGCGTAGTTCTTCTTTTCGCCGCGACCCCAGACGCCAATCATGATGAAGGTCGGCACCAGCGCGAGTTCGTGCAGGAAATAAAAGAAAAACAGGTCGAGCGACGCGAACGCGCCGAGGATGCCGCCGGTCATTACGAGCAGCAGGATGTAAAATTCCTTTTCGCGCGTCTGGATTTCCCACGAGCAAAGCGCGGCGGCGAAGGCGACGATGGCGCCCATCAAAATCAGGCCGACGTTCAAGCCATCCACGCCGACGTGGTAGCTGATGCCGAGCGACTCGACCCACGGGATTTGCTGCTCGAACTGGAAGCCGTTCGCGCCGGGCACGAACTGCGCGAACATCTTCACCGCCAGCACCGCCGAGATGAGCGTGGCCAGCACCGCGATGGCGCGGATGATGACGCGGTAATTACGCGGCACGACGACCAGCGCCAACGCCGCCAGCAGCGGCCAACCTGCGATGTAAGTCAGTATGGACATTTTATTTTCCCAAAACGAAATAGAGCAACAGCGCCACGCCGAGCACGAACAGGAAGGCGTAGGTCTGGAGATTGCCGGTTTGCGCGAGGCGCAGCGCGCGTCCGCTCAAATCCGTGCCGCCGCGGATCGCGCCGATGATCGCGCCTACCAAAATCCAGCGGTCAATCCAGTCCGCCACCGCCGCGAGAAAATCATGCGCGCGGATGAACGTAGCTTCGTAGAGTTCGTCGAAATAAAATTTGTCGCGCATCCACGTTGCCAACACGCCGAGCTTGGCCGGCAGCGGATCTTTGTCGCTATTTTTGTAAAGCGCGAATGCGAGGAAAATTCCGGCGAGCGCAACACCGATACCAATGAACATCGGCATTGGGGTTTTCAGCGGTTCAAGCAACTGTTGCGCGAGCGAAAGCGTTTCGCGTTCCGTGGCAAATTGCGAACCGTAGTTGTTCGTGATGCCAATGAAGCCGCCGATGGTCGCGAAGATGGCCAGAATCACCAGCGGCGCGGTGATGATCAGCGGCGATTCGTGCGCGTGCTTGGCGTGGTCGGTTTTTTCCTTGCCGAAGAAAACGACGAAGAACAAACGGAACGTGTAAAACGCGGTCAGCCCGGCGACGAACACGGCGACGGCAAACAGCAGATAATTTTTCTGCTCCAGGCATTGCGCAAGAATTGAATCCTTCGAATAAAAACCGGCAAACGGCGGAATACCGCTCAAGGCCAAGGCGCCGATGGTGAAGGTCCAAAACGTGACGGGCATTTTCTTTTTCAGTCCGCCCATGTGCCAGATGTCCTGCTCGTGATGCATGCCGATGATGACAGAGCCGGCGCTCAAGAACAGCAGCGCTTTAAAAAAGGCGTGAGTGGTCAAATGGAACATCGCGGGCGTCGGGCCGCTCAAGCCTACGGCCATGACCATGTAGCCGAGTTGTGACAGCGTGGAGTAGGCGATGATGCGCTTGATGTCGTTTTGCTGAACCGCCATCAGCGCCGCGAGCAGTGCGGTGAATCCACCGATGTAGGCGATGACGTGGAGCGCGTCGGCATTATATAAAAAGAGCGTGCGGCAAAGCATGTAAACACCGGCGGCCACCATCGTTGCCGCATGGATCAAAGCCGAAACGGGAGTCGGGCCTTCCATCGCGTCGGGCAACCAGACGTGCAGCGGGAATTGGGCGGATTTGCCAGCCGCACCGCAGAAAACCAAAAGGCCTGCGATAGTGGCACTGGCTCCGAGCGCGGCGGGATTTGAGACCATGGCATTTTGCAGCGCAGAAAAATTTAACGAACCGAGCAACCCCCAAACCATCAAAATCCCGGCAAGAAAACCAAAGTCGCCGAGGCGGTTGGTGATGAAAGCTTTTTTCGCGGCGTCGCCGGCGCTGGGTTTTTCAAACCAGAAGCCGATGAGCAGGTAGCTGGATACACCGACCAGTTCCCAGAAAATGAAGGTCATCAGAAAATTGTTCGCCAGCACGATGCCGAGCATCGAGAAGGTGAACAAACTCAAGAACGCGAAAAAGCGCGCCTTGCCCGCATCTTCGTCCATGTAGCTGTAGGAATAAATATGGATCAGGCCGCCGACGCCGGTAACGACGAACAACATCATCATGCTCAACGCATCGAGCTTGAGGCCGAAGTCCACATTCAAACCGCCGATGGTGAGCCAGTTGACGGAGGTTTCGCCGCTGTAATGAATTCCGTTGGCATTGACGAACAGGCAGGTCAGCACGAAGCCCGACGCGACGGCGCCAATGGAGATGAGGCTGCTGACGGTTTTACTGCGCAACGTGAACAGCGCAATCACTGTCGCTGAGAGCAGCGGCAGGAACAGAATCAGCCATGGAAAAAGTGCGTTTTTCATCCGTCAGAGTTTCATCGAGGTCAAATCTTCGACGTGCGCCGATTGGCGTTTGCGGTAGAGCGCCACGATGAGCGCGAGGCCGACCGCCACTTCCGCCGCCGCCACGGTGATGATGAAAAACACCAGCACTTGGCCGTCGAGCTTGTTATTGAACCGCGAAAAGGAGACGAGCGCCAGGTTGGCGGCGTTGAGCATCAGCTCCAGCGACATGTAAATCACCAGCAGGTTGCGGCGCATAATGACGCCGAGCAGCCCCAGGCTGAACAGCATGAAGCTCACGAACAAATAATGATGGAGGCCGACGTGCATGTTATTCGAGTTTCTTTTTGCTCAGGAGAATCACGCCGATCATCGCCACGAGCAGGAGCACGGAGACGATTTCAAACGGGAGCGTGTATTGCGTGAACAAAAGTTTGCCGAGCGCGTAGGTTTCGCCTTCGAGCGTGGGCGGCGCGGCGTTGGGTTTGATGGACACAAGCGACTTGATGAAAATGCTCACCACGATGCCCACGGAAACCAAACCAGCGGCAAGGCCGAAGAATTTAATCCGGCGCCGTTGTTCTTCTTTCAAATCGAGCAACATGATGACGAACAGGAACAGCACCATGACCGCACCGGCGTAAACGAGGATTTGCACCGCGGCGAGGAAGAACGCGTGCAGCAGCAGAAACAAACCGGACATCGAGATGATCGTCAGCACGAGAAACATCGCGCTCGTGACCGGATTGCGGCTGAACGGGTTCGCGACGACGAGAATGGCGCACAGCAGCGTCAACGCCGCGAAGACGTAAAAGAAAACGTCTTCGACCGCGCCGCCGCTGACCAAGTTGTTGATTTGTTCCATTGCTGATTAAAGCTTCACCGGGAAATTTTCCTGCGCCTTGGCTTCGTCCAGCTTCAGTTTCCACTTCTGGATGCCGCCGACTTCGCCGCCGAGCGACAGGAGTTTTTCTTTGTTGTAAATCATCTCGCTGCGGCTCAGGCCGGTCAGGGAATAATCCTTTTGCAGGAAAATTGCTTCCTCCGGGCAGACTTCCTGGCAGAAGCCGCAGAAGATGCAACGCAGCATGTTGATCTCGAATTCCGCCGGCATTTTTTCGGCATTCGTGCGATCCGCTTTCTGGCCGTTTTGACCGGGCGGCGTGATGCGGATGGCTTTCGGCGGGCAGACAAATTCGCACAGCTGGCACGAAACGCATTTCGTGTTGTTGTCCTGATCCTTGACCAGATACGGCGCGCCGCGATAACCCGTCGGCAGCGTCCATTTCTGCTCGGGATATTCCATCGTCACGACCTTGCCGAGAAACAGCGTGTTGTAGGCGTGCTTGAGCGTGACTTTTAATCCGCCGACAATGGCCGGCAGATAAAGTTTTTCCCAAAACGTCAGGACTTTGCGATTTACAACAACGGGCATATTAACTCCTCAGCCACAGCCAGACGGCCGTGATCAAAATGTTTACCAACGCGAGCGGCAAAAACCGACGCCAGCCCAAGTCCATCAACTGGTCATAACGAAAACGCGGGAACATCCAGCGCACCCAGATGAAAACGACCATGAAAAAAAGCATCTTGGCCAAGAACACCAGAACATGGGCGATGCCCATGCCGAGCGAATTTGCCGGATGATCGAGTCCCCAGAACGGCAACGTCCAGCCGCCGAAGAACAGCGTCACCATCATCGCCGAAGATGAAACCATGTTCGAATATTCTGCGAGGAAGAAGAGCGCGAATTTCATCGAGCCGTATTCCGTGTGATAACCGCCGACAAGTTCGGTTTCCGCTTCCGGCAAATCGAACGGCGTGCGGTTCGTTTCGGCAAACGAAGCGATCATGAAAATCACGAACGAAATCGGCGCGTAGATGACCAGCCAACCGTTCGTCGCCTGCCAGCCGATGATGGCGCCAAGATTCAAATTGCCGACGATCAGCAGCACGGGAATGACCGACATGCCCATCGAAATTTCATACGAGATCATCTGCGCGCTCGAACGGATGCCGCCGAACATCGGATACTTCGAGTTCGCCGCGTAGCCCGCGAGCACGATGCCATACACGCCCATCGAAACAATGCCGAAGGTGTAGAGGATGCCGACGTTCAAATCCGCGATGACCATCTTTTGATCACCGATGACCGAGCCGAACGGAATCACGGCGACCGTGAGCATCGCCGGAATCACGGAGACGGCCGGAGCAAGGAAGAAATAAATCTTCTTCACGCCAGCGGGAGTGAAATCTTCCTTCACCAAAAATTTCAAACCGTCCGCGAGCGGCTGGAAAATTCCCAGACGCGTCAGAAACGCGCCACCGGGAATAAATTTCATGAACGGCGGTGCCGTGCGGTTTGGACCGACTCGATCTTGAATCCACGCCGAAATCTTGCGCTCAGCTAGCACGGAGTAGGCGACGATGCCTTGCACCACGCCGACGACAACAGCGATCTTGACTAAGCTGAAGATGATAAATTTCCAGTCCATTTTAGATTTGCACCGTCACGCCGGTGTCGCCGAGGGCTGACCAAGTCAAGCCGTTGAAGGCGGAAACTTCTTTCGCCATTTGGTTGAACAGACCTTCGATCGTCACAAAACCATTCTGGCCGGTGACGTTGTGAACGAGGTCATGCAAAAATTCCCATTCCGCTTTTGCGTCGCCGGGCGCTTCCACTGCCTTCATGAATTTCTGGACGCGGCCTTTAGTGTTCGTGAACGAGCCGCGTTTTTCCGCGTGCGCGCAGCCGGGCAAAACATAGTGCGCCAGCTTCGTGGTGTCGTTCGGCAAAATGTCGCTGACGATGAGCGTGTCGAGCTTCGCGAGCAATTCCGGCGTGAGGCCGTGTTCGTCCACGACTTCGCTGATGGTTTCGCGCTCGCGCAATTTTTCGTTGCTGACCGCGCGCTTGACGATGTTCTCGCCGAAAACGATTAGCGTCTTGATTTTTCCGCTGGCGATGCCGTTGGAAATTCTCACTAAATTGATGCCCATCTCGGTGAAACAAATGCCCGTGAGCCGCGCACCGTTCGTGTTCGGATTTTTGTCCGCGCTGACCAGCAACTTGTCGGCCTTGCCTTCGCGCGGAATCGCGTCACTGATCGCGCCGAGTTTGGCCTTCAATTTCGAAATCAACCAGAGCTCTTCGTTCGTCTGGCGAGCAGAGGCAATAATTGCCACTGAACCCGCCGGAGCTTTCTTGAGTTTGTCGGAAATTTCGTTGAGCGCCGCTGTCCAGGTGGATTTCTGGCCGCGCACAAAAACGTCTTTCAACCGGTCGGCGCGACCGATCCATTTGTAATTCAAGCGGCCGGCGTCGCACATCCACGAGGCGTTGACGGCGTCGTTGTCGCGCGGCGTGTAGCGGTAAATCTTTTCTTCGCGCGAACCGATGAGCACGTTGCAACCCGTTGCGCAGCTCGTGCAAACGCTCTTGGTTTCCTTGAGGAACCACGCGCGCATCTGGAAACGAAAATCTTTCGACGTCAAAGCGCCGACCGGACAAACGTCCACGGTGTTGAGCGTGTAGTTGTTGTCGAACGGCATGCCGGGGAACGTTGCAATCGTGTTATAGCTGCCGCGATTGATGATGCCGAGCGCGTCGTCACCCGCGATGTCGCGCGTGAAACGAATGCAGCGCGTGCAGAGAATGCAGCGTTCCGCATCAAGCATGATGCGTGGTCCGAGATCAACGGCTTTCGGCTTGTGAACTTTCGCTTCGACGAAGCGGCTCGCGCTCTGGCCGTAATCCACCGAGTATTCCTGTAGCTTGCATTCGCCGGCTTGATCGCAAATCGGGCAGTCGAGCGGGTGATTGATGAGCAGCGATTCGAGGACGCCTTCGCGCATCTGCTTCACCGCCGGCGTCTTCGTGTAAATTTCCATGCCCGGCGAAATCGGTGTCGCGCAGGAAATCGCGGGACGCGGCGACTTGGCGATCTTCGGCGTGCCGTCGGGGTTCATCACCGGCTTGCGATCCGGACCCATCGCCGGTGTGCCGAATTCCACAAGACACATGCGGCAGTTGCCGACGACCGGCAATTTCGGATGCCAGCAATAATGCGGCACATCGGTCTTGGCCAATTCGCACGCCTGAATCATGGTCGTGGGCGTGAGCTTGCCCGACCAATCGGCCATGAGGCGCGGCACGTCAATCTCGCGCCCGTCGATCTTCACCTTGATCTTTTCGATCGCGGTCGGCGCGGACTTCGTTTCAGTTGTGGCGGCGGTTGACATTGAAATCAGTGGTGCGCGGCTTCCAATTGTTTGGCTTCAGCGGGCGCGGCATTTTCCTTCGCCCGGCGCGCTTCGTCCGCAGTGCCTTTGGCGACGAATTCGTCTTTGAACTTCGCAAGAAAACTTTGCACCGGCCAGGAACAGGCTTCGCCGAACGCGCAAATCGTTTTCCCGCCGGGAATGTTGTCGGCGATCTTGCCGAGATAATCGGCGTCCGCTGCGCGGCCTTCGCCATGCGTCAGGCGTTGGAGCGTCTTGTTCATCCAGAGCGAACCTTCGCGGCAGGGCGTGCACTGACCGCAACTTTCGTGCGCGTAAAATTCAGACAAATTCGCAAGCGCTTTGACGATGTCCACGCTGTCATCCATGACGATGATCGCGCTGGAACCGCTCATCGTGCCGGCTTGCGCGAGTGAATCGAAATCGTAAGGCAAGTCGAGCATGTCGGTCTCAACCAAAATTTCTTTGCCCTCGGCGTCTTTTTTCTTGAGCTTGAATTTCTCACCAGCCTTCAAAATTTTTGAGGACGAGCCGCCGGGGATGATGGCTTTCAACTGATGGCCGTCGCGAAGTCCGCCGCCAAAATTTTTGTCGTAAAGCAATTCGCGGAGCGTCGCCTTGCCGACTTCGATCTCATAGTAGCCGGGACGTTTCACATGACCGCTCAAACTGACGATGCGTGTGCCGGTGTTGTTCGGCGTGCCGAGCTTCGCAAATGCCGCGCCGCCCATGCCGACGATGTGTTTCACGTTGCACAGCGTCTCGACGTTATTGACGATCGTCGGACACATCCACAAACCAAGGATCGCGGGGAAATACGGCGGCTTGATGCGCGGATACGGGCGCTTGCCTTCGAGCGATTCGATGAGACCGGTTTCTTCGCCGCAGATGTAAGCACCTGCGCCGCGATGAACGTAAATCTCCAGATCGTAGCCGGAGCCAAGAATGTTTTTGCCGAGGAAGTTTTTCGCGTGCGCTTCCTTGATGGCGCGATTCAGAATTTTCGCGCCTTCCGGCATTTCGCCGCGGATGTAAATGTAGGCGAGCTTCACGTCGTTCGCGAAGCAGGAGATGATCATCCCTTCGATCAGCTGATGCGGATCCTTGTGCATGATCTGACGATCCTTGAACGTGCCAGGCTCGGATTCGTCCGCGTTGCAGATGAGATAAATCGGTTTGCCGCTCTTGCGGTCAACGAAGCTCCACTTGAGACCGCAGGAAAAACCTGCGCCGCCGCGCCCGCGCAGGCCGGAAACTTTCACGTCCTCGCGGATTTGTTCCGCGCCGGAAAGCTTTTTGCCGTCGGCCAAATCTTTCGGCTGGATGGCGAGCGCCTTCTTCAGTGCGTCGTAGCCACCATGGCGCAAATAGCACTCGATGTCCGGCGTGTAACCGGGTTCATCGGCGTGCTTCAAAATTAATTTGTATTCTTGCGCCATATCAGCAATTGACTCTTATCAAAATTTCTCTAGCTTACTGCGTCCCATCATTGCCCGATGGTGTAACGGTAGCACAGCAGATTCTGAATCTGTTTGTCTAGGTT
>Ga0208507_1002050_pt1 | contig 10668 bp, 8 predicted proteins | sample CryBogCBH12Aug01_FD_184626 | JGI IMG/M metagenome (GOLD analysis project Ga0208507, IMG submission 184626) | Freshwater microbial communities from Crystal Bog, Wisconsin, USA - CBH12Aug09.1 (SPAdes) (version 2) | ecosystem: Environmental > Aquatic > Freshwater > Lake | place: Crystal Bog... | reverse complement strand
GCGGCCACCGTGGGCGCGCCAGTCTGTGTGCTCTTCGCGCCGCCGGGAGCCTGACCGGCGCCGGCGGCAGGCCGGGAGTTTGCGGTGGAAGTTGCGGTTGGAAATTCGCCGGCGATGCCGCACAATCCGCCGATGCAAACTTCTGATTTTCGAGCCGCGCTCACGGCCTACATTCGCGCGGAAGCCAAACCGGTGGACAAGTTCAGCCATCAGCCGCGACTGTACGCGTTGACCCGCGCCATCGGGGCGGGACAAATCTACGATGACGACGTGGTGTTTGCCGCCGTGTGGCTGCACGATCTCGGCGTTTTCGTCGGCCATCGGCCGGAAAATCCGGAAGCGCTGGCGCGCTGGGATTGCGTGGCCTACGCGCTGCGGCGGGCGCCGGAAATTTTATTGCAACTGGGTTTTCCCGCCGAAAAAATTCCCGCCGTGAGCGAAGCCATCCGCACGCATCAGCCGCAGGAAACGCCGACGACCATCGAAGGCGTCCTCGTGCGCGACGCGGATATTTTGGAGCAACTGGGCGCCGTGGCGGTACTGCGAACGGTCTGTAAAATCGGGCGCGACACGCGGTTTCAAATTTTTTCAGATGCGCTGCGGGTGTTGCAAAAAAATGCCGCGACGCTTCCCGCACAGCTGCAATTGCCGGCGTCGCGCGCGCTGGCCGGCGCGCGCTTACAGGTGCTCGAACAATTCCTCGCCGCCGCGCAGGCGGAAGGTTGCGCGGCAGCCGAATGAAGCCCATAGACCGGCGCAATTTTGCGATTTTTCTGGCGGGCTTTGAAAATTTTTCAAAATAATGTTGCGCTGGGGGGTGAATTTGCTAGGCTCGTCACTCCGTTTCTCCAAAACAGGAGAGCGGTTGTATTTACAGCGAATTTAACGCAAATGCCGACAATCAATCAACTGGTCCGCAAGGGCCGTAACAAAGTCAATTACAAGTCCAAGTCGCCCGCCTTGGAGAATTCGCCGTTTCGTCGCGGCGTGTGCATCCAAGTGATGACCCGCACGCCGAAGAAGCCGAACTCCGCGATGCGCAAAGTCGCGAAGGTTCGCCTCACCAACGGCTACGAGGTGATCGCCTACATTCCCGACGAAGGCCACAATTTGCAGGAACACTCCATCGTGCTCGTGCGCGGCGGTCGTGTGAAAGATTTGCCCGGTGTGCGCTATCACATCGTCCGTGGCACCCTCGACGCCGCCGGCGTGGAGAAGCGCCGCGTGAGCCGTTCCAAATACGGCGTGAAGAAGCCCAAGGCAGCCAAACCGGCAGCGAAATAATTTTAAGAATAGGAACATATGTCCCGCAGACGTCAAGCTACCAAACGGCCCACCGCAAAAGACGGCAAATACCAGAACACGCTGGTCGCCCGCCTTGTCAACACCGTCATGTTTTCCGGCAAAAAGAGCACCGCGCAACGAATTGTTTACGGCGCGTTCGACTCGATTTCCGAAAAAAATCCGGCGAGCAACCCCATCGAAATTTTGCAGCGCGCGGTGGACAATGCCAAACCGCGCATTGAAACCAAGCCCCGCCGCGTTGGCGGTGCGACGTATCAGGTGCCGCTGGAAATTCCGGCCGACCGGCAGAACGCGCTCGCGCTCCGCTGGATTGTGGATTTTGCCGATGCCCGCAAAGGCCAGCCGATGAAAGCCGCGCTCGCCGCCGAAATCCTCGAAGCCTACCAAGGCCAAGGCAATGCCATCCGCAAACGCGACGAAGTACACAAGATGGCGCAGGCGAACAAAGCGTTCGCGCATTTCCGCTGGTAAGCAGTTTATTTTCCACCAACGCCGAAGCCTTGCTTCGGCGTTTTTTTGTTTATTGATGCTTTAACTGCTGTGCCTTACGGCTTTACCAAGATTGTTGCCGAGTTCACAGAAATCAAAACCATTGGGGGTGAATGATGGATTTAGCTTACCAGTAGGCTTGGGGTTGACCTGAATTCAAGGGGCGGCTTGCGCCCTTGGATGTTTTCAGTGGCTCGGGCAAAAATAGTGACCAAACCACGCCTCGTTTTTTTTGCTTCCGCTACCGGCTGCAAGCCCGCCGACCAGTCGCGCAGACTGGTGGTGATAAAAATCTCCACTCCCTCCCCATTGACCATGCCATGCTGGTTGATTTTCCGGCTATCCATTTGGGAAAGGCCAGATCGCGCGGACTGCCCGCATACTTGCGTTCCGCGCGAAAATAAATTTTTCCAAAACATTTCTCCCCAACGCCTCATGCGGCCGTTCGTGGTTAAACTGGTGCTGCCATAGATCCAGCGCGGCCTGTTCCGCCGTCCGGGGTTCCAGTTCCGTGCCTATCCCCTAATCCATAGGTTCACTCGTTTTCCAAGGCATTCCGAAGTGTATCGCTCCAGCATGTCTTCATTAATTGTTTCCCATGTTCTGAATCAACACCGTCAACCTTGCTCTGAACCTGTACCATTATCACCCTGTTTGCGTCTTGGAATCAGGACTGTTCGGACAAAGCTCTAGCCAAAAGTCCCGAATTTTTGGGCCAGTTCAAAGCCAGAGAAATCACCTCTAAGGTGAGGCGGGAGATACAGTACTCAAGATGTAATAACGAGCTGGGACAGCCGGATTGTTGGCATTGGTTAGGGGCATTGTCACAGAGGTGTTTCCGGGCAGGACATTTGTCGCCACGGGTAACCATTGGGCTATTGGCTGGAATAGGTTGGTGCTCGTGAGCAGATAATATATGCCCGAGCCGGTGCCAGTGACGCTGAACTGGAGATCGGTGCCAAAAGTTTGCAAACCGGCAATTTGCATTTGCGAAGGTGAGAGGTCATTCGTCGGCAGATCCTGAATCACCGCCGCATCGAACCCTATCCCACCGGCCACTGCCACCGCGTTGGTCACTTCCGCTGGCGGAGCGATTGCTTGGGATCCCCAACTGAAGATTTTACCTTGGCGGTTGACGGCAAGGTTGTGATTTAACGCGCTGCCAATCGCAACGATATCCGTTGCCGCGTTCGTGGTGATGTTTTCCGGGGTGGCATAGTCCCAAGTGACGACCGTGCCATTGGTTCGCAGAATGGCGATGGGGGAATATCCGACAGTCAACGCCGTGGAGTCTGGGAACTGGTAGAATGGATAGCCCAACTGGATTACCACGTTGTAGCCCCAGCCGTAAATGGTTCCGTCGTCCTGCCGAACCATGTTGTAACTTTCGCCGCAGGCTATGGCCACGACATTTGACAGGCCGCTAGGCACCGTGCCTTGGTAATAGTAGTTATTTCCCCAAGCCACCAAAGTTCCGTCGCTTTTCAAGGCCAGACCATGATCGATGCCGGCGGCGATGGCGATGACTCCTCCTAGCCCGGTTGGAGTGCTTACGCTGGAACCATTTAAACCCCACCCAGTCACCGTGCCATCGCTTTTTAGGGCCAGGAAATAACCGCCACCGGCGGTTAGGGCGACGATGTCGGTCAAACCGGCGGGAACATTTGTTCTGCCCCAGGAAGTCACCGTGCCATCTGCCAAAAGCGCGGCGTTGAGTCCTACATAAGTAGCGATCGCAATCGCTACCACATTGCTCAAACCAGTGGACACGACCTGGCTGCCATCCCAGGTAACGACATCTTTGCCGAGAATGCAACGCTGGTCGTTGCCGTTGATGACTCCTACCGAGTTGCTGACCACTAGGCGATAATGCCAGGGCCGGTTCACCAGAAAATCTGAAATTTGATTCGTCACAAAGACGGGAGGGCGTCCGGACCCGACAGCAACCGCATCGGTGCGGTGGCCATAGGACGTGTCGGCACCCCACTCAAACCAGGCCGTGGTCGGCAACAGATTCGGTGAGGCCATGCCGCGCAAGCAGGCTGTTCCTCCCAGCAGGAATACCGGCTCCGTATAAGCGTAGGGAGCCAGCATTTGAAAAGTGGTATCCGCGCCAAAGACAGTTCCGACACCGTTGGTGGCGACCACGCGGAAATGATAGACCAGATTGGGCGTCAGACCCGCGATCAGCGCGTTGACCGCCAGCGAGCCGCCGCCATTGCCGAGTACGGAACTGGGGGTGGTGGCGGTGTAATTGGTGCTGAGTCCCCACTCGAACCAGGCGGCGGTGGGCAGCATGCTGGGATTCACGACGCCGTTCAAGGTGGCTTGGTTCCGATCCACTAGCACGGCCGGTTGGGTCTGGGCGGTAGGTGGTGTCCCGATGATGTTGACGGTCACGACGCCCGGAGCTGAGTCTTGAAAACGGTCGTTGGTCACAAACTGGAAGACCGCATTGGAGGAGCCAAACGAATTGGTGGCGGGCCAGAACATGACGCGGTGCCCGCCATCGTAGATCCAGCCGTTGGTTGGCACCAGCGGGCCGGGCAAACCGCCATACCACTGGCAGAGGGTCCCGCTTTGCGGGAAGGAGCTGATACGAAAAACTAAGGCGTCGCCGTTTGCATCACTGCCCGTGAGCTGGACCGCTTTGAACCAGTTGGGTGATCCGGTGACACTCGTGTTGGTCGCCACCGGCGGCGTGTTGGTCATGTTGATCCATGCTGTGGCAGGTGCCGAATCGGCGCTGCCGTCATTCGCCACGAATTGAAACGAACTGTAGGGCGAACCGAAGGCGTTCGTCGCCGGAGCGAAAATCAATCGCCAGTTCGCATCCGTCACATAAGTGTCGGGATTGGCAATCAATGCGCCGCGGCTGCCGGAAAGATATTGGTAAAGCGTCCCGCCAACGGGCAGCGTGGTAATGCGTGGAGACAGGGCATCACCATCCAGATCAAAGCCGGACAAGGTGACCACGGTGTCCCGTTCGTGAAGTTGGGCTGCGGTGACGTTCGTGGCCACCGGAATAAGATTGGTGGGGCTGAAGTTCAGCGTGATTGTCGCCGGCGGGCTGTCGGCAAAGGTGTCTTTGGCCACATAATCAAAACTAGTGTAGGGAATTCCGTCCGTGCCGGGATTGGGAACAAAAACCACTGTGCCGACCGGATCGGCAATCGGCGTATTGGTGTCCTGAATGGCGCCACCGCCGTAGGCGGCAGTTTGGGTGAGCGTGCCCTGATCGGGCAATCTGGCGATTCGCAAGGTGAGACGATCGGGATCGAGGTCGGAGGCTGATAAGCCAATGGTTCGGGCGACATCGCGCCGACCCCATACCAGTTTGGAAATGGGGGCGGGAACGTGGTTGGCGGCCAATGCCAGCATGTGGTTGCCGCCGGCTGCAACCGTCGTTGCCGTTCGCACGTTCGCCGGCACATTGGTCTGACCATAAACGTTGCCGCCCCAAACGATCACTTTGCCATCGGCCAGTATCGCCATGCTCTCATAGGTTCCAGCGGCGATGGCGGTGGCGTTGGTCAATCCGGCGGGAATGTTGGTTTGTCCGTAAGTGTTATCTCCCCAGGCGAACAGCATGCCGTCGGCGCGGAGGGCGAGATTGTGGTTATCGCCGGAGGCGATTGCCACGATATTACTGAGTCCCACTGGAAGGTTCGTTTGATGATAACTATTGCCGCCCCAAGCCAAAACGCTGCCATCAATCTGGAGCGCTGCGCTATGGCTCGCACCAACGACAATTGCCACAACGTTGGTTAAGGTCGCGGGAATGGTGCCCTGGCCTGAACTGCTAGCGCCCCAAGTAACAATCGTGCCATTTGTTTTCAGGGCCAAGTTGTGCCGGTATTCAGTCGCAATCGCCACGACTCCGCTCAGTCCGGTTGGCACACTGATTTGCCCGTAGGTGTTGTTTCCCCATGCGGAGACTGTTCCGTCACCTTTCAGTGCGAGACTGTGAGTCGCACCGGCGGCGATGCTCAGCACATTGGTCACGTTGCTGGGAATCGTGATTTGTCCGGAGGTATTGAGGCCCCATGCTGAAATGGTTCCGTCGCTTTTCAGCGCGAGGCTGTGATTATACCCCGCAGCAATCGCCACGCTGTTGCTCAAACCGGCCGGTACGTTGGTTTGACCGCTGGTATTCAAACCCCAGGCAAAGACGCGTTGCCCAGTGACCAAGATTTGATCCCGTCCGCTGGCGGTGCCCAATTGATTACTGACCACCAGCCGGGCATGATAGCTGCCCGCCGCCAATCCTGATAACGGGCTGCTGACATAAACCAGAGATTGTCCGTTGCCAACGCTGCCGGTCGCGGTCCGATTGCCATACATGGTATTGGTTCCCCACTCGAACCACGCAACGCTATCGCTTCCATTCGGGTTGGCCATGCCATGGAGCGTGGCTTTTGTGCCGTCGATCCGGGTGGCTGGCTCAGTAAATGCCATCGGGGCGGAAGCGAATACTTGCATCAACCCCGCCGATAGGCTTAGCATTGCGAGCCCAAGTAGGCGACGACAAATCCCGGCCGCGCCACGGTGAAACATAAATGGTGACAAACCGGTTTTCTGGTGGTGTGGTTGCACTGATCGGGGTTCGGTTACTCTGGAAAAAAAAGGCCGATGATCCATCCCAGCTTCGTCATTCCGATTTACCAACTCCAGATTCGACCGGCGATGAGATTCTGGTCTGGTATTAGCCGGTTCGCAGATCAGAATCATAAGGTGGAATGACGTGTTTATCATCGGTAATCATTTTAATCCGTTCAAGCTATTTCTCGGCAACGGGTGAATTTATCAGGCCGTTCCCATTATCGCGGAAGGTTTTGGTCCTCTGCCTGATTTCAATTGGCTGGGTGAGGGATATTCGGGATTTGGTCTTCGCTGCGTGAGAATCATTTCTCTTGCGCCACCATGACCCCGCCCTACGCTGCCAAGGTTCTTCTGAGGGATTGAAAACCCATTCGCGCAACTCCATCGGCGAGTTGAACGTCGCATGCGTGTCCCCGTCCCAAACCCTATGCTCGACCTCGTCAAGGCAACTCAGCCGCATCTACAAATTCGAACCGCCGCCGGGCTGTTCCGTACAGACCTGTTACGGATGCCATTTGCGCCTAAGCAAGCTGTCCATCAGCCTCGCATCCAGCTCGATCACGACTTTGTAATCGCCCGTGCCCGTCATCACTCCCCGGCTGTGGTTGAAGAATCTTTTCGGATCAAATTGCTTTGGCACCGTGAAACGCACTTCCGTCGGCTTGAGATCCCGCATCCGACCCAGCACAAACTTGCGTATCGCATTTTGCTTACGGTCGTGCGTCAGCTGATATCGGTGATTCGTGAACTTCATCCGGTGAGGTGATCCTTTTTCACCGGGCGCTCGTCGGCGGTCTTTTCACCCGGCTTGCGAAATTCAAACCGGATCGTTCGATGCTCCTCGATGGCGTCCGTGATTTGCTGAAACAATCGCAAATCCGCGTCGTCCGGCGCGAACGTCCGGAACGACAGCACGTCATTCTGAATTTGCACGGTGAATCGCTCCTGATCATCCAGTTGCCCGATGCGGTTTTTTCCGGTGGCTTTCGCTTTTGTTTGTCAGTTTTTCTTACCAAGCCGGCAATGTGCATTATTTATTCTGCCAAAATAAGTCGAATAAAGCGCAAGCCTTGGCAAGCCGGCGGCGGCGTTTGGCGGGATTGTGTTACGGTATGCCAAGCACATCGTTTCGCACATTTTTCCGGGTCGCCCGGCTCGCGCTGTTTTTTCTCCTCGCCCCCTCGCTGGTCTTCGCGGCGGACAAGTTGAAAAGTGCCGACTGTCTCGATTGCCACACCGATCCCGCCAACAAAAAGATGGTCAACGGCCATGCCGTCTCCATGGCGCTGTTTCCGACGAATGGTTTTGCCAAATCCGTCCACAGCGCGCTGGACTGTATTGATTGCCATGACGGCATCAAGGAGATGCAGCACGACAAAAATCCGCCGCCGCCGAATTGTACCGGCTGCCATGAGCAGGAAGGCAAGGACTACGCCGGCAGCATTCACGGCATGAGCCACAAGATGGGCGCGTCCGGCGCGGCGCAGTGTTGGGATTGCCACGGCAACCACGAGATCGTGCCGGTGAAGCACACGGATTCCCCCGTGTTCAAAATGAATTTGCCCGCCACCTGCGCCAAGTGCCACAGCAACACCAACCTCACCAAGGAATATCAGATCGAGTTTCCCGAGGCCGCGAATCAATACATGGACAGCATCCACGGCAAGGCGCTGTTGAAGATGGGCCTCATCGTGGCGCCGTCCTGCAACGACTGTCACGGCGCGCACAAGATCAAGCGCAACATTGACCGCGACTCGCCCATCAACCACGCGAACGTGGCCAAGACCTGCGGCAAGTGCCACGTCGGCATCGAGGAGACTTACAACCAGAGCGTCCACGGCCAGTTGCTGGCCAAGGGCGATCCGCGCGGACCGGTCTGCATTGATTGCCACAGCGCGCATCAGATCGTGAATCCCACGGGCAAAAATTTCAAATCCCTCAGCGACGAGCGCTGTGGCAAGTGCCATGCGGACCGCCTCGAACATTATCGCGAGACCTATCACGGCAAGGCCATGATGCTCGGCAAAGCCAATGACGCGCCCGAGGTGGCCGCGTGCTACGATTGCCACGGCTTCCATGATGTCTTGCCGGTGACCAATCCCGCCTCGCACCTTTCGACGAACAACATCCTCGCGACCTGCCAGAAATGTCACCCGGGTGCCACGGGCAAGTTCACCGATTACAAGCCGCACGCCAATCCGCTGGACAAGGCGAATTACCCGCTGCTCCACGTTGTGTTCCTTGCCATGACCGGCCTGCTCATCGGCACGTTCGGTTTCTTTGGCGCCCACACGCTGGCGTGGCTGGTGCGGGCCGTGTGGCTCTATCTGCACGACTCAAAAACCTTCCGTGAGGCCAAGATCAAGACGCAGGAGGGCGATGAATGGTTCACGCGGTTCCAACCGTTTGAACGCTTCCTGCATTTCCTCGTCGTCACCAGCTTCCTCACGCTGGTTGTCACCGGCATGCCGCTGAAATTCTACTACACCGACTGGGCGAAGTTCATCTTCTCCCTCATTGGCGGACCGGAAACGGCGCGGATGCTCCACCGCTTTGGCGCCATCATCACGTTCCTGTATTTCACGCTGCACCTGAGTTCCATCATCGGCCGCGCGTGGAAGGGCCGGGGCCAAATCCGCAATCCGGAGAACGGCAAGTTTGAGGTGAAGCGGCTCCTCGGTGTGCTGTTCGGGCCGGACTCGATGGTGCCCACGTTGCAGGACTGGCATGATTTGGTGGACCACAACAAATGGTTCTTCGGCAAAGGCCCCAAACCGCAGTTCGACCGCTGGACGTATTGGGAGAAGTTTGATTACTTCGCCGTGTTCTGGGGCGTGGCCATCATCGGCTTCTCCGGGTTAATCATGTGGTTCCCGGAATTCTTCACGCGCTTCCTGCCGGGCTGGGCGATCAACATCGCGCTCATCCTCCATTCCGACGAGGCGTTGCTGGCGGCCGGCTTCATCTTCTCCATCCATTTCTTCAACACGCATTTCCGCATTGAGAAATTCCCGATGGATACCGTCATCTTCTCCGGTCGGGTGTCGAAGGAGGAAATGCTCCACGAACGCCGCCGCTGGTATGACCGGCTGGTGAAGACGGGCAAGCTGGATGAATACCGCGTGCGCGACGAGTGGTTCCGCTGGAAAAACATCGCCAAGACCTTTGGCTACTGCTTCTTCAGCCTCGGCCTCGTGTTGCTGGTGCTCATCATCTACGCCATGGTCTCGCGGCTCCTCCATTGAATTGTTCCAACTGGCGGCGGCGATGAGCACGGTGGCTCGTCGCCGCTCCGGAACCGACCATCCCCCAGCAGTGGGCAACCTTCCGTGCCTCATTGGATGGCGGTTGCTTTCCGCCAGTGTTTTGGCGGAAGCTTCCCCGTCCCAGACGTTCCCCGCCACTCATATTTAACAATTGCTGGCTTGCGGTGGATGGCTCCGTACCCCGACTATCCTCTGCGGACGTTCCGCTGGAACATTGCGCCGGTCTCAGGCGAGCGCAAGGCGATGAGGGAGGACTTGATTGGGGTTGGCGACGGGTGCGTTGACCCCATCCCTCGTTTCTCCACGCCGCTCCGACGAAAACCCATGCCGTTAAAATATTTAAGCAAGAAGTTTTTCCCCCGGGAAGACCAGTGGCAGCGCCGGCGGCAATTCCGGTCGCTCGTCATGGCCATCGGCGTGGCGATTGGTTTTGGGGGTGTCATTGGGGGCATCATCCTGTTTTTCGCCAAGCGATAGGTTTGCCCTTAGCCCCGGCAACCCTCGCATCGGACCTTGCGCCTCCGCCCTCGCCTTCACTTCTCCGCCATCCCCGTCCGGCGTATCGGCGGCGCGGAAAAAATTGACTTCTGCCCGGGGAAGGGCGAGTTTCCCCGCGCTCGGATGTTTATGAAATATTATCTCTGGCTCACCCTCGCCCTTGGGATGGCGGGGAACCTCGCGGCGGTCGCCGCCACGAATGACGTGCAAGCCATTCAAGGCCAGTGGCATCCCGTGCAGGCCGAGTTAGCCACCCACCCCTTGCCGAACGCCCTCTTGCAAAGCATCCGCCTCCAGCTCACGGCGGGGAAGTACGAGGCCATGGTCGGGACCGAACCGGACCGGGGTACTTACACGTTGGACCTGGCCCAGACGCCCAAGGGCATGAGCATCACCGGCACCGCCGGCCCGAATCAGGGCAAAACCTTCCCCGCCATCTACGAATTGACCGGCGACACCCTCCGTATCTGCTACGACCTCTCCGGCACGAAACGGCCGGCAGCCTTCC
>Ga0208507_1002049_pt1 | contig 10671 bp, 5 predicted proteins | sample CryBogCBH12Aug01_FD_184626 | JGI IMG/M metagenome (GOLD analysis project Ga0208507, IMG submission 184626) | Freshwater microbial communities from Crystal Bog, Wisconsin, USA - CBH12Aug09.1 (SPAdes) (version 2) | ecosystem: Environmental > Aquatic > Freshwater > Lake | place: Crystal Bog... | reverse complement strand
CCGGCATCGCACATGATTTCAACAATATGCTGACGATCATTCAGGGCCACGCCAGCAAGCTGCTCACCGATGAAAAACTTTCGCCCGAAACCAAGGAATCGCTCATGCAGGTGTATTCCGCCGGCGACCGCGCCGCGAAGCTGACGCGGCAACTGCTGTTGACCAGCCGCAAAAATGTCATGCAGCCCAAGCTGCTCGACCTCCGCGAAGTCATCGGCAGCACCAGCCAAATGCTCGAACGGCTCGTCGGCGAAACCATCGCCCTGCGTTTCAAAAGCCCGCAGCTGCTCCCGCTCGTTCGCGCCGACCAGAGCATGATTGAACAGGTCGTGATGAATCTTGCCAGCAACGCCCGCGACGCCATGCCCAATGGCGGCACGCTCATCATCGAGATTTCCGAAACCTTTGTCGGCCCCGAACACACCGAGATCAACCCCGAAGCCAGCGCCGGTCATTTCGTGAAACTGGAAGTGACCGACACCGGCTGCGGCATGGACACCGCCACGCGCGCCCGCATTTTTGAACCGTTCTTCACCACCAAGGACATCGGCAAAGGCACCGGCCTCGGCCTCGCCACTGTGTTCAACATCGCGCGCCAGCACAACGGCTGGGTGGAAGTCCAGAGTCAGCCCGGCTGCGGTTCCACCTTCATCGTCTATCTGCCCGCCAACGCGGAAAACTTGTCCCCAACCCCGGCCACGGCTGGCCCCGCCCCGCTGCCCGCCGCCGGCGGCAGCGAATGTATTCTGATTGTCGAAGACGAACAGATGCTGCGCGAACTCGCGCGGGAAATTTTGCAGGACGCCGGTTACCAAACCCTGGAAGCCGCGTCCGGCCGCGAGGCGCTCGCCGTCTGGCGGCAGCATGACGGGAAAATTGATTTGCTCCTCACCGACATGGTGATGCCCGAAGGCGTTTCCGGCATGGAACTCGCCGAGCGGCTCATTACAGAAACGCCCGCACTCAAGGTCGTCTTCATGAGCGGTTACACGTCGGAAGATGTGAGCAGCGAACTGCTCCAGCGCACCCGCGCCAGCTTCATCCAAAAGCCCTACGGCACCGCCGAACTCACCAAAATCGTCCGCGATTGTCTGGATAAAAGCGGGGATTAAATGGCGATTAAATTGCCCACATTTTCCAGCGGCGGAAGCCGAGTAGCAAGCCGCCAAGGGCGGTCAGGGCCAACACGCTGGGTTCGGGGACGGCAGTGGTGGAAAATTGGATATTATCTAGCAGCGCAGAACTGCTGACGCCAGAGGTAAAGAGCAGTTGACCTAATTGACCGGCATAAGCGGAAATATCAACCGCGTAAATTGTGTAGTCTGTTCCACTGCCAATGGCGCTATAAGTCAAATCACTGCCATTAAATGAAACATCAAGCGTTCCGCCCAGAATGCCCCAAAATGTCAACGACTGTGCGGTGATTGGAATAGTTCCACTTTGCCCGATGGAGGCTGTGCCGTCAGCGGCAGGAATTGAACCCACCAAAAGCACGCTGTAGTTTCCTTGGATTGCTGAACCAATAAAAACGGCACTTGTGTTTTGCAAGGAAACCATTGCTCCGCCAGTGGTCACTCCATCATAAAGTATTATTGAAGAGCCAACAGAGCTTGAATTTGTCGGATTACCTGTCGGACCAGTATAAGCTGACCAACCTGGAATAGCATTACTCTCATTTATGAAAGTGGGGGGCGGAGTCCCGACGATTTTGATGGTGGCGGCTTCAAAATCAAGATTTATGAAGCCTTGTGAATGACAACGCTGACCTATAATCAGGCCAAATGTCAAAAACATTTTTATTACAGAGTTTGTTTTCATGTGTTTTTTAACGAGTTGCAAATGGGTCTCCTATCACTTGTAGATAATGTGTTTGCTGTGAATTCCATGCGCATATTGCAAGGTTTTTCCCGGCTGCCCAAAGACCCAAATATGTTTGAGGATTGCAAGCACCTATAGCATACGGCTCTTCAACACTCGAAACGGCTCCAATAGGTGTATTGGAATAATTCGTCCCTCCAAAAGCGTTGCTGGAAAACCACTGGATAAAGTTACCTTGAGCGCAGCCGCCGCGCATTCCATTGAAAGATTCAATCGTCTCAATAATCCACCCACCACTGTTTCCAGACCATTCGACCGTGGTATCAATGGCATAGGTTTGGCCTAGTGCACTGTGTTCCCCCCAGCAAATATAAGCAGCGACATTTGTTGCCCGCATGATTTGAGGAGCATTGTAGGGAATCGTGTTAGTGACACCATTCGTAATAATGGTTGTTAGAGTATCAAGTCCGTTAGCGTAAATTATTGCGCTTGGCGAAACTCCACTTGCGGCCAAGCTGCTTATGGCATTTGAAACTGCATATCCGTAAATCGTATAATCAAGGGGGTAACCAGCTCCGGTTCGGATATTGTCCAAGATGTAATTTGTATTCCCATAATTTGCGGCACTCGTGCTGATGATAAGCTGGCCGGGCGAATTGGAGCCAAAGGCGACAAGTTTGTCCACATAGGCTTCACAGTCCACCAAGCTGCCAGCATTGATATTGTTCACAAACGGCTGCCAACCCGAATAGGCATTTCTCAACTGATAACTCACGCTGCCGCCATAAATAGGTTCGCCACAGCCCCACTCACCGGACACCCATAAACGCGTAGGGATGTCGTAAAATAAAACGACGTATTGCGGGCGTTTGGTTGGATTATTCGTCAGCCAGTTCAGCACCGGAGTCACAAGCTGAGTATTCAAATTATTCGAGACGGCAAAAAACTCGCCTGTATCGCAAGCCACGCCCAACACATTTGCCCCACCGACCATCGGGCGGTGGGCCAAATAGTAGGCGCAGAGGTTGGAACTGTCTGCCGAATTGGCATTGTAAATCAGGAGCAAGTCATTGGTTACATTTATGGCATTGGTCAACGCAACCTGCCAGCTTGCACTGGTGCTGCCCGCTGCATTCGCCACGACCAGAGAGAAAGTCCCGGTTGAGGCATCCGTGGCATAGAAGTCGTAAGCATTACTGGTCGCTCCGCTGATGTTCGTCCCGTTTAACTTCCATTGGTAGGAGAGCGGGAAACCGTTGAACTGTCCCGGTGCCGTGGCCGTGGCCGCGAGCGCCACATGATTGCCGTAGATGCAAACAATGTTCGTGGGCTGCGATTGGTAAGTGATGACCGGCGGTGTTACCAGATAAAGATTAGCATTGGAACTGACGATGCTGCCATTCCCTGCAACGTCTGTCACGACCGCCCGATAAGCCGCTTGCTGCGCCATCTGCACGTTGGTCAAGGTCAACGCCGTGTTAGTTGCGCCCGAAAGGTTCACGCCATTAGTCTGCCATTGATACGTCACGCCGTAAAGTCCCTGGCCGATGACGGTGAATGATGCCGTGCTGCCCGCCGCTTTAAATTGGCTGACCGGCTCTAGCGTGATGACCGGTGTGGGCGGGCCGGTGCGGACGGCCAAGCCGTAATCAGTCCCAGCGGCGATGTTGATGACATTGTTCAATCCACCCAGCGGATTAGCCGCCTCATCGTAACCCCACAAGACCACCGTGCCATCGCTTTTGAGTGCCAGACTGTAAGCGGTATCATCATCAGGATTACCGCCCGCAGCGATGGCAACTACATTGGAAAGTCCGGCGGGCACGAGGGCGGCCCCTTCAGCATTGTCACCCCAGCCGACCACCGTGCCATTTCCCAACAAGGCCAGACTGTGATAACAGCCTGCGGCCACATCCACCACGTTGCTCAAACCCAACGGCACATTGCATTGGCCATAATAGTTGCCACCCCACGCGGTTACCCCGCCATTGGTGACGGCCAGATTATGATCCACGCCCGCCGAAATCGCAGTAACATTGGTGAGGCCGCCGGGCACGCTGGCTTCGCCCACTCCGCTATTGTAACCCCAAGCCACCACCGTCCCATCTTTTCGCAAGGCCAGCGTGTGTAACGCCTGTGCGGAAATCACCATGACATTGGTAAGATTCGCGGGGACTTCCGTTAAATGCCAACCTAACATGGCCCCATTGAGTCCCCATGCCGTCACGGTGCCATTGGTCAAAAGGGCAACGCAGTGATACCAGCCAGAGGCAATCATCGTCACGCCAGCGAGCGTTGCCGGCACATTCGTCTGGCCGTAAAAGTTCGCTCCCCACGCCATGACCTTTCCGTTATTTAGCAAGGCGAGGCTGTGGCCGTCACCGCCAGCCACTTGGAGAATGTTGGTGGTTCCTGCCGGAATATCACACTGTCCATAATAATCATCGCCCCAGACGACGGTCATGGTTTTGGCTGGTTTTGCCAAAATATAAAACGCATGGTCGGCGGGCTGGTTGGAAAAGGTATAGCGGTTGGATGTGTAGCCGAGGCCGAGCCAGTTCCAGTTGGCAACGGGTGCGGCTAAATTAGTTGTCGTCAGAATATCGTAAGGCACAAAGTTGGTGCCGCCGCCAATGCTGAAATTCGCCGTCGCGCTGCCGTCGTAAGCAAAGCTGGTCGTCAGATTCGCGAGATAAACCGGATTGCCATAGGCATAGCTGGTGGCAAGGCTGCTGGACAGCATACTCATTCGCATCATCGGCGCGGGGGCTAAAGGCACCGGCGGGCTTTGCACCATCGCAATCAAATTCACAATCGCGGTCGCCAGCGATTCCAAGGCGGAATTGACCGCGCTGCTGGTGGCTTGGGTGGTCTGTAAACCCAACCGGCGTGGCTTCACCGCCACTTGTCCGCCGGTGGCATCCACCAGAAAAATGTTTCCAGTGATGGCATAAATGGGCAACGTGGTATCACTAGGCGGGCATGGCAACGGGGGCATGAGGCCATTGGGCAGCACTTCCCAATAAGTTCCGCACAGCGGCAGATTATCATAGGAAATTAATGACAGTCCTTGCGCTTCTGCCGTGGCGCAGACAATGGAATCCGGTGCTGCCGATTGCACCGGCGCGAGGTCATTGTTGATACTGCCAACCATGGCAGTTTGCGCATGAAGAAGATTGAGCGATACGAACAGACCCGCCCCAATTAACACTACCTGTTTAATGTTGTTCATTTTATTCCCGTTCTCTGCGAACCATGTCCCGGAACTAAAGAGCGCGGACTTGACACGCCCTTCCTAGAGGCACCGCTAAGCGCCTGTCCAGATGACGCATCAAGCCGCGCCATTTGGCGCGTGCTTGAGCAATCTGGACGGGCAGGAAAATTAGCGGTTTTCTAGGAAGCCCCGTAGCCAAAGCTACGCAAATATGTGTGTGTTGTTTTTTCTGTCAGCAAGGGTTTTACGCCCTTCGCCGGAGCTTTCCAAGCACATTCGAGAATAATCTGTTCCGCGCTTTCCCGGCCCGATGAAGTCACGCCCCACCGAGGATTATTTTCAATTTCCAATCGCCAATTTGGAAATTGGCCATTGGAGATCGAAAATGACCAAGGGCTTTGCCTAAAAATTGGGCGTGTCAGCGACAAGTGCTTATCGACCAATGATTTTCTGTTCCAAGAGTGTCAGCTTGTCCCACGTAAGTGCGTTTTTTTTAAAGAAATTAGAACAGTTTGCGACGATAACTGAACAGTTTGCGACGATAACTGAACAGTTTGCGTTACGAACTGAACAGTTTACATCAGTAACTGAACAGTTTGCATTACGAACTGAACAGTTTTGCTTCAACACTGAACAGTTTTCATCGTTCCCTTAACAGTTTTCGTCGCGAACTGAACACTTCGCGACAAAAACTTAAGAGTTCGCGCCACCGACTGAAGCCGGTATAGCACCCACAGACATGGTTGCCTCATAGGGGGGGAATCTTTCCGTCAGGTGGGGAAACCGCGGCTGCCTATGTCGGAATTCCTGGCCCAGATGTCGAAATTGTGCCCACAACGCGCCGGGTAGGCGACAAGGAAGTCGCCGCCCCCCACCCATCCCGCCTCGGCCCGGCTTCAACCATAGACTTATTTATGTTAATCTTTACCCGGCGGCGTAGGACACGTTCATCGGCCTGACGCCGGGCGTGGATTTATACGGTGTCGGCCAATGTGGTGGGGACCGCCGGGCCGAGCGATTGAAGTCAGTCCGCCACCTTCATGGCGGTGTGACGTCTTGGTAAAAAATGACCAGCCACGGCTGGATTCGGTTCCGGCCTTTTTTATTTGGTCACGTCCGCCGCGACCAGCTTGAGCACGGCTTCGACCGCTTCCTCAATCTTCACGAACTGGATGGTGCCGGTGCGTGGCTTGATTTCCACTTCGCCCTTCGCCAGCGATTTCTCACCGAGCGCAATGCGAATCGGGAAACCAACCAAGTCCGCATCCTTGAACTTCACGCCGGGCCGCTCATCGCGGTCGTCGAGCAGCACGTCCACGCCGCGCGCGTTCAGCTCCGCATAATACTTCTCGGCCACCTGCATCGCCTGACTGTCCGGGGTCACGGCCAGCGGCGTGATGCACACTTGATACGGCGCGACGCTCAAGGGCCAAATCACGCCGTCCTTGTCGTTCCCCTGCTCGATGATCGCCTGCAACGTGCGCGTCACGCCGATGCCATAGCAACCCATCACGCTCGGCTTGCGCGAACCGTCCACGTCGAGGAACGTGGCGTTCAATTTCTCGCTGTATTTCGTGCCAAGCTTGAAGACGTGGCCAACTTCAATCGCGCGGCGAATCTTCAGCGGCTTGGCGCACTTGGCGCACGGCTCGCCGGCGCTGACGGTGCGCAAATCAAACCACGCCGTCACCTTGATGTCGCGCTCGATGGAGACGTTCTTCAAGTGGAAACCGTCTTCGTTCGCGCCGGTGGTCATGTCGTTCGCACCCTGCAAACGCTCGTCGGCATAAACTTTCACCTCGGCGGGAACATTGACGACGGCACCAAGCGAACCCGGCTTCGCGCCGAGCGCAGCCACACATTCTTCCGGCGTGGCGGGACGCGCGGCGACGGCGACGGTGCGCGCCAGCAGCTTCGTCTCGTTCAACTGGTCATCGCCCCGAATCAAAATCAAAATCGTTTTGCTGTCCGCGATATAAACGAGCGTCTTGATCTGGCGGTTGGCGGGAACTTTGTAAGGCTCCTTGCTCAACGCCTCAATCGTCACGACACCGGGCGTCGCAAATTTCTCGATGGCCGCGCCGATTTCGCGCGCCGCCGTCTTGGGGATGCCGCTGGTGGCTTTCTCGATGTTCGCGGCGTAACCGCACGCCTCGCAGAACACCACGTCGTTCTCGCCGGTCTCGGCGGGCACCATGAATTCATGCGAATAGTTGCCGCCGATGACGCCGGTGTCGGCCTCGACGGGAAACGCCTTCAACCCGCAGCGCGCGAAAATCTTGGTGTAGGCGTCATACATTTTTTTATACGCCGCCATCGCGCCTTCGTCCGTGGTATCGAAGGAATACGCGTCCTTCATGATGAATTCCTTCGCGCGCATGAGGCCGAAGCGCGGACGGATCTCGTCACGGAACTTCAAACTGATCTGGTAAAAGTTCTTCGGCAACTGGCGGTAGGAATTGATTTCATTCGCCGCGAGCGTAGTGATGACTTCCTCGGCGGTGGGGCTGAGAAACCATTGTCGTCCGCTGCTGTCCTTGACCTTGAATAGCACGTTGCTGGCAGTTTCCGCGCGCCCGCTGGCTTCCCAAATCTCTGGCGGCTGGAGCGCGGGCATCAAGACCTCGACGGCCCCGGCGCGATCCATTTCCTCGCGGATAATGTTTTCCACCTTGCGCAAGGCGCGCAGGCCGAGCGGCAGAAAAGTATAGACGCCACCCGCGAGCTTGCGGATGAGGCCGGCGCGCAGCAACAGTTTATGCGAGACGATTTCCGCATCCGACGGGGCTTCGCGGAGCGTGGGAATGAGAGTTTGTGTCCACTTCATGTGGCGAAAAGTTTAACCACAAACGAACGGCGGAACGAAGAATTTTATTTGCATCGCCCACCCAGTTGCTCCACTGCTGGAAAACCAACTAAACTTTTAGGGAAAACATTTCCGGGCTGATAACGCCCTCGGCCACACGCGTCACGCTGCCGGTCATCAGGATGTCAAAGCCGGCGCGGATCTCGATGGCGATGTCGCCGCCGGGACAATGCACGGTGACGTTTTTATCCACAAGGCCAAGCTTGTGCGCGACTGCCGCGCTCGCGCTGCTGCTACTGCCGCTGGCGAGCGTGTAGCCCGCGCCGCGCTCCCAAATCTCAATGGCGATGTTCGCGCGGTCGAGGACTTTCAGAAATTGCACATTGGTCTTGCGCGGGAAATTCGCGTGCGTTTCCAGTAGCGGGCCAAATTTGTGCGCCAGTTCCGCGCTGATTTCCGGCAGCGGTAGCACGCAATGCGGATTGCCAATCGTCGCGGCGCAGTAAGTGAACTCGCGGCCACCGACGGAAATTTTTTCGTTGATGACTTCGCGTTTCGCGCCGGTGACGGGAATTTTCTCGCTGTCAAAACTGACCTTGCCCATTTCCACGCGCACCATTTTACCGCCGTCAAAAACCGTGGAGCGCACGATGCCGCCGTCGGTTTGAAGCGCAAATTCTTCGTTGCCGACAAACTGGATGTCCCAAAGATAACGCGAAAAAATGCGAACGCCATTGCCGCTCTTCTCGGCGATGCTGCCGTCAGGATTGTAAATCTTCAACGCGCACTTGGCGGTTGTCGAGGGCAGCGGCCCAAGCAAAATGCCATCCGAGCCGACGCCAAAGTTGCGGTGGCAAATCAGTTTGACCTGTTCCGTCGTGAGCGGCGCGGGTAAATCTTTCGGGTGAATGACGATGTAGTCGTTACCGAGCGCGTGGTATTTGGTGAAAGCAATTTTCATCGCGTGCAGAATAACGTGCGCGGCGCGAACGGTAAAACAGATTCAAGACCGGAGAAGAAAATGTCACGCGAAGGACGCGAAGGGAACGAAGGTGAAAATTCTTTCTTCGCCATCTTCGCGTCCTTCGCGCGACATGGTTTATTTCCCCATGGCCGCCGATTTGTCGCGGTAGTTGTAAGTCGCGGCGATAAGGCTGAAGACCACGGCCACGGCGAACATCATGCCCGCGTAAAGCATAAAACGTCCGCTGCTCACGGAAGCATCCCCGGCGGCGGAATCCGTGTGCGGGAGAAATTTGGTAAGCAACGCCACGAACAAATTTCCCGCCGCGACGGTCAGCAGCAAGAAGCTCATGATGAGGCTTTTCATTTCCGGCGCGGCCTCGCGAAAGGCGAATTCCAATCCGGTCGTGGAAACCAAAACTTCCGCCGCCGTGATGACGACGTAAGGCCACGTCTGCCACAGGATGCTCAAGTGCGCGCCAGCCTCAATGCGCTTTTGCAGCAACGCGACGATGACAAAAGACACCGACGCAAGGAACAATCCGTAGCTCATACGCTTGAGCGGCGCGGCGAATTTTCCCATGCGCGGATAAATCCACAGCGTGAAGATGGGCACGAACAACATGATGAGCAGCGGGTTCAAGGATTGCATCTGCTCCGCGCCAAGGTTAAGGCCGAGCAGGTTGACGTTCGCCATTTTTAAGCCCTGCAAAACCCAGGTGGAATTGCCCTGATCGTAAAGCGCCCAGAACATCGGGATGGTCGCGAAGACAAAGAGAATCGGTAACACCGAGCGCGCGGCGGCGACTTCGTTCTCGGAGAATCTTTCCCGCGCGGCTTGCCAGAAAGTTTTCCCGGTGGCGCGTTTCATGAGCAGCGCGGTGAAAAAGACGTGAAAGAAACCGGCGTGCTTTTTCTCGCGGTTCGTCGGGACGATGATGTAAAACTTTTTACCGCGCCAGAAGATGAACGTGGCGATGGCCATCAAAATTCCCGGCACGGCAAACGCGAGGCTGTAGCCGTGATGGTTTTTCACCCACGGCACGACGAGAAACGAGAAGAACGAGCCGAAGTTAATCGCCCAGTAAAATGCACCGTAGGCCTTCTGCATCAAGTGCGATTGCTCCGGTGTGAACTGCTCGCCCATGAACGCGGAGACGCACGGTTTGATGCCGCCGGAGCCGAACGCGATCAACGTGAGGCCGATGAAGAGGCAATTTAATTTTCCCTGCGCGCCAAAAAAATCGCTGCACGCGAGCGTGCCGTGACCGGCGCAGTAAAACAGCGAGACCCAGAAAATCGTCTTGTAACGCCCGATGAGCTTGTCCGAAAGCCACGCGCCGAGCAGCGGCGTGAAATAATTGAACGACTTGAACAGCGCGATGACGGTCGTGGCGTAGTCCTCGCTTTTGCCGAGGCCGCCGGCGACGAGCTGGCTGCTGATGTAGCCGGCGAGAATGCCGGCCATGCCGTAATAGCTGAAGCGTTCGCACGCCTCGTTGCCGATGATGTATTTGATCTGGCGCGGCCAGTGGCTCGCTTGCGGTGCGGGCGAACTCATGAATTATTTCGCCGGTGCCACACCAATGCGTTTGAGGAACGGCTCGATGGAGCGCGGGCGGCCGAGGAATTTCTCAATGGAGACGTTGATGTCGCGCGAATCGCCGACGGCGTAAATTTCATTCCGCATCCGCATCCCGGTGGTTTTGTCAAAGAAACCGTCCGGCGATTTCTCAAACACCGTCGCCATGTCCGCCGCGATGGCGTCGGCCCAAGCATATCCGTAATAGCCCGCGCCGTAGCCAATGATGTGGCCGAAATACGCGACGAACGCCGTGTCCGGCGGCACCGGGAATGAAACGTCGCTCAA
>Ga0208507_1002047_pt1 | contig 10675 bp, 7 predicted proteins | sample CryBogCBH12Aug01_FD_184626 | JGI IMG/M metagenome (GOLD analysis project Ga0208507, IMG submission 184626) | Freshwater microbial communities from Crystal Bog, Wisconsin, USA - CBH12Aug09.1 (SPAdes) (version 2) | ecosystem: Environmental > Aquatic > Freshwater > Lake | place: Crystal Bog... | reverse complement strand
GACATCGGATTATAACAATCCGACATGGGACAGGAACAATCCGACATCGGACTGAGGCGTTCCGACATCGGACGGGAACAATCCGACATCGGGCTGAAGCAATCCGATATCGGACTGAAGTTTTCCGATGTGGGAAAAGTCTTGGGACATGTGTCCCCGAAGCAATCCGACATGGCAAAGTAAGTTTTTTGAATTGCTCCGCAATGACTAACGGCAGTGAAGGTTGGCGGGGGGGGGAACTATTCTAAACGCGGTTGACAAATCAGATGGCCTGAAATACAACCCTGAAATGCCTTCCGGGATTAATCGTATTTTGCGAACCAAGACTGTTGTGTGGTTCTCGTCGCGAGCAAGGCACGGCGCAGCATTCTACGTTAAGTCTTCTGTGCACATCCCACTTTTATGAAAATCAGCATAGCCCAACTCATTGTCGGCCGAGACGTTGCCGCCAATCAAAACCGAATCGAAGCGGCCCTTGAATCCACTCAACCCGGCGATTGGGTGTTGTTTCCAGAGGGCGTGCTTTCCGGTTACTTCCCGGACGACGATGCATTTATGCGCCGCCTCGACGCGAAACGCATCGAGGCCGGCATTTGCGAGATTGAACGCGTCGTGCGAGCGCGCCAGTGCAACTGCATCTTTGGCACGGCGACCTTCACGGACGGCGCTTGGCGCAATTCGGTTGTGACCGTGACCGCCGGCGGCCGACGGCATATGTATCACAAGATTGAGCTTTCGGGCTTGGATCGCCGCCACTTTACGCCCGGAACTTCGTCGGAAGTCATTCGCGCCGGCGATCTCACCTTCGGGGTGCTTGCTTGCCGCGAGCTGCTTTTCCCTGCCATGTGGTCACGCCTCAAGCAAGCTGGCGCGCAGATCGTCTTTCACATCAATAATGCCATCCAACCGCAAGATCGGATATGGAAACACATCCTGATTGCGCGGGCTATCGAGCAGGGGCTCTTTGTGTGCAGCATCAACAACGGAGCTCCGCCGCAGGAGCTTGCATCCCATCTCATCGCCCCCTCTGGTAAAGTGCTGCTCAAGACACAGACGGGCCGCGACGACTTTGTCTCCGTCGCGATCAATCCCGGCGACGCCATTCCAGACCTTGCTTCGCGGACGGACTTCTAACCGCCGATGAGACTTAGCTTGCCCACACCGCACCCCATCGACTCACAACCCAACTAAATGAGATAAGCAGGCAGATACCCGTCGCAAGCCGCAGTGAACCATTGCCGGGAGAGTTCATAAAACATGGTTTATGGCGGGGGTGAAAATCCTTGTAACACTGTCGGGGAAAGGCAAAATCCTGAAACACAACCCGCGCGGATCGCAAACAATTAACCAACCGGAACTCCCGGCTATTACCATGAAAAATACCCTTCCCCTGCTCGCCCTCTCGTTCGCGGTCATGCTGGCTGGCGCCGGGCCGGCGGCGGCCGCGGAAATCTCCCTCAACGGCATCGTGGGTTATCAGGACACGCCGCTGGAACCGGGCGGCCAATGGCACGTGCACGATCCGGCGCGGCCGCAGCCGCCGGTGGTCACGCCGGGAAAATCGTTCAGCGAGAACGCCGCGCCGCCCAGCGACGCGATCATTTTGTTCGACGGCAAAGACATGGCGCAATGGCGCGCCCAAAAGACCGGCGGCGAGTCGCCGTGGAAACTGGAGGCCGGCGCGATGATTGCGGACCAGGACGACATCCGGACCGCGCGGGAATTCGGCGACGTGCAGTTGCATCTGGAATTCCGCGAGCCGCCGCCGACCGACGGCGTCTGGGGCAACCGCGGCAACAGCGGCGTGTTTCTCATGGGGCTTTTCGAAATCCAGATCTTCGATTGCTACCAAAACAAAAAAATCTATGCCGACGGCGCGACGGCGGGGATTTACGGCCAGCATCCGCCGCAGGCCAATGTCTGCCGGCCGCCCGGCGAATGGCAGACTTACGACATCCTCTTCACCGCGCCGAGATTTGATGCGAAGGGCGAGCTGGTCTCACCCGCCTATGTGACGGTGACTTTCAACGGCGTGGTGGTGCAAAACCACCAGTCCATCCGCGGCACGACCAACCATAAGAGCCCGGGCACCTACACGAAACATGTCCAGACCGGCCCGCTGGCTTTGCAATATCACAACAGTCCGGTGGCTTTCCGCAACATCTGGGTGCGCCCCGTGTCGTCGGTGGACGAACCCTGAGGCGGCTCATGGCCATGGCCAACCCGTCGCGAGGCGGGGTAAAACTTCCGGCAAGTTGGGACGGGGCAGTTTAGCCGGGTGAACCCAAGCCATCCGCAGTCATTTCATTTTTGCTTTTGGTGGATTTCCCTCCCGGTTCAATTATCATCCACGGCATGAAACCACTTTTGATCGCCTTCGGCATCGGCATGGCCATCATCGCGTCGGCATCGGCCGCCGATCTGAGTCTCGGCAAGTTTGACCGTTTAAAAATCTCCACCACGGACGCCCAAGCCGTCACCAACGGCGCGGTCCTGCGCATCGTCACCGGCCACAAGCAAGCCTGGCCGGGCGTCCAGCTCCTGGCACCGGACGGCCATTGGGATCTGTCGGCTTACTACGAGGTCAAGCTCCGGGTGAAGAACACCGGCACCAACGAGGCCAGCATCCGCTGCCGCGTGGACAATCCCGGCGCGGACGGCAACCGGCATTGCGTGACGGGTTCCCTCACCCTGCAACCCGGCCAGTCCGACACGCTCAAGGTTCCCCTGATGAGCAGCACCGGCAGCACGCTGGACGGCAAACTTTTCGGGATGCGCGGTTATCCCGCGGCGCCCGGCAATTCAAATGCGTTTAATCCAAAAAATGTCACCGCGCTGCTGGTGTTCGTCAGCAAGCCCGCCGCCAGTCACACGTTTGAAATCGCCGACATCGCCGCCACCGGCAATTACACCCCGCCGACCGCCTGGGTCACGGACGCCGATCCGTATTTTCCGTTCATCGACACCTTCGGCCAATACAAGCACAAGGACTGGCCCGGCAAGACGGAATCGTTGGCCGACATGGCCGCCAAGCGCGAACAGGAAGCCGGCGATCTCGCCGCGCATCCCGGCCCGGTTGACTGGGACAAATACGGCGGCGCGGCGACCGGCCCGCAGCTCAAGGCCACCGGCTTTTTCCGGACGGAAAAGGTCCGCGGCAAATGGTGGCTGGTGGATCCGGACGGCCATTTGTTTTTCTCGCAAGGCATCACCGGAGTGCGGATGAGCGATGCCACGGCGGTGGAGGAGCGCCCGAACTGGTTCGCCGATTTCCCCGGCGACCTGCCGGCGTTCAAACAATTCTCCTACAAATCATTTTCTCTCTTAGGCCACTATGCGGGGCGGGACGTGGAATGCTTTTCGTTCCGGGGCGCCAACCTGCTGCGCAAGTATGGCCCGGATTGGAAAAAGGTTTATCCCGAACTCGTCCAGCAACGGCTGCGCAGCTGGGGCCTGAATACTATCGCCAACTGGTCCGACGACAGCATCTGCCGGCTGCGCCGCACGCCCTACACCGACACCATCAGCTCGCGCAACGTCAAACAGATTGAAGGCAGCGAAGGCTACTGGGGCAAATTCCCCGACGTGTTTGATCCCAGCTTTGCCGACAGCCTCCGCCGCGCGATGGCGGAGAAGAAAGGCAAGACGGCCGGCGACCCGTGGTGCCTGGGTTATTTTTCCGACAACGAAATGTCCTGGGGCGACGACACCTCGCTGGCTGTGGCCGCGCTGAAATCCCCGGCCGACCAGGCCGCCAAGCTGGCGTTCACCACCGACCTCAAGACCAAATACGGAAGCATCGCCAAACTGAACGCGGCGTGGGGCACAGCTCACTCCTCCTGGGATACCCTGCTCCAGTCCCGGGTAGCGCCCGACTCAAAGAAGGCGCAGGCCGATCTGGTGGCTTTTTACAGCCACACCGCCAAGCAATACTTCCACACCGTCCGCGATATCATCAAGGCCGTTGCGCCAAACCAGCTTTATCTCGGCTGCCGGTTCGCCTGGGTCAACGACCGGGCCGCGATGGCCGCCGCGAAATTCTGCGACGTGGTCAGCTACAACCGCTACCAGCGCACTCTGGCGGGCTTTAAATTTCCCGGCGGCGGCGATGTGCCGCTGATCATCGGCGAGTTTCATTTCGGCGCGCTCGACCGGGGACTGTTCCATACCGGCCTGGTGCCCGTCGCCAGCCAGAGCGACCGCGCCAAGGCTTACACGGATTACGTGCGCAGCGCCCTGCGCCATCCGCAGTTTGTCGGCACGCACTGGTTCCAATTTCAGGACGAGCCCACCACCGGTCGCGTCTGGGACGGAGAAAATTACCAGATTGGATTTGTTGATATTGTTGACACACCTTACGCCGAAACCATCGCCGCCAGCCGCAACCTCGGCGCAGCCCTTTACCGGTAGAATCACCGCAGAGCCAGTCGTGGAATTGCCAAAACGCATGAAATAATCATGCGGTGGCGTGGGTTATTTATTCCGGTTTAGCGATTGATAACCTCTCGGTTTTCAACATACTAAACAATCACCCGACCATGAAAAAATTTGTCATCCTCTTTGCCGTTGTCATCGCACTGGCGCTCAACTCTAAAACTACCGTGGCTTACGCCGAGCCGCTGGAAGGCGGGGTCAATCCCGGGCGCGTCCAACAAATCGCCGCCATGCTGGACGACAAGCCGTTCGCGTTTGGCCCGAAAATCGAAGACCGCGCCGGCTGGAGCCGTCTGGCCGCCACCACGGCTTATCGCGGCGTGGTCAAGAGTGCCGAGAAACTCATGGCCACCCCCATGCCGGAGATGACCGAGGAGCTTTACATGCTTTTCAAAAAGACCGGTCGGCGCACGGCGGAATATGGCAAGGCTCGTATGCACCGCTATGACCGAGTTTCTCATTTTACCGAGGCCGAGTGCATCGAGAACAAGGGCCGGTTCATCAAGCCGCTGGAAGCCGCCTTGCGCTCCATCTGCCAGGAGAAGACGTGGATTTACAATTTTCATGATGGCTCCTTGGCGGACTACAATGGCAAGAAGATCACCATCGATCTCAGCTCGGTGGATTTGGCCGAGAACCTGGGCGAATGTTTGTATCTCCTGGGAGACCGGCTTTCGGCTGAGACGCGCCAGCTGGTGATGGCGAAATTGCGCGAGCGGATTTTTGATCCCTACCACAAGGCCGTGGATGGTACGGGCATGAAGCAATGGTGGATCACGGCGGACATGAACTGGAATTCGGTGTGCCACGCCGGGACCGTCGCGGCCGCTTTGGCAGTGTGCCCCGACCGCAATGAGCGGGCCTTCTTTGTGGCGGCCGCCGAGAAGTATTCGCAGAATTTTTTGAGCGGATTCGGCGGGGACGGTTACTGCGCCGAGGGCATGGGTTATTGGGGCTATGGTTTTGGCAATTATATCCAGTTATGCGAATCGGTGTACCAGGCCACCAAGGGAAGTCTTGATCTTTATAAACTCAATGGCGCCCGTGATGCCGCTTTGTATCCCGTTCGGATACGGTTGCTCAACGGCATCTATCCGGCTTATGCCGACTGTTCGCTGGAAGCCAAGCCGGACATGCGACTCATGAGTTTCATCAATCGCCGCTATGAACTGGGGCTGAATGATTTTGTCCTCTCCGACTTCACCACCGCCGCGGGCGGCGTGGCAAACAGTCTCATGTTTTCCTGCCCCAATTCAGCCACGGCCCGCCCGGCGGTTGCCGGCAAGGAATTCTATGAAGTGCGCAGCCTGTTTCCCCACGGTGGTGTGTTGAACTGCCGGCCGCTGCCCGGATCGGCCTGCCGGATGGCCGTGTCCTTCAAGGGAGGATTCAATAATGAACCGCACAACCATAATGACAAGGGCACTTTCGTGGTCGTGGTGGGCAAGGAACCTTTGATCCTCGATCCCGGCGGTGAAGTCTATACGGCGCGCACCTTCAGCAAAGACCGCTATCTGAGCAAGCTGTTGAATTCCTATGGCCATCCCGTGCCCGTGATCGCCGGCAAACTCCAGCGGCCCGGCGCGGATGCGGGGGGGGTCGTCATCGCCAAAACTTTTACCGATCAAACGGACACCTACGTCATGGATTTGCGCAGCGCCTACCCGGTGCCAGCCCTGCAAACATTGCAACGCACTTATGTTTACAGCCGCAGCGGCGAAGGCGCTTTGACGGTGACGGATAATTTCGCCTACAATGCGGCGCAGACCTTTGGTTCAGCGCTGATCACCTACGGCCAGTGGAAGCGGCTCTCACCCCGGGAATTGTTGATTTATCAAGGTCAGGAAGCCGTGAAAGTGGCGATCGACACCGGCGGTGTTCCCTTTGAGATCACCCAGGAAGTGATCATGGAGGAAAATCACAACAAGACGCATCCGACGCGGATTGGCATCAACCTGACCGGCCCGCAGATTAAAGGCCGGGTGGTATTTACGATAACACCTTCGGCGGCGAAGTAGTTTTGGCATAAAATCATTACTCTCCATAATCAGTCTCGCAAACTGGTTGTCAGGGCAGATGAAAAAATACATTCTCCTGTGGCTTATCATCGGGAACTGCGCCTTAAACGCAACGCCGACAATACCCGCACCCACCGCCGATGGCTACCGGGGCATCTGGTTTACGCTTGGCCAGTTTTCAAAATACGGCGACAAATACTCCGGCGGCCTCGGCACTTATTGCGCCAACCATGAGCCGATGGCCGTGTATGCCCCGCAAGTAGACAAGACATTCTTCACCTACGGCGGCACGATTTCGGGCCAGCGACATCTTCTGATCATGGTGTCCTGTTTCGATCACAAAACCGGCACCGTGCCGCGGCCGGTGATTGTTTACGATAAACAGGGCGTGGATGACCCGCATGACAACGCCTGCATCAACATAGATGATCAGGGTTACATCTGGATTTTTGTCAGCGGCCGCAATGTGACCCGCCACGGCTTTAAATTCCGCAGCCAGAAGCCGTTTAGCATCGCTGCCTTTGACCGCGTCGAAGATAAAGAGATGACGTATCCTCAAGCTTGGTTTCTGCCGGGGCAAGGCTGGTTCCACCTCTTCACCAAGTATGCCGGGGCGGGCAAGCCTTTCTTCAATCGTGAACTCTACTGGCAGAACAGCCCCGACGGCCGAAATTGGACTGCCGACCGCAAACTTGCCGGCTTCGGCGGACATTATCAGGTCAGCGGCGTCTGTGGCACCAAGGTCGCCAGTTTTTTCAATTTTCATCCGAATGGCGACGTGGATAAGCGTTCGAATCTCTATTATGTCCAAACGGAAGACTTCGGCAAAACGTGGACCACCGTGGATGGGCAGCCGATCCAACTTCCCTTGCTCAAAATCAATAATCCCGCGCTAGTCTTCGATTTTCAGGCCCAAGGCAAACTAATGTATACCTGCGACCTCAACTTTGATCGTGCCGGCCGGCCATTGGTGCTTTATGTGACCAGCCACAATTATCAGCCAGGTCCGGAAGGCAATCGCGAACTCTGTCTTTCACGCTGGGATGGCAAAGTGTGGCAGACCAGTGTGATTTCCAAAGTCGGCCATAATTATGACATGGGCAGTCTCTATGTTGAGGACGATGAATGGAAAGTGATTGCTCCGACTCAAACCGGCCCGCAGCCGTGGGGCGCAGGCGGTGAAATGTGCCTCTGGATCAGCACGAATCAAGGCCAGACTTGGACGATGAAAAAACAGATCACCCAGGACAGTTCAAGAAACCACAATTATGCCCGACGTCCAGTCAACGCCCACAATCCATTCTTCACCGTTTGGGCTGATGGTGATCCTATGAAGTTTTCGGAATCCCATTTGTATTTCGGCGATGCGAACGGTGAACACGTCTGGCTGTTGCCGTATGAAATGACCAACTCTACTGCCAAACCTGTTCTTATCCGGTCAAGTATTCCATTGAGCTTGAATCAAAAAGACTGACCTGTGGAACTTAGGTTTGGGTTTGACCAAAATGAACGGAAAGCGTTTGATATAAAAATCGCCCGGATTATCTACTTAGAATGCTATGACTCTTTGGCTTGATTTGAAAACCACAAGGTTGGAGTTGCCTACCATTTGGCTGATGCTTGCCCTGCTTGGGGCAGGCGTTTCAATACCCGTTCAAGCGGCATTGGAAATCGAGCCGCTTTTTGGCAGCGGCATGGTGGTGCAACGGGATGAACCGATCCCATTATGGGGCCAGTCCGCGCCAGGTCAGACGGTAACGGTTCAAGAAGGGGTGGCGACTAAAAGCGTGGTGGCGGGAGCTGACGGACGTTGGAAAATCGTCCTGCCGGCAAGACCCGCCGGCTTGATTCCTGACATTGTGATCACAACCGGTTCGGAAAAAATCACACTGACAAATCTCCTGGCTGGCGATGTCTGGCTGTGTTGCGGCCAGTCGAACATGGAATGGAACCTGGGCAGCGCCAGGGATGCCGCAACCGAGCTGAAAAATGCGGATCATCGGCAGCTTCGACTGTTTATGGTCGGCAAAAGAGTTTCTGATGTGCCCTCGCGCGATCTAACCGGACAGTGGCAGGTTTCTTCGGCGCAATCGGCAAAACCATTTTCCGCCGTCGGCTATTTTTTTGGTCGTGATCTCGAGCAGGAATTGAATGTGCCGGTCGGCCTCATTCAATGTTGCTGGGGTGGCACGGGTTCGGAACCCTGGACGCCAATGGAATTGATTCAGGCTGATCCGAACTACGCTCCATTTCTGAAACAATTGGCGGAATACCGGGCAAATTATCCGCAGATCAAAATCAAGTATGACGCCGATATGAAGGCTTGGGAACAAAAGGCCGCCAAAGCGAAAGCCAATGGAACGAAGCTTCCTGAAAAGCCGCTTTCAATGCCGCCCCCCGATAATAATCACAAAGGTGCCGCCGGTCTTTTCAATGGCATGGTGGCACCGCTCATCGGATTACCGGTAAAGGGGGCGCTTTGGTCACAGGGCGAATCAAGTTTTTCGCGCATGAAGTTTTATCGCAAGTTTGTGGCGGACATGTTCGCCGAATGGTGGCGACGCTGGGGCGTGAGCGATTATCCCGTGATGATCATCCAACTGGCGAACTATGAGCCGGTACAGGCCAATCCGGGCGAAAGCGTGCGCGCCGAATTCCGCGAAGTACAAGTGCAACTTGCTAAAACCCTACCGCGCGCGGGTTTGGTCACGACCATTGACGTGGGCGAAGCGGATACGATTCATCCGCTAAACAAACAGGACGTCGGCCATCGCACGATGCTCGCGGCTTTGAAAACGGCCTACGGTCGGAATATCGTTGCCAGCGGGCCAACTTACGAATCTGTGGATTTCCAAGGTGCCGTCGCCAAGGTTAAATTCAGCAATCTCGGCGACGGCCTGATGGTTGGACGAAAAGGTGAAGGCGGGGCATTGAAAGGTTTTGCCCTAGCCGGTGCGGACAAGAAATGGTATTGGGCTGATGCAAATATTTCCGGTGATGAAGTTATCGTCCAGTGCGACGCCGTAGTTAAGCCGGTCGTGTTGCGTTACGCCTGGGCCGCGAATCCGGTATGCAATCTATACAACCGCAATGGGCTTCCCGCTGTTCCTTTTCGCACGGACGGAAACAGCGAAAAACATTAGCCATATTGATAAATTTGAGGTGGCTCCCAAAAAAGCTAATTTATTTTAGTTAGAACACGCACTTCGATTGTTGGCGAGTGAATACTATTTATATATTTTAGAGATTAGGGCAAGGTGATGGTAGCGGTGCGGTTCTCCTTGGTGAAGGTGACCACGGCCTGGGTGCTGGCCGTTCCCCGGCGGGCGGTGATGCGGTATTGGCCGTAAAAGCCGCGCAGATGGCAAACGCCCGCGGCGGAACTTTTCCCCTGTGCCCTGGTCCACCAGTCGCGGAAGACAAGATCGAGATAGGCCTGGCCGCTGGGCTTGATGCTCCAATCCTTCCGCCAGAGCGCGGCCGCCGGTTTCCAATGGTCGCCTTCCCAAAATCCCCATTGCTCGATGCCCGTGACGGCGGGATGGCTGAAGGCCACGGTCAGAAAGTCGCGCAGGTAATCGGCCTGCACGGCTTCGTCGGCGATGTCGATGTCGAATTCGGTGACCTGCAAGCCCAGGCCGAGCGACCCAAAGCGGTCGAGGATGGCGAGGAGCTTGCCGGGCGCGGTGAGCTGGCTGCCGAAGTGTCCCTGAAAACCGATGCCGTCGATGGGCGCGCCGGCGGCGAGGATGGTTTTGGCCAGATTGAAATAGGCGTCCTGATGTTCCACCCAGCCGCCGCCGTGCGAGAGAATGCCGTAATCGTTGATGATGAGCCGCGCCTTCGGGTCGTTGCGCCGGGCGATGCGGAAATAGTCGAACATCTCGTTGGTGCCGACCTGGTCAATGAGCCAGTGCTGTTCGTAAAGTTCGTTGATGACATTCCAGGTGTCCACCCGGCCGGCATAAGTGCGGGTGGCCAGATCAACCTGCGCCCGCACGGCCTGCTGCAATATCCTTTTGGCTTCTTCGGGGTTGGTTTTGCAGCCGACGAGGTAATTGGTGATGACCGGCGGCGGAATATACTGGGTGCCGGGCCAGACGAGATGGGAGCCGTGCCACGGGGCGAAGTGGTTTTGTTCCAGCCAATCCACGGTGGAATGGCGGCGGGCCTGATAGGCGACATCGGGCCGCCACCAGCAGATCCACGTCATGCGGCCCACG
>Ga0208507_1002043_pt1 | contig 10692 bp, 13 predicted proteins | sample CryBogCBH12Aug01_FD_184626 | JGI IMG/M metagenome (GOLD analysis project Ga0208507, IMG submission 184626) | Freshwater microbial communities from Crystal Bog, Wisconsin, USA - CBH12Aug09.1 (SPAdes) (version 2) | ecosystem: Environmental > Aquatic > Freshwater > Lake | place: Crystal Bog... | reverse complement strand
CGCTCCGCTCGTGGCCGTGGTGGGTGACACGATCTTTGCCGGCTCCATCGGGCGCGGGAATTCATCGTGGTCTTTGGCGCGGGAAAAAGTGCGCGGCGAAATTTTGGTGCTGCCAGAGGAAACGTTGCTGTGCCCCGGTCACGGGCCATTGACAACAGTGCGCGAGGAGCGGGAAGCGAATCCGTTTTTTTTGTAAAACCACGGAGATTTTGTCGGGTTTTGACGTGCAAGTAGTTCCAAGAATCTGAACAAAAAAAATCACGCGGCATTTAGGCTGCCGTTTTTGCTTTTATTTAACTCCGGATAGGCCGGACGTTAAAATATGTCTAAGCCCCTACTAAATGGGCTATGTCGCCAACCCGATTTTTCGAGGTAGCGTCTTCTACTCCAATGCGTGGACGCACTGGAAAATTATCTTCCGCCGGCAATTGCTGAGGCGTATCCCGACTCGTTGAAAATGTGTCAGCAGGATCGGAGTTTTTTGTCTTACTGGTTTTTTCCAAAACGCTGAGCAGTTTTCTATCCGATGGAATAACCGAATCAATCATTGCCCGTTGAACGTCTTCAGCGGTTGCGGAGTCCCGTCGTGATTGCGCTGCAATGTAACCGGCACGTTTTACGATAGAATCTATTGCTGCCAGATAACGCGTGGACGTGCGCGCATAAGTGGCAATCATCTGCAAAATTTTTGGACTGGCAGACGGCAGATTTGATTTGGCCACCCCAATCAAATCGGCTGCCGACAAATCGGCTGGCAAGTTCTCATGATGGCTGATCCGGCCGGTAAGTTGAGCTGAATTCCATCCGGTTTTTTCCACGGCTTTCTGTGAAACGAAAAACTGCGGCGTGGAGACCATGCAGATCGGAACGCCAGCATTGGCCATGGTCATAATCCAATTGATTCGGCCAGGCTGACTGTAACGCAAATTGCTTTGCGGCCAGAGCCGCTGCGCCTCATCAAGGCAGAGCAGCATATCGCAAGTGAGCAATACGGATTCAACTCGTTCACGAATCTGTACCACTTTGTAATTCAGAAAATTTCCTAGCCCAAGGCCGCGCGCCAAGGCTCGAAAGAAGGAGGCATCGTCATTGCCGGGGGGCACTTCCACAAAACGAGCCTTGCCCGGTTGTCGCTCACACCAATTCCGAGCAGCGAAGGATTTTCCCCGGCGCGACTCGCCTTCGACCAAAGTAAGTCCACGGCAATAAACTGTATAATCTAATACCTCACCAACTTTTTTCCCAAGGGAAGTGGTAAAAATCGTTTCATTTTTCGATTCCGCAAAAGCATCCTTGTATTTATGAAGCGCGCCAATCAAGTTAGGTGAATACCATGGCCCAGCATCCATCGTGCTGGAGGGATCAAGGCAAAGGCCACGCAAATAATCGCCGGAAAATTGAGCGCGACATACCTCGAAAAACAAACTGGCAGGAAGTGTTTCTGTCCGTCCCCCGGATTTGCCACAACAATCGGGCAACGCGACCAGATCGCAATTTTGATCCCAATCAGGCTTTGAAGGCACCTTAGAAATTTCATAGCCAGATTTTATAAATTCCCCCTTGGTTAGAACCTCATTAATAAATTGTCCGCCACGACGATAATCATCGCGCAAAAAGGTCAAAAACTCTCCGTCGCGAATCTTGATTACTTTCGCGGTGTTGAGAACTTCGTCCAATTTGATTCCGAGATTCATCATTTCTTTGGTCTGAAAAAGATCGGGACAATTAATTTTTAACTGATTTGCAATGCCATCCAACCCGCCGGATTGGTGCGATAGATATTGCAAAAACCAAATCAATTCACGATCTATAGGATTGTCCAGAACGGAGCAACGCCTTGCCACCAAGTTGGCAATTAGCCCCCGCTCGAATTCCGGGCTGCTGGCGTAGCGCGATTGGTGAAAAACAAAATCATTCTTCGATTTGCGTGTGGAACTCACTTTTGATCCTTTCCCTCAAACGGTTTCAGGTTGTAAAAAAACTCGTCGCTTTGGCGCGGGATTGCGGACCCGGTTGAATTTGCCTCGGCATTTTTTGGCTTCAGAAATTCTACCAACTCGCGCAAGTCTTCCGCTGCCACATCTGGTGCATTTTCTGGGATAACCATGCCAGTGCGGGACGCAATGGTTTGGACCTGACTGCGCCGGCGCTGGCGACGGCTGGCGTTTTCCTTCACCTCATTTTTCTTCGCGGTGATTTCCACGCCCAGTTCCATCGCTTGTGCGGCAACGAGCAATTGCCTTTGTGGCAGCGGGAATTTTGCTTTCAACACATTGAAGCGGGTTTTCATGAATGACGCCTGAGATTCGACGCGGGCCAACTCCTGCCCCAATGTGCCGGATTCCGGCGCAATTAAACTTTCCAGTGCGTTAGGATTTTGTGAGCGCGCAATGCAAATTGGATTTGTCCGGTCGGGATTCGTTACCACTATGGTTTCAGGATTCTCAGGATCAAACCACGCCAGAACTTCACGGCCAATCAAATGCGCGATTTCCTTTCCGCGATAATTGAACTGTATTTTTCCGATCTGGATCGTGACTCCGTTCATGGTGACTTTTGTCAGGCGTTTATCATTAGCGAGCAGATAACGCAGGCCGGCCCCGAATTGAATCGGAGGATTATTCTGATTCATGTGCGCCTCAAATGCCTTGTCGGGTGACAGACCGGCGAGAATATGGCCTTGCTGCGGCTCCGCGTTGTATTGCTCGACAAGCTGTCCAATGCGCCGATTCCACTGATCGAGCGAATAAAAATATTTTGATGGATGCACCTTGCGCGCATCCACCTCGGCCATTTGCCGACGCAGCGATTCTGGCGCGTCGCGTCGTTCATCGCGGCCGCAATATCCTGGCTCGGCTTCGGCACGGTCCTGGAAAATCCCGCCGATGCGCTCAACCACCTTGGTGCGAGGCCGAATGGCATGTTTGAACGTGATCCCAAATTCGCGCAACCCCTGACTGATTTCGGCGAAACTGAATGGTTCGGTTTTCCCCTTCAGCAGTGTGGCGCTTTTCCAGATGCCGCGCTCAAAATATAAAATTTCTGGCACTCCAAATTCACCAAAGACATGCGTACAAAGGCTGCGGATTGTCAACGATGAATACGATTTGCGCGGTTCCAATGCCCAACCCAAAATGCGCAGTGAGCGAAAATCAATAAACAGAATGACTTGTCCGCGCGTTAGTTCAAACCAGCCTTTGCCATCCGGTACATAGAAATAAGTGTTTAAGGTGAAGTCATCACCAGATATGCACTGCAAGGATGAAATTCCGTCATAGCTTCGGGTAACGTGTCCTCTAATCGAATCAAACGCGCGCGGGTCACGGTACATCACCGTGAGGATTTCTACTTCCGGCGAGATGGATTCCATCACACTGGCTGCGGGTCCAAGTGGCCCCAAACGCTCCTAGAGGCAACCAAGCGCGGCGGCGGCGTCCCGGAAATGGCCATCCTGGGCATCGCTCTAGCCGCGTCTTTCGGAAGATGTAATAACGGGATCATTATATCTCAAAGGAGATCGCCCCGCTCGCCCGCCTTCTAGGCAGATGCGTGGGCAAACGCTGGTTAAGTTCGGCAATCGTCCGAAGCCGCAGATCATTCAGCGCTGCTTGCTCGCGATGGATTGCTTTCAAGTGTGACTGCATGGAATAAAAGGTTGCGGCCGGAAAATAGCGACAGAGTTGGGAGTAGGAAATTACCAGTGGCCGAAATCTCCGCCCTTTCCCAAAACTACCCGGCTGAGCAATAAAAACGTGCCAGGCCTGCTGCAAGGATGGAAATTGCTGGTTGGCACAAAAACTGGAAAAACGAACCAGCACCGGCGCAGTGATGGATGGCTCGCTCCGATAATGAACCCGTAATGAGGCGGGTAACTGCCCATTGCGCCGCCAAACGTCCCACGCGCGGCGGAGCGTTACAAACGAAAGCGCTAGTTGTCGGCCGGGAGCAGAACGGTACCGCTTTCCATTAGCGCGGGCCGCCACCCGCCGAATTACGCGTGTGACCTTTTCACCGCGTGCGATGGCTGCTTGTATTCGTTGGCAGGCACGGTGCAATTTAGCCGCCCGCTCAATTTGCCAGGCGGGGATTTGTTTTGAAACGGGAGAGTGTTTCATAATTGGAAAAATTAGAAGGGCGGGGAAACAGAATTGCTCTGTCTCCCCGCTTGATGTTCGGCGTCCTCTCCCGGTGTCCGAACAAATTTAAGGGTGCGAGCCGCAGGAAACCCGCACCCAGCGGGCAAACAAAACCCGGCAGGAAGCGAATTCGCCTTCAAGCCTTGGGAAAAACAGTTTTTGCATTGCCCGCAAAACGTTTTCAAGGATGGACCTCCATGTTTTGGTTTGGAGCCGCCGGAAGCGCAGCGGAGTCTACTGTATATTCTGGGAAATCCTCACCAAGATGTATTTGTCCGCGTAATACTCGGTCGCACACCGCCCGCACCTCGCCGGCGTAAGAAGATGCGCCTTTTTCTTGGTCGATCCAAGCAGCCCAACCCCGCAACTGCCGCACAACCCGCATTGCGCCCGATCCCTGAATCGTTATTTGGATTTCAACCGTATCCGTGGAAATAAACCGAACGGCCTCCCGGATTTTGCGCGGCAGGTGTATCATATAATGCCGGACAATTTCCTCTAGCAACGTGCCGGCCCCGGCTAGCGTCACTGGTTTCAAACCATCAATCTGCTCCCGCAGTTCGGTCAGTTTGCTGTTCACTTCACGAAGGCGGGTTTCCTTCGCGAATAGCTTGCCGGAAGCATCCTCACTATCCACGCAATGTGGCCGAAGTAAATCAATCTCGCTCACCAATTCAGTCGACAAAATTTGCAACCGATGAGTTTCCATCTTCAGACCGCTTTCCAGTTCTGGAGCAGACTGCAAATCCTTGTCCAATTCGGCCAAGAAATGAGTAATTCTCAGCCGCAACTGCGGCGGAATTTCCATTCTGATGGTGTCCATAATATTCTTAATTAAGTGAGTGCAAAACCTTTGTGTTTATCGTACATCCGTTGGTGAAGTTCACTTGTACGCGCCTGCTCATAAGTAATGCCGCCCCTCGCAATACGAATCCGCTTTTGAATGGCTTGATCCAATTCGTCCGCGTCGCGCTTTTCCTCTGCGGCAGCCTTTCCGCTCGCCCGCAGATTGGCGTTTTGCTGTTTCAATATTGAAACCGCAGCCAAAATATCCGCCTCACTGGCAGTTGCCGAAAGTTCCAGCCGCGCACACAATTTTGCTGTGAACTCGGCGTCACTGGCGATTTTGGTTTTCGCACTCATTGAGCTGTAACCGCCTGTTTGGCTGCTTTGATTTCATCTGTGGTAATATCCCCGCCCAATTCAAAAATAAGAGTGCGGGTTTCTCTCTCGGGAAGTCCCGCCGCGAGAATCTCCAGAATTTTCGGCCGGCGCGCTGCCAGCCTCGCCATTACGGCCTCATCATATTTTTTTTGCCGACGAATTACAGAAACTGCCTGATCGCGCGAGAGTCCGGCTTCCATTTTTTTGGCAATTAATTCTTCATCGGCGGCCCGATGAGCTTCTATTGCGGCGGTGGTGGCAATACGTTCGCGCAACTGAGAATTTTCCAAGGTAAGCCGGGCTATGGTTTGCTCCGGTGTTTCCGGCGTGCTTAAATTTGGATTCATTTGTTTGGGGGATTCGTGGGTGATTGGAGGTCTTATCAGACGGCAGAAAAGATGCCAGAACCGGAGCCTTCCTTGGCCCCTTTCTGAATCACCGGCATTTGTCCAGCCGCCTCGCAAAGCGCCTTAAATTTATCCATCATTTCACTGCGAGCCGCGATGACATCCAAGCCTTCGGTTTGCATGATGAATCCTTGTACGCCAAGGAAAACTCGCTGCGGGTTGAAACTGGCCGTTTGCCCACAATTTGCCAGCCATGCCGCCTTTAGCAGCGAGTCATCCACATCCGCCGGCAAACAAAGTGCCCGTGCGATAAAAGGCTTGTTCGCAGGCGAGGCGTCAAATTTTGGCACCCCGGTCATCTCATCCTCGTTAGGTAGGGCTGCCGAACTTTCGGCCAGCGACACTCTAGAAAATAATTCCGGTTCCAGTGTTTTAATTTGTTGCCATGCGGACGAAAGCGATAATCCTTCGTTGTTCTGTAGCCGATTTATCTCCGCCATGATGGCGGCAATCGCCTTGTCGGGGGTTACGCTGGCAGCGTCACATTGAAGAAGTTTGGAAAAGGCCATTTTATTAAGGAATTGGGGGGTTGATTTTGGTTAGTTAGAAAATTAAGTGGGCTTTCCTGGCGCTGCTGCGCCTAGCCAGCGCGTGCGAAAAAACTTTTCCAGCCCCGCACGCGGATAAAATCCGCAGTTCTGGCGGACTTCGCCAGCCAGTTCACCGCGCAGCATTGAAAGGGTGATCGGCCGCATTTGCATAAATTGGCAAACCGTGCCGGCAGGATATTCGCGACGGGCGGCCGGAAGGATTTCGGCAATCACTTCCTCTAGGGAAAGCTTTGCTGTTGCCTGCGGGTTTTCAATTTCTGCCACCCAAAAACGCAAGTTGCGAATCTTGCCATGCGGATTGGTGGCCACATTCCAAACCCACTGATAACCGAAGCCCTCGTTATCTGCGCCATCCGCCCGGTCATAAATAATTTTAATCGGGCGGTCGATCCACAGTGCCACGCCATCCGCCGTCGCCAGCCGCACGCGGCGTTTGTCCAACTTCGCCGGCAAGGCGTGGTTAGTTGGCTTGAGCGGTTTGGTGTTCATGGCTCAAATGACTTGCTTGGCGTGCGCCTGTTTCCAAGCCCGAAAGCGCCGCATCAAAGATTTGGAAACACGCTCGCCGATGACAACACGGCGCAAGTGTGAATAATTGCAACCCAACTCCTTTGCCGCCTGAAATACTCCAGGGTGGTAAATAAATTTTCTTTTGGCTTGTATGCGTGCCATATTACTACCAGACAGTCCCACAAAAAAATGGGACCGTCAACAAAAATTGTTTATCTCGCTGAATCAGGTAGAATCTCGCGCGTGCCTAAACAAAGCGGAAAAATGAATCATCGCGAGCGCGCAATATGCTTACGCGTTAAACATTTCCGTGAGGTTATCAAATGGCCACAGCGAGATTTTGCCGAGCAAATCGGAATTACGTTGAATCAACTAGCCAGTATCGAATATGGGCGGACACCTTTGTCTTATTTGATTGCTTGGAGAATGCGTGAAAAATTTGGAGTGAGTTTACTTTCTTTATTAGAAGATGGATTCCCAATCAATGAAGATGATCCTGATCCTTGGCCCAGCCCAAGCACAGTTGGGAATCGCTCTTTATTGACAAAGGTTTTCTCAGAAATGAATAGGCTGGGACCGGATGTGCAGATTGCTGCTGATGTGCTTAACAAGATGCGGTGGTCGCCGCATTTGCCTCCTCCTGAGTATATGCATAGAGCGGCATGGTTGAAGATAATTCAGGGGATATTAAAGTGGGCTATTGCTGCCGTCCCAGATGAATCAGTAATTACGTTTAGTCAAAAGGTAATCAGTGCTATCGAAGAAAATCTAAAGCAGTATCCAAAGGACTCAGAGTCCAACATTGCTTTTCGCTTTAGCGAATTGAGTGGTGAACTGATGCGCTCAGAAATCGCAAGACGGCTTTTGCGCACAGCGGCAACAAATTCGCAAAACAAAGGCTTGACCAAATGGCAAACATGTGAGAGCATCCCGGACGTGAAAAATCTGTGGCCTGAATTAAAGCTACGTCTCAAGTCAGTAACTAAGAAAGCCGGGAAGAAATCCGAACTGGCGAATTTTCTCAAGGTGGATTTGACCATGGTTTCCCGCTGGTTGTCTGACAAAGATTCCACGCGTGAACCTGGCGCAGAATATACCCTCCGAATGCTCAAATGGGTCGAGCTGCAAGAGGGCCACAAATAAAAAGCCCTGGCAGTGCTGATACACCGCCAGAGCCAAAAGACCCGAACCATGAAACACAGTTATGAGAAACAAAGTCCGAGCCCACCGTAATGGTGGCACAAAATCCCCGTCCCTTCAAACCAAAACCATACGCGGCGCTGGCCAAAAAACCGGCCTGGAAAAAAATTCCGTCGCCGTTGTCTTGGTTGATAATCATACCGAAGAAAACATTAGCCGAGGCATTGATTTAACGGCCGCAGAGTTCGCTGCCATTCAAAAAGATGCCGCCATGCGCGGTGAAACGTTGGGTGCTTGGCTCTGCCGTACATTTGAAGCCACGTCGGCATTGCGCAACCTCAAAATCGAAAGTCTTGGCCCACTGGCGACAGCGCTCGCAAAAAATCAACCGCCCGCGCAACCTTCAGAGGATAAAGTCTGGCTGACTATCGTAAGCAAGAAGGACGAATTTCCATCGGTTCAAGTGGAATTGAAGCCGGAACAACTCGCGCTTATCCAGCAGCAAGCTGGAAAGAAGGGCTTGTCCCTAGAGGCGTTGCTTACTCGGTTGTTTTTGCGAATGATAAATAACTTGGACTATTCCGCTCAAGAATTGAAGTCGGCCTGTTATCAATCAAATGCCTTGGTGGATTTGTTTTCAATAGCAATGACGGCAGAGTCTCATCCGGATTGGAATGGTCCGGCCGGAGCGGGACTTGTGGAATTAGCCCACAACACGCAATCCCGCCTTGCCGCCGCATTCGCCAAAACGGATGCGGCTTGGAGCCATAGCGCGATTATTCCCGGAGGTGCGAAGTGAGTGCCAAGAAAATTCCGAACGCGCCGGCCTGCCATCAAATCTTGTTTAGTGCCGATACATCGGCAAAGCTTGCCAAACTACCCAAGGCTGAGCAACGCGAGCTGGCCGCGCAGTTAGAGTTGGAAGCAGCGCTGATCCGGAAGCGGTTGGACGGCAACAAAGTCACCAAGGCCAAAGCCAAAGCCACGCCGATGCCAATGGAATACGCTGGCGATATGATTGAGGCCAACATTTGGTATAAAATCGGCTTGACCAAAGCGGAGGCTCCGATGCTCAAAACCATTGGCCAGCGAATTTTTAACCAGCCGGTAAATTCAGCGCGGGTTTTAAGGACGTTGCTGCTGTCAGCGCTGGCACATTACGACAAGCTTGAGCCGATGATGTTTGGGGATGTGGCTTATTCCCAAGCGGAGGGCTTTGTGACAACAGATAAATATTTGCATAGTGTCATCACCGGACAACACGCAAATCTCACCCAGCGGAAAGGGAAGGGTGCCTTGTGATTCCCGCTGATATTTTGTCCACGCCTGGGAAAACTCTTTTCATGGTCGCCGGCAATCCTCAAGCCGCACTGGTAACGCGCGCGGGAAAAAAGATGCGCCGTCGCACTGTGAGTTTTTCAAATCCCCACACTGCCTTGGATTGGTGTTTGCAGCGCGCGGCCATTTTCGTTTTGTTGCCGCGATCCGCCGACAACAAGTTGAATTAGAGCTTGCGCAGCACAGGCGCCGGCCCTGAAATCAAGGCCGGCGTTTTTTTATTGGCGGCAAATTTTTTCTCAGTAATCCTATTGAGTATGGAGTCTAAACCATTTTTGCGCGAAGTAATCCCGGCTGATGAATGGCCGGAATTTTTTTTCGTTGCCGCTAAGTTGCCGCGGTGAAGTTGAAAAATGGATCAGGTCGCTGGTTTTGATTGCTAAGGCAAAGCCGATTCTACCGGAGGTTGCACGGGCGGCCAAAGAACACAACGTCAACGCCTCATCCGTCTATCGCAAGCAAAAGGATTTTGAGCGCTACGGGTGGCGAGGCCTCATTAATAGGGCAAAGTACCCGGCCAACCCGCCGCCGACTTCCAGTGATGTTTTTATGAGGTTTGTTCACGGCTTGTGGTTGGCAAACGATAAGAATTACCGGCGCACTCATTTGCAGCTTGTGGCGCTCTGGAAACAGAAAGCGCCGATCCCTGGCTTTGATCGATTGCCGGAAAAATCCAGTTGGAATGATTGCCCAGATGGTTGGACATATTGCAACATCATCTACCACATAAAAACCTACAGCACAAAACAGCATCCCAAACTGCCCGCTGGCTTTCTGTCTGGATCGCTATTGCCGGAAATTGGCGGCCGGGGCTAACATAGAATGGGGGCTTGAAAGACTCCTTCAAGGCTTTTTTAGGCGGCTTGCAGACGTTTTGAATCATTCCCCCCGGCCCAAAACAAAAAGTGTTGTTTTATTGGCCTTTTTTCAAATATGTGCATATTTCCCTTATTTTCGCTCCCCTTGCACCTTGCACGTCCCCTTGTCCACGTTGATTCTGTCGGGAATGGACGTGCAAGGGGCGTTTTATTGGCTTTTTGGGTAAGTTTTCCTTGCACGTCAAAACCCGACATTTTTTATAAAGGCGACATTTTGGTTTTGTCCACAAATGCAGAAAATTGATTAAAAACCCCTGATTTATCCGCTGTTTTCCTTTATTTTCCCTTGTTATCCCACAAAACACTAAAGGCGACAACATTGCCGTGGCTGCTCATTTTAGGAAACGAATGGTGCGCCCGGCGGGAATCGAACCCACGACAACCTGCTTAGAAGGCAGATGCTCTATCCAACTGAGCTACGGGCGCAACCGGATTGTTTGCCGGGGTTTCGGGTTTCCGTGAACGTCGTGCCGATGCGGGTCTGCGGGTTTTAGGCTATCGTTCACTGGTGCTCAGCGACGTCGCGTCCACGACAAATGATGTTGGGATCGGCGCCGTTCGCAAAGTC
>Ga0208507_1002042_pt1 | contig 10693 bp, 9 predicted proteins | sample CryBogCBH12Aug01_FD_184626 | JGI IMG/M metagenome (GOLD analysis project Ga0208507, IMG submission 184626) | Freshwater microbial communities from Crystal Bog, Wisconsin, USA - CBH12Aug09.1 (SPAdes) (version 2) | ecosystem: Environmental > Aquatic > Freshwater > Lake | place: Crystal Bog... | reverse complement strand
GGCGGTGCGGAAAGTGAATCCGCGCACGGTGATCGAAGTGTTGGTTCCCGATTTTCAAGACAGCGACGCGTCCATCGAAATGGTGCTTGCCGCGAATCCAGATATTTTCAATCACAATCTGGAAACAGTGCGCCGCTTGACGCCGGCCGTGCGGCACCGCGCCACATACGACCGTTCGCTCAGCGTGTTGCAGAAAGTGAAAGCCCGGCGCGGCAAATCGATCTTCACTAAATCCGGCATGATGTTGGGCTTGGGCGAGCGCGAAGAGGAAGTGCACACTGCCATGCAGGATTTGCGCGCGGCTGGTTGTGATATTCTCACGCTCGGTCAATATTTACAGCCGTCGCTGAAGCTGTTGCCGGTACAGGAATTTATTCACCCGGAGAAATTTGCCGCCTATCGGGCGCGTGCGGAAGCAATGGGCTTCGTCCACGTGGCCAGCGGGCCGATGGTGCGCAGCTCGTACCATGCCGATGAATTCACCGCGTCCGGCGCGCGCGCGTTACCGGCGGGGCCGGGGCCGTTGCCGACGGAGCGGGAAATAAATCATCTTCGGCATTGAAAATAAATGCCGAGCAATTTGACTGCAAACTCCAATTGATTCGGGCGTAGCGTACTCTGGCTAGCGCGCTTGCTTGGGGTGTGATAAACGGAATTTGGCCTAGAGTGGCCAAACGCGGAAAACCATTGCCTACCAAGCGAATTATCACGTTTCGATGATTTCCCATCTGGCCTGCTTTGGCCTCAAAAAGCCCCGAAAAATTCATTCCGGTATCAGATGGCGGTATCAGATTTAGCCGACTGATTTGCGGTCAGTTGTCAGCGAATTCTGGACGACTGGCCAGCCATTATGCGGAAAATCGAATAAGATTATCTACTGGAGTTGTAGGGCCATTTCTCAAAAACTCCCACCACCCGGAGGATTCCTGGCCTCCTGTGGAAATGCTTTGCCTGCGATGGTCCAGCCGCAGTCGTTTGCTAGCTTCAGGGACCCGTTTAGCCTGTTTTAGCCCCATTTTCGGTCGCGCGGGATACAAAAAAAGATACAAAGCTTGGCACAGCTATTTTCTGAATCGTTGAATTATCCGCTGACAGCGATTTCTGATTTGTTCGGCCACCCCGGCTGCCATCGCCCCCTCCGGTATCACCGCCGGGAGAGTCGCCATCACGGCATCGGCCAACTCCGTCACCCGGTTTCTAGCCATTGGCGCAGACAGTGTGCTCTCGCCCGCCAGTTTTTCAATCTGTCGGGGACCAACCCGCTCTGATTCGTATTCACCACCGAGTTTCATGGCCATTTTGGCTGACAATTCAGGATACGCCGTCGTGCTGACCAAGTCATACAAGGGGGCCAGCCGCGTCTGTCCATCCGCCCGGTATATCAGGGAGAAGTTCTTGCCGTGAGCGTCATTATTCCCGATCAGCAGATTGAAAATGACCGCGTTGAAGAACGATTGCAAATCCACCACGGGAACCGATGAAGTGTTGCGCACGAGTTCAAAACACTGCTTGAGCGACGGCCCCCCCTCGTTCTGGTATTTGTGTTCCGAAACAATTCCCAAGGCCTGGCAAAAATCCTCCTGATGCTCCCGCTGTAATAGAAAACTGTCGCCGGAAGGAACCTGCGTCCGGTCGTATCGTTCCACCAAAATGTAATGAACCCCTTCCGCCGAACCGGTCTTGACTCCGGCCGTCGGAATTCCCACGGCGGCTGACAATCGCATGCAAAGCTCCTCATTGAACACAACGCCCTCAAATCTTTCTATCTGGGGTTTCAGGATGTGCGTACTCGGGCAGCCGTTCAACGGCAGACCGATTTTCCCATCCTCCAGCCTTACCGCAATCTTGTCTTGCGCCCCGGCTAGGGACAACCGAATGCCCGCTTCGCCTGCCAGCAGCGGACGCCTTGGCAGGGATCGAAGAATGGCAGCCAGTTCGGCTTCGCTCAATTGACGGTATGAATCTTCGGGGTTGGGGAGGGGGGTCCCCTTTGGCTGGAATGTCACGGCTCCCGCACACTCGCCGCCAATCTGTTCCAGCAATGCAAAATCATTCCTCGCGCTGATTCCCAGATTGCGGGCGATGATTTCACGCTTGGATTCCTCCGGCAGGACGCCCGCAAAGAACGGACGGCTTTCCTTCCGGTTGAAGCGTTTCTTGACCAAAGGCAGGGATTGCGACAACGGCTTTGCCTCGGGGTTGTTCAGCCAACTCTCGTCATATTCAAAAACAACCTCCCCAGCGTTGTTTTGAACCAAGGTGCCAACCTTGTGGCGATGCAAGTAAACATCCAGGGTCCGCGACATGGTCAATTTCCTTTCCCCGGTTTGGCCGCAGCGGCCTTTGTGGTCGCTGCCGGCGGTGTGAGACTCATCTTCACGCCGAGGGTGTTCAGAACGGTGAGCACCTTGCCAATCTGGCTGGTTGGTTTTCCCTGCTCCAACTCGATGATGAAGCGAATGCCTGTCCCCGAGGTCATGGCCAGATCCTTCTGGGTCGCTCCCATCTGTTTGCGGATCGACTTCACCAGTTCGCCTATCTGTTTTGGGCTGTATTTCATAGTCTTCCACGGTGTTACCGTACGGGAATATAACGGCAGTTTTTGGCCAAAGGCAAGCGTTTTGTTCCCGTGCGGGAATAATCCGGCGTTTATGGCAGGAATTGGATGAAAAATACCCGCTCGGTAACACTGGGCCGTCTGGCGGCTTCTGAGCCCAATTCAAATGACGCTCCTACAATGCGCGTAATTTGGCTGACAATTTAACTTGCATGGTATTTTTTATAAATCACCAGATTGACGATTACACGAAAACAAGATGCCAACAGGAAATGTCGCCCCTTGCTCCAACAGCAAAAGGCATATGAATCCTACATGGCATGAATAAAAAGGCACTAAGCGAGCGGGACATTTGCACTAAGTTTATCACGCCGGCTTTGGTGGCGGCGGGTTGGAACATGGACACACAGATTCGCGAGGAAGTTGGATTTACAGACGGTCGCATTTACGTTCTTGGGAAAATCTACAAGCGCGGGAAGCAAAAGCGGGCTGACTACATCCTTTACTACAAGCCGAACATCCCGATTGCTATCGTCGAGGCGAAAGACAATAACCACACAGTTGGTGCCGGTATGCAGCAGGCGCTGGGCTACGCGGATTCCAAGACGCTCGACATTCCGTTTGTTTTCAGCAGTAATCGCCACCTCCTCGTCATGGCGACAGGCACCGGCAAAACCTACACCGCTTTTCAAATCATTTATCGCCTTTGGAAGAGCGGAATGAAAAAGCGCATCCTGTTTCTTGCCGACCGCACCGCGCTCATTGACCAGACAGTCCGTAACGATTTCAGACATTTCAAAGAGGCGATGACGGTCATCAAGCACAAGCAGATTGACACGGCCTACAATATTTATCTCGCCCTTTATCAGGGGCTTTCCGACAACAATGCGGACGCGGACGCTTACAAGCAGTTCAGCCCAGGATTCTTTGATTTGGTTATTGTGGATGAGTGCCACCGGGGACCCGGTGCGTGTGAAAGCTGTTGGGGAAGGAGAGGATATTTCCGACATTGAAAATGAGGCTGATGAAACACCCATCACAGATGGCGTGACCGGAGATAAAATTGATTTTCCGGAACCAACGAAACCTGACATAAAAATCCCGCCGGGTGGAGGCGAGACGGAGCATCGTCGCAAAGTCACCATCAATGGCGTGGAAGTCACCGTCATCAAGGAACGCGTTCAATATCTTGGGGACGACGGCAAAATCATCACAGAGAGCCTACGCGATTACACCCGCAAAAACATCCGCGCCAGCTACGCCTCCCTAGATGCGTTCCTTACCTCTTGGAAGGAGTCTGACAGAAAACGCGTCATCATTGAGGAGTTGGAGCAACACGGTGTCATCTTTGGTGCGTTGAACGAGGAAATTGGTTCTGCCTTTGTGCCCGATTACCATTACCAGGACAGCCTCAAGACCGAATACAACTCCATCGGGCCGAAACAGCAGGTGGAAGTCATCCTTGCCAACCCGCCGTTCGGCGCGGGCATTGCCGAGGGCGTGGAAACGAACTTCCCGCAATCCTTCCGCTGCCGCGAATCCGCCGACCTCTTTGTCATCCTCATGATCCAGTTGCTCAAGCCCGGCGGCCGCTGCGCCATCGTCCTGCCCGACGGCTGCATCACCGGTGACGGCTAACCTCGACAAGGAGACAAGGGCCAACATCATGATCACCGCCCGCACATGGCTTTCCACCCTGACAGGGCATCCCGATCTTCTGAAATGGAGTTCTGCCAAGCTTTCGGAAGAGGATTACTCGCTCAATGAAGTATTGAAAGGCGGGCGTGTCGGCATTTTGCTCCCTGCCTACCGTTATGGCAAGGCCGGCCCTGCTGCCACCGCCTTGCTTAAAGCCTCGATTTACCAAGGATTAAAAGCGCGAGCTGATTCCAAGGACGGTGTTGGCCGTCCGCTTTTCATGATTATTGACGAAGCCCAGGATGTTGCCACAACTGATGATGTCGCCATGCTGTCCATTGGCCGCTCGCTCGGCTTGAGCATGATTGCCGCCACCCAAGGCATTGAGGGTATCGTTTCGCGGCTTGGCAAGGAAACCACCGATGCCTGGCTTTCCATCTTCAGCAACCTCGTCGTCCTTCAAGGTGGCTCGCCAAATACTGATGACCTCGTTACCCGCCGCTTAGGCGTGTCGTGGAAACCTTCCGTGGATCAAGTTGAAGGATGGGCTGGCCTTGGGTTGTTTCTGCGATTCGTCAATATGCCGCAAGGCCAGTTGCGCTCCGGTCATCAAGACCGTTTTGCCCAACTGTTCATTGAGCTTTTGCGTCACATCCTCCACTGCGCCCCAGCGTTCCTCATGGGTTCGTCCCCACAATGTCGGATGCGTATCGAGCCGTTCCAGATTATACATCGCAATCCGTATCTGGCGAACCGGCAGCCGCGCCCCAGCCATGATTTCCCGAAACATCGCCTCCAGCACTTCATTGATGACCGAGTTCAAAAACTGGGGATGCTTGAATCGGAAGCTGGTCCCGACTTCCGTAAAATTAGTGAAACGCACCGCCACGCTGAATTCCCGCGCCTGCATTTTCTCGCGGCGCAGTTGGCCGGTAAGTCTAGTCGCCTCGCTCAGCATAAAGGTCAGCGCGGCCTCGTAATCGTGTTCATCCAAGGGCAGCGTCGTACTGCTGGAAATGGTGGTCCGATCCTTGATCTCCAGCACCAGCGGTTCATTCCACTGCCCATTGGAGAACAACCACAATTGCTGACCCCATATCCCAAATTTTTGCTTGAGCAGCATGGACGGCAGCATTTCTTGCCAAAATCAAAGCATCAATTGCTCCTTGTTCTAGCAATAAGTCTGTTTAAATATTTAGCATAAGCTTTGCCGCCGGTAGGTTGACCTGGGAACAGATAGAAATTGGCTTGCCTAGCGCTGGGTTTTCGTTTTTGGATAAGCCATGCCGAGCCAACCCAGACAGGAAATTCAATCCCGTCCATTGGGTGTTATGAAATCTAATCGGGCATTTACCCTGGTGGAACTGTTGTCGGCCATCGCGATCATTGCCATGCTGGTATCAGCGGCAATATTCTTCACCATCAGCTATATCCAGTTCGCCCAGCAGAATTCCGACAAGCAGACCCTGACGGTGCTTAATGACGCACTGACCCGTTACAAGACGGAGGGGGGCAATGTAAATGCGCTGACTGTAGGAAAACCCATCGGCAACGTAATATCTGCGCTACAGACCGCCGTTACTTGGGGCGGCCAAAATGGCCCCAGCCATATCTTTTTACAGCAGGGAAAAACCTATCAAGCCAAGTCGCTTTCCACCTCCGGTGCTGCCGCTCAATATCACTTTACCCGCTATAATACCTATAGCGCTCCGGATTATTCCTCAGGAAGTGGCGGCCCAGCGCCTGCCGCATTTGTTGCGATTTCCTCAAATAATACTCCTGCGGCTTATAGCAATGATGGGATAAACTGGACGGCAACAACATTGCCCGCGGCGGAAGATTGGCTTTCTGTGGCCTATGGCAGCGGCAAATATGTGGCTATTGCTGATACCGATAATGCTGCCGCCTACAGCGGTGACGGCATTAACTGGACGCTTTCGGCAACACTGCCACCTACTAATTCTTATGGTTCAATTGCCTATGGGAACGGAAAATTCGTCGCAGTGGCAGACGATGGTTCGATGTCAGCCGCCTACAGTGCCGACGGCATCAATTGGACCGCTGCCACACTCCCTTTTTCGGCATGGTGGTCTTCTGTGACCTATGGCAATGGAAAGTTCGTCGCAATGGCAGGCGCCGGCACCACAGCTGCCTGTTGTAGTACTGACGGAGTCACATGGACCTCAGTAACACTCCCTTCTTTGGCAACTTGGCTTTCTGTGACGTATGGCAATGGGAAGTTCGTCGCGGTGGCACGCACCACCAAGGCCGCTTACAGTTCAGACGGAGTTAACTGGACTGCGGCAACACTCCCTTCTTCGGGAACTTGGAATTCTGTGACCTACGGCAATGGGAAGTTCGTCGCGGTGGCAGTCGGCGGCACCAAGGCCGTCTACAGTGCGGACGGCATCACTTGGACCGCAGCCACACTTCCTACGTCGGCGAATTGGTATTCTGTGAGCTATGGCAATGGAAAGTTCGTCGCGGTGGCATACGGCGGCAACTCAGCCGCTTATAGTACCGATGGAATCAATTGGACTGCTGCCACACTCCCTACTTCGGCGAATTGGAATTCTGTGACTGCTTCTCAATAGCCAGCCCTGCCGATAAAATCTTCATTTCTATCTCTAAGGTGCGCTGCATATTGTTAATCCCCTAACGTTTTATCGGGTTGAATCGGCCCCCATCGCGCGAGACAGGCGCAATCCAATTCCCCCTGAAGGACTCCGCCTTGGATTTGCCACTGACTCGCGCTCGCCCACAATCCGCCCCCTTGGGAGCTTTCGCCGTCGCAACTGCATTTTCGCTTCGCCCCCTTACCCCGCCGCTCCATGCCGCCCGCGCCGTCAAAACTCCCAAGCGGCTCGAATGCCTGGGCCTGACGCCGGCCCAGACCGATACCGTTTTCCCCATGAGTTTAAGGAACCCTGCCAGACGGAATCCAAATATGGAGTCAGGCAGGGTTGCCAAGAGAAGAAGTGTGTCCAAAATGGACGTTGGCGGAGCTTTCGCCCGTCCGCAGATACGGTCATCCCAGACCAGCCCCAAGAGGGCTCGCGCGAGAATACCGGCTGCGGGCGTGGCGCCTGGCCAAACCTCTGAGAGAACCACGTCCCACGAGGACTATTGTATCAGTGCGAGGCCTGCTGGGCAACCCAAGCCCGTCAAACGAAATATGGAGAATACAAATTGGAACGAACGGAAATACTTCGGCGCTCTGGATTGGGCGAGTGACCATCACGACGTAGTCGTCGTGGACAAAACCGGCGCGACTGTTTACAAGTCGCGCATTCAACACACGCCTGAAGGCTGGCAAAAACTACGGGAGGAACTGGTAAGTTTCCTGCCGCTGGCAATTGCGGTGGAAACGAATCATGGCATGGCTGTTGAGCAGATGATAGCGTTGGGATACGAGGTATACCCGGTGAATCCAAAGAGTTCGACACGTTATCGGGACCGGAAAGCGCCATCGGGAGTCAAAGACGATGAGCTTGACGCGTGGAGTCTGGCAGATGCGTTACGGGTGGATGGCCACGGTTGGAGACGGCTGATGCCAGATGATCCGCTTGTAGTGGAATTGCGGTTATTGACCCGCGACGAGGTGTCGCTGATTTCACAGCGCACAAGTTTTGTTAATGAGTTGCAGGCGGCCTTGCGGGACTACTATCCAGCGGCATTGGCGGCCTTTGACGATTGGACGAGGCCGAATCTTTGGGAGTTTATTGAGACGTTCCCCACTCCCGAAATATTGCAAACAGCCGGGAAAAAGAAGTGGGAGAAGTTTTTACGCACACATAAATTATGGCGGGAGGACACCGCCGAGAAACGGATGGTCATTTTTGAAACCGCAACTGCATTGCAGGGATCGCCGGGGGCAGTTGCAGCCAAGAGCCTACTTGCGGTATCCGTGGTCAAGGTGTTGATAATGTTGCAGGCGCAATTGGACGCCTATCGTGCACGAATCGAAGAACGGTTCCATCAACATCCCGACCACGATTTATTTGGCTCGTTACCCGGCACTGGCACAAAGCTCGCACCAAGATTGCTTGGCGAGATTGGGGACAACAGATCGCGTTTCGACTGCGCAGAAGGATTGCAGTCCTATGCCGGCACCGCACCTGTCACTTTCCAGTCGGGACAAATTGAACGGCACCGCGTGAGACGAGCCTGTGCGATGCAGTTGCGCTCGACCATCCACCTATGGGTTAACCTCTCACGCCAGAAATGCGCATGGGCGGAGGCCTACTACCAGGCTCATCGTGAAAAAGGTCAAAGCCATGCCTGCGCCCTGCGTTGTTTGGGCCAACGCTGGCTTAAAATCCTTTGGAAAATGTGGCAGACGAAAACGTGCTACGATGAAACCGTACACATGCGCAACCAGCTCAAGCATGGTTCTTGGCTGCTCGCGCTTCAACCTCCAAAAGCCTAAACATTATGCCGACTTTAACCACAAAAAGGCCCTTGCAAATCGAGAGAACCTCTTGCGCCAAAGGAGGTGTCCTTTGGAATCCACACTTTCAATCAATCCCTCCCCTTCGCGCCAGACTGCGGGTTTTCAATTCCCCTTAAAAGACGACGCCTTGAAATTCCCGCCGACTGGCGCTCCCCCGTGAACCAGCGGCCCCTGCGGTCTTTGCTCCACCACCGCTCCACGAGTTCCGCTTTCGGCTGCGCAAACCCGCAGGCGCCGGTAAGGCGGTAACGCTTTCATGTCCCTCTCTCCCGAAAGCGCACGCTCCGCCGCCGCTGCGCGTAGTTGGTGAAACGCACTCGTTTCATTTTTTTGGATTCTCCGGTCTTCAGGTCTTTTTGCTTCCGGCTTCCGGTCTTGGCTCCGTCGTCCTCACCCGCCCGCTTTTTCCTCCGGGGGCCGGACGTGGTGCCCTCTGAAGCGACTCCCACTGGCCGCCCATCGGCGCGGGCTAAATCGGGTGAAGGACGACAGACCAGACCGAGCAGCGCGAGCTGTAAAAAAAAAGACCATGAATACACATCCAAAAAACAATAACGAACAGGGTTCAGGACTCTTGAGCCATCCCGAACAGGTGAGCGGACCGGGGACCACCCAACGCGGCAACGTCTATGACCAAATCACCGCCCGCGTGATTGAATTGCTCAACCAAGGCACCATCCCGTGGCATAAGCCGTGGAATGTTCAACGCGGTTTCCCGCGCAACCTAGTCAGTAAAAAACCTTATCGCGGCATCAATGTCTTTTTGCTCCATGCCTTGCAATACGAAAGTCCGTTCTGGTTGACCTACCACCAAGCCCAACAGCTTGGCGCACATATCCGCAAGGGCGAAAAGGCCTGCCCGGTCGTTTTCTGGAAACAACTGGAGATTGAGGACAAGGACACCCACGAAATCGAAAAGGTGCCGATGGCCCGCTTCTACTACGTTTTTAACGTGGCGCAGGTGGACGGCTTGCCGGATGTTCCCGCCGCCGAGGGGCCGGCGCTCATCACCAAGCCCGCCGAAATTGTCACCCAGATGCCGCAACGCCCGGAGATCAAACACGGCATGGCTAAGGCGTTTTATTCTCCCGCCGGGGATTTTGTCGGGATGCCCGACCCCGCCCGCTTTTCCAGCGAAGCCGAGTTTTACAGTGTTCTCTTTCACGAACTTACCCACAGCACCGGCCACGAATCCCGCTTGAACCGTCCCACCATCACCGAGGCGGCCGGCTTTGGTTCCGAAGCCTACAGCAAAGAGGAATTGATTGCGGAAATGGGCGCGGCGTTCCTGTGTGGGCAGGCGGGCATTGCCGAGCGTACCTTGACCAACTCCGCCGCCTATCTCCAGAACTGGCTGACCGCCTTGCAGAACGATCACAAGTTGATTGTGCAGGCTGCCGCACAGGCGCAGAAAGCGGCGGATTTTATTCTGGGCACGAAGTTTGAAGAAGCCCCCGCCGAAACCAAGGAGGCACTCACCGCTTGAAACTCCCCTAGGCCATCGCTGTAATGCGCTGCAAAGGAGGTCCTTAGCCTAGGTTCGCTATCAGCTGCAACCCATTAAATATTTCTGCCAACTAACCCAAATAAAACAAGTCTAATATATGAAAAGGGCGATGTTCAGACCTATAATGGCAGATTTGGTGGGTGATCCGTTTGGAGTAGGTTAAAGACGGGATGTGATGATCAGGGTGGAAACAGCAGGAGGGATTATAATTGGTTGAGGATGAAACTGTGGCTGCTTGCTAGCCCTGATGATAAATTGATTCAATTATAGATTCTGTCACCAAAACAGATATTTAGTGAAGGATCAGAATTGTGTGACCAATACAATGACGTTTTTTACTATTAAGATTGAACGCGATTTGTCTTTTTCAGGAATTCATTTAGAAATGAATCTGCCGCTTTACATTTTGCTAATGACTGTCAATTTCAAGGCGAAACTACCCGGTAAAACTGCAAAGTTTGGCTGGAGACATTCGTGTCGGAAAACTCGACCGGCGTGGAACCAAACACTCCGGAAGCCACCGGCTGCCAAGAATTGA
>Ga0208507_1002041_pt1 | contig 10694 bp, 11 predicted proteins | sample CryBogCBH12Aug01_FD_184626 | JGI IMG/M metagenome (GOLD analysis project Ga0208507, IMG submission 184626) | Freshwater microbial communities from Crystal Bog, Wisconsin, USA - CBH12Aug09.1 (SPAdes) (version 2) | ecosystem: Environmental > Aquatic > Freshwater > Lake | place: Crystal Bog... | reverse complement strand
AAACAATCCCAATGGGGATGTTTTGCCAGCGTGGTTGTTGGAGTGAGATCAACCAAAGAATGAACATTAGGTCATATGATTACATGGAAACCGCTCATCCTCGGATGACGGCAATGGGTCACGTGGGGCCCGTCATCGGCCAACTGCCGGATGACTGCTTTCCTCATTTGCCGCCGGTCGCGACCACATCTGGAATGTTCGAGAGACATTGCCCATTGAGCGTCAAGGCCGTCGCCGCTCATCACAAATCTGGTGAAATCCGGGCCATGTCGAAGTGCAAGTAACGCCGGTTGCCTGCCCCCGCAACCAGCGTATCCTGCACCCTGGGGCAACCCCTCGGGAGTGTTTCGATTCTAGGTTACCAAGAGTGCCATTGTTGCGTCGGGCGCCGTAATCATCGTCGCGGCGGTAAGGCGGTGGTTAACCTTGCTCCGCCCCGACCGGATGCGAAGACCCATTCCGCCGTTTCCCTGTCATTCCACGCCAGAGCCCTACGCCTCTCATAGGGTTGTTGCGCCATCCTAATTCCCGCCTTCTTTAATGATCCCCGTTCGCCGATCGCCTGTCCGGTCGGATTTACCAGGGGATCACAATGGCGGTTCATTCCTTCCAGTCGGAGATGGCATCACGCGGTGCGCGTATGCTGCGCACCGCGCTCGGCCCGGCGATCGCCACTTTCCTCGAAGATCCCGCCATCGTCGAGGTGATGCTCAACCCGGACGGGCGGCTGTGGATCGACCGGCTTTCGGACGGACTGACCGACACGGGTGAGCGGCTCTCGGCCTCCGATGGCGAGCGGATCGTTCGCTTGGTCGCCCACCATGTTGGCGCCGAGGTCCATGCCGGTGCCCCGCGTGTCTCGGCCGAGCTGCCCGAGACGGGAGAGCGGTTCGAGGGATTGGTGCCGCCGGTGGTGGCGGCACCGGCCTTTGCCATCCGCAAGCCGGCGGTCGCCGTGTTTACCCTCGACGACTATGTCGCTGCCGGCATCATGACCGCCGCCCAGATGGCGGTGTTGCGTCGGGCGGTCGCCGAACGCCGCAATATCCTGGTGGCCGGCGGCACCTCGACCGGCAAGACGACGCTGACCAACGCGCTGCTGGCCGAGGTCGCCAAGACCACCGACCGCGTCGTGTTGATCGAAGATACCCGCGAGCTACAGTGCTCGGCACCGAACCTCGTCGCCCTGCGCACCAAGGACGGCGTCATCTCGCTGTCCGATCTGGTGCGCTCCTCGCTGCGTCTGCGCCCCGACCGCATTCCCATCGGCGAGGTTCGCGGCGCCGAGGCGCTGGATCTCCTCAAGGCCTGGGGAACCGGCCACCCCGGCGGTATCGGCACCATCCATGCCGGTTCCGGCCTCGGCGCGCTGTGGCGCCTGGAGCAGCTCATCCAGGAAGCCGTGGTCACTGTGCCACGGGCTCTCATTGCCGAGACCATCAATGTCATCGCCGTGCTCGCCGGCCGCGGTTCCGGGCGCCGGCTGGCCGACCTTGTCCGCGTCACCGGCCTCGGACCGGCGGGGGATTACGCCATTGAACCGGCTGGAGATGAATGATGAGGCGTCAGCCGTTGCATATTCGCCGGCAGATCGCTGCCGCCGCCGGAGTCGGCGACGTCATGCTGCTCGGCGTTCCCGCCTGGGCGGCCGGTTCGAACATGCCTTGGGAGCAGCCACTCAATCAGGTCCTGCTATCGGTGGAAGGGCCAGTCGCCAAGATCATCGCGGTAATCGTCATCACCGTCACCGGTCTGACGCTCGCCTTCGGCGACACCTCCGGCGGCTTTCGCCGGCTGATCCAGATCGTCTTCGGCCTGTCGATCGCCTTTACCGCCAGTTCTTTCTTTCTGTCCTTCTTCTCGTTCGGCGGCGGAGCGCTGATCTGATGCAAGACGTCGCTGGAGGAGGTCATATCCCGGGCTTCGCCGCCCCGGTTCATCAGGCGCTCACCGAACCGATCCTGCTCGCCGGCGCGCCACGTGCCCTAGCGATCGTCAACGGCACCCTGGCCGCCGCGCTCGGCCTTGGTCTGCGGCTATGGATCGCCGGCATCGTGCTGTGGATCGTTGCCCACGCCGCCTCCGTCTGGGCGGCGAAACGCGATCCGATGTTCGTCGAGGTGGTCCGTAACCATCTGCGTATCCCCGGCCATCTCAGCGTTTGAGGCCTCACTCATGATCAATCTCGCCGAATATCGCCACCGGACGAACCGCCTGGCGGACTTTCTTCCCTGGGCCGCCCTTGTCGGCAAGGGCGTCGTTCTGAACAAGGACGGCAGCTTCCAGCGCACCGCGCTATTCCGCGGCCCCGATCTCGACAGCGCCGTTCCCGCCGAACTGATCGGCGCCGCCGGCCGTCTGAACAACGCCTTGCGCCGGCTGGGTTCGGGATGGGCGGTGTTCGTCGAGGCGCAACGCCAACCAGCCAGCAGCTATCCGGAATCCACTTTTCCCGATGCCGCATCCGCCCTGGTCGATGCCGAGCGGAAGGCCGCGTTCGAGGAAGAGGGCGCCCACTTCGAATCGAGCACCTTCCTCACCTTCCTCTATTTGCCGCCGGCCGAAGACGTGGCGCGCGCCGAGCGGTTTCTCTACGAGGGCGTTGATCGCACCGAGGGCGCCGACGCCCGTGAAGTGCTTCGCGGTTTCATCGACCGCACCGACCGCGTGCTGCAGCTCGTCGAAGGCTTCATGCCCGAATGCACCTGGCTCGATGATGCCGGAACGCTGACCTATCTGCATACGACGATCTCGACCAAGGCTCATCGCGTCCGCGTGCCCGAGATCCCGATGTATCTTGACGCGCTGCTCGCCGATCAGCCTCTGACCGGCGGACTGGCGCCGATGCTGGGCTCGGCCCATTTGCGGGTGCTCACCCTGGTCGGCTTTCCGAGCGCGACCACGCCCGGCATCCTCGACGAGCTGAACCGTCTGGCCTTCCCCTACCGCTGGTCGACAAGGGCGATCATGCTCGACAAGACCGATGCGACGAAGCTGCTGACCAGGATCCGCCGGCAGTGGTTCGCCAAGCGCAAGTCGATTGCCGCCATCCTGAAAGAGGTGATGACCAACGAAGCGTCGGCGCTGCTCGACACCGACGCCCACAACAAGGCGATGGATGCCGACACGGCGTTGCAGGAGCTGGGCTCTGACCTGATCGGCGCGGCCTATGTCACCGTCACCGTCACTGTCTGGGACGGTGATCCGCGCATCGCTGACGAGAAACTTCGCCTGGTCGAGAAACTGATCCAGTGCCGCGACTTCACCTGCATGGCCGAGACGGTCAATGCGGTGGACGCCTGGCTCGGATCGCTGCCGGGTCATGCCTACGCCAATGTCCGCCAGCCGCCGGTCTCGACGCTGAACCTCGCCCATATGATCCCGCTGTCGGCGCTGTGGGCGGGACCGGGGGGGGACGAGCATTTCAAGGCGCCGCCGTTGTTTTTCGCCCGGACGGAAGGCTCGACGCCCTTCCGTTTTTCGCTTCATGTCGACGATGTCGGCCATACGCTGGTCGTCGGGCCGACCGGCGCCGGCAAATCCGTGTTGCTGGCGCTGATGGCGCTGCAGTTCCGGCGTTATGCCGGCTCGCAGATCTTCGCCTTTGATTTCGGCGGCTCGATCCGCGCCGCGGCGATCGCCATGGGCGGCGATTGGCATGACCTTGGTGGCGCACTGTCCGGGGATGCGGCGGAGCCGGTCGCTCTCCAGCCGCTGGCCCGGATCGACGATGCGGCCGAACGCGCCTGGGCGCTGGAATGGCTCATCGCGATCCTCGGCCGCGAGACCATCAACGTAACGCCGGAAGCCAAGGATCATCTGTGGTCGGCACTGTCGTCCCTGGCCAGTGCGCCGATGCCTGAGCGGACCATGACCGGCCTTTCCGTCTTGTTGCAGTCGCAGGGATTGAAGCGCGCCTTACAGCCCTATTGCCTGGGCGGTCCCTTCGGCCGTTTGCTTGACGCCGAGGCCGAACATCTTGGCACGGCCGAGGTACAGGTGTTCGAGACCGAGGGACTGATTGGCACCAGCGCCGCGCCGGCCATTCTGGCCACTCTGTTCCACCGCATCGAGGGCCGGCTTGCCGGCCGGCCGACCCTGTTGATCGTCGACGAAGGCTGGCTTGCGCTCGACGATGAGGGGTTCGCCGGTCAGCTCCGCGAATGGCTGAAGACGCTGCGAAAGAAGAACGCCTCCATCATCTTCGCCACCCAGTCGCTCTCCGACATCGACGGCAGTAGGATCGCGCCGGCCATCATCGAGAGCTGCCCGACGCGGCTGTTCTTGCCCAACGAACGGGCGATCGAGCCTCAGATCACCGCCATCTATCGCCGCTTCGGTCTCAACGACCGCCAGATCGAGATCATTGCCCGAGCCACACCGAGGCGCGACTACTACTGCCAGTCACGGCGCGGCAACCGCCTGTTCGAGCTGGGCCTGGGCGATGTCGCACTGGCGCTTTGCGCCGCATCGAGGAAAACCGACCAGGCCACCATTCAGCAGCTGCTCGCCGAGCACGGCCGCGAGGGCTTTTTGCCGGCCTGGCTGCGGCTGCGCAATGCCGCCTGGGCGGCCGACCTGATTCCTGATCTCGGCAATCTGGAGACGTCGTCATGACCGGGCCCCGCTCCCTGGCGACGGCGATTGCCGTCCTGTCGTTGGCCACCGCCGTGCCGGCGGCGGCGCAAATGACCGTGTTCGATCCCAACAACTACGCTCAGAATCTGGTGACCGCGGCCAGCGCGCTGCAGCAGGTCGCCAATCAGATCACCTCGCTGCAAAACGAAGCGCAGATGCTGACCAATCAGAACCGCAATTTGGCGAGTCTGCCCTATTCCTCGCTGTCGCAACTGCAAACCTCGATCCTGCGCACCCAACAGCTTCTGGCCAGCGCCCAGAACATCGCCTACGACGTCGGGCAGATCACTGTGGCGTTTCAGACCACCTATGGCAGCGCCAACGCCAGCCAGTCCGATCAGGCGCTGATCACCGGCGCTCAACAGCGCTGGCAGACCTCCGTCACGGCGCTGCAGGACACCATGACCGTGCAGGCCGGCGTGGTCGGTAATCTCGATACCAACCGCACACAGACGGCGGCGCTGGTGACATCGAGCCAGTCGGCGACCGGCGCGCTGCAGGCGACGCAAGCCGGCAATCAGCTCCTCGCTCTTCAGGCTCAGCAGCTCGCCGACCTCACCGCCACGGTGGCGGCGCAAGGCCGGGCGCAAAGCCTGCAGATGGCTCAGCACGCTGTCGCAGAGGACCAAGCCAGGGAGCAACTCAGCCGCTTCCTGACCCCCGGCGCCGGCTATCAGCCCACCACCATCACGATGTTCCGGCAATGACCGCGCGGGAACCCTGAACCATGGGCGGCACCGGTATCATCGACAGCTTCCTCGCGGTGTTCACCCGATATATCGATAGCGGCTTTGGTCTGCTCGGCGGTGAAGTCGGGTTCATTGCCACAACCCTGATCGTCATCGATATGACTCTGGCCGCGCTGTTCTGGTCCTGGGGCACCGATGACGACATCATCGCGCGGTTGATCAAGAAGACCCTGTTCGTCGGCGTCTTCGCCTGGCTCATCGGTAACTGGAACAGCCTTGCCGGGGCCATCTTCGAGAGCTTCGCCGGTCTCGGCCTTAAGGCCTCCGGTGGTGCACTGCCGGAAGCCAGTTTCCTGCAACCCGGCCGCATCGCCCAGGTCGGGCTGGATGCTGGCCGGCCGCTTCTGGCTTCGATCTCCGGACTGATGGGCTACGTCTCCTTCTTCGAGAACTTCATCCAGATCGTCGTGCTGCTGTTCGCCTGGGTGATCGTGCTGCTCGCCTTTTTTGTCCTGGCGATCCAGCTGTTCGTCACCCTCATCGAGTTCAAGCTGACGACGCTGGCCGGCTTCGTGTTGATCCCCTTTGGCCTTTTCGGCAAGACGGCCTTCGCCGCCGAGCGGGTGCTTGGCAATGTCATGTCGTCGGGCATCAAGGTCTTGGTGCTCGCCGTCATCGTCGGTATCGGCTCGACACTGTTCTCCCAGTTTACTGCTGGCTTCCATGGCGGGCAGCCGTCGATCGACGACGCCATGGCGATCGTCCTGGCGGCACTAACGCTGCTCGGCCTCGGTATCTTCGGCCCCGGCATCGCCAACGGCCTGGTTTCGGGAGGCCCGCAGCTCGGCGCCGGCGCCGCCGTCGGCACCGGTCTCGCGGCCGGGGGTATCGTCGCTGCCGGAGCCGCTCTCGCCGCCGGTGGCGTCGGCCTGGCCGGGGGCGCCGTCGCCGGAACGGCCCGCACCGGCGCGGCGCTGGCTGGCGGCGCCACCGCCGCCTATCGCGCCGGTGGCGCATCGGGCGTGCTCGCCACAGGAGCCGAAGCGGTCGCCAGTCCGCTGCGCCGCGCCGCCGCCAACCTCAAATCCAGTTCCCAAAGCGGTGGCCGGGACGGGGCGGGAGAGACGGGCGCTGCGACACCGTCGTCCGGTTCCCAGGCTGCCGACGGCCCTCCCGCCTGGGCCAAGCGCCTGCGGCGTTCGCAGACCGTCAGCAGCGGTACTGCCGCCGCCGGCCATGCCGTCAAATCGGGTGACCACGGCGGCGGTGGCGCCTCCGTAGATCTCAGCCAAAAGGAATGACCATGTTCCGGCGACCATCCATGCACTACGGCCGCACCCCCGAGCCCGAGACGCCCTATCAGAAGGCCGCCCAGGTCTGGGACGAGCGCATCGGCTCGGCCCGCGTCCAGGCGAAGAACTGGCGGCTGATGGCGTTCGGCTGCCTGATCCTGTCGACCGGCCTCGCCGGCGGCCTGGTCTGGCAATCGGCGCGCGGTACCGTCACCCCCTGGGTGGTGCAGGTCGATCATCTTGGCCAAGCCCAGGCGGTGGAGCCGGCCACCGCCGACTACCAGCCGAGCGATCCGCAGATCGCCTTTCACCTCGCCCGCTTCATCGAAGATGTCCGCGGGCTCCCCGCCGATCCGATCGTCCTGCGCAGCCAATGGCTGCGCGCCTATGACTTCACCACCGACCGCGGCGCGGCGGCGCTCAACGACTTTGCACGGACCAACGATCCCTTCGCCAATCTCGGCAAGATGCAGATCTCCGTCGAGGTCTCCAGCGTCATCCGGGCTTCGCCGGAGTCTTTCCGCATCGCCTGGATCCAGCGCCGTTTTGAGAACGGCGCTCTCAGTTCGACCGAACGCTGGACCGCCATCGTCACTGTGGTGATCAAGACCCCGCACGACGCTGATCATCTGCGGAAGAACCCGCTCGGGGTTTACGTCAACGCCATCAACTGGTCGAAGGAGCTGGGGCAATGAAACCCACGGCGTCAACGGTACCTTTTCTTAAAGGTGGGATTCCGGCTCTGCTGGTGACCGCCGCCACCCTTGCCGGCTGCTCGTTTCTTGAGAAGCCGCCGGAGATTGCGCTCGACGATGTGGCCCGGCCGGCAACGCTTCAGGCCGACCCACCGGCACCGGTGCAAGTGGTGGAAAGACCCCAGCCGCTGCCGCTCCCCGGCCAACTGAAACTGCTCGGCGAGGAGAGAATGCCACCGGAGCCTGGCGATCCGACCGTCAACGTCAATCAGGCCAACGCCGCCGCCCGCGTGGAACCGGTCCGGGACGGCTTCATCAACGCCGTGCAGGTCTACCCCTTCTCGGGCGGCGCGCTGTTTCAAGTTTATGCCGCGCCAGGCCATATCACCGATATCGCCCTCCAGGACGGCGAGCAGCTGGTCGGCTCCGGTCCGGTTGCTGCCGGCGATACCGTCCGCTGGATCATCGGCGATACCGAGAGCGGCACCGGCACGACCCGGAAGGTGCATATCCTGGTCAAGTCGACCCGGCCGGCCCTGGTGACCAATCTCGTCATCAACACCGACCGGCGAACCTACCTTCTTGAGCTGCGCTCCACCGAGAAGACCTACATGGCTTCGGTCTCCTGGTTGTATCCGGAAGACCAGCTCATCGCGCTGCGCCGTCAGAACGCGGCGGCGGCGACCGTGGCGCCGGTCGACACCGGTATTGACGTATCCAAACTCAGCTTCCGATACCGAATCAGCGGTGACAGCCCATCCTGGCGACCGCTTTCCGCCTTCGACGACGGCGCCAAAGTCTATATCGAGATGCCGCGCGGGCTGGCCCAAGGTGAGGCCCCGCCGCTGTTCGTCATCAGCCCGGAGGGCGACGGCCAGTTGGTCAACTACCGCGTCCGGCAGAACTACTACATCGTCGACCGTCTGTTCGCCGCCGCTGAACTGCGTCTCGGCGGCGATGACCAGCAGATCGTCCGTATTTCCCGGACCGACGGGAGGCCGCGGTGAGCGGGGTGGGGGAGGGCGCAGCGGATTCGGCACAGCCGTCCGGAGAGACCATCGAGGTGTTGCGTCTCAGGCCCGAGCGGCCGCGGGTCACACGCTTGTCGCGCAAGGTGATCGCCGGCGGCGCGGTGGTCGCCATCGTGGCGATCTCGGGTTCGGTGTTCTGGGGGTTGCGGAACAACCGTGGTCATGCCCCGGCGCCGGAAGAACTGTTCAGCACCGATCATCGCGCCACGGCCGACGGGTTCGCCGGGTTGCCCCGCGACTATGCCGGCGTTCCGCGACAGGTCCCGCCGCTCGGACCGCCGCTCCCCGGCGATCTCGGCCGGCCACTTCTCAATGCCGCCGGAGGCATGGCCAACACCGTCGTCTCCGGGCCGACGGCCGGTGACCCCGAGGAGCAGCGTCGGAATCAGGAAGTGGACGCCGCGCGGCTCAGCCGCCTGTTCGCCTCGACGACGATCCGGGACCTTCCCACGCGCCCATCTTCGGTGCTGCCGGAGGCCGTGTTCGGTCAGGTCCCGCCGGTCGCGCAGGCCCCGTCGACCGACGCCGTGTTCACGCAGAACGGGCAGGACCGAAAGCTTGCCTTCGTCAACGCCGCGGCCGACCGCCGCACCGTCAGCCCCGATCGGCTGTCCACACCACCGTCTCCCTATGTGGTGCAGGCCGGCACCATCATTCCCGGGGCGCTGATCACCGGCATCCTCTCCGATCTTCCCGGTCAGATCACCGCCCAGGTGACCGAGAACGTCTATGACAGCCCGACCGGGAGGTCCCTGCTGATCCCGCAAGGGTCGCGCCTGATCGGCCAATACGACAGCCAGGTCGCCTTCGGCCAATCCCGCATGCTGCTGGTGTGGACCCGGCTCATTTTGCCTAACGGCAAATCCATCCCGCTGGACCGCCAGCCGGGCGCCGACACCGCCGGCAATTCCGGACTCGAGGACGGGGTCGACAATCACTGGGGGGCGCTGTTCAAGGCGGCGCTTTTGTCGTCCCTGCTCAGCGTCGGCTCCGAAGCCGGCACCAGCGGCGATGGCAACGACCTGACCCAGGTGATCCGCCGCGGCGCGTCCCAGAGTTTCAACCAGACCGGCCAGCAGATTGTCGGCCGCAATCTCAACATCCAGCCGACGCTGACGGTGCGGCCGGGGTTCAAGGTCGCGGTGATCGTCAACCGCGACCTGCTGCTCGAACCTTATCAGGGCTGAGGGGGACAGAATGGCCAAGCTGAAGCTCGGTGCACTGATCGACGACAAGCCGGTGAAACTCACCGTCGAATTGCCGGCCGCCGTTCATCGTGATCTCGTCGCCTATGCCGCCGCCTTGGCCAAGGAAAGCGGGCAGCCGGTCAATGACCCGGCAAAACTGATCGCGCCGATGGTGGCGCGCTTCATTCAAACCGACCGCGCTTTCGCCAAGCTGCGCAATTCCGGGCAGACGGTATCCTCATGAGCCGCCGCACCGCGACCACCACCATTCGCCTGGCAGCCGTTATCCTTGGCACGCACCCAGCCGGTGCCGCCGATTGCCGGGATCACATCATGGCTGCGGAGTCGGCTTACGCCGCTCCGCCCGGCCTCATCTTGGCAGTCGGGTCCGTTGAAAGCGGGTTCGAACCCTGGAGCGTCAACGCCGACGGCCGGACGTTCCATCCCGCCTCCATCGACGACGCCGAGCGGCTGGTTCGCCGACTGCAACAGGGCGGTGCCAGACATATCGATGTCGGTTGCATGCAGATCGACCTCCACCATCATCCCAGGGCCTTCGCCAGTCTGCGGGAGGCCTTCGATCCACGGGTCAACGTCGCTTACGGCGCCAGAGTTCTGGCCGACAACCGCCGCCGCTACGGCTCATGGGCCGCTGCCGTCGCCTATTACCATTCGGGTGATCCCGATCAACAGGCCAGCTACCTGTCTCGAATATCGGCGCGTTACGCGGAGTTCGGCCAGAGCTCACGGCTCTCTCTGTCCGGTCCTTCGCTGCAAGCCCGGCCAGCCGCGCCGACGATGGTCAGACTTTCCCTCATGACCGTGCGGCGCCCGCCGGCTACCGATGCTTCGCCAGGGTGGCGGTAAAATGCGTACCCTCCCCATCATTCTGGCCGGCATGACCATCCCGGTGACGATCCTGACGGGTCGGGCGATTTGCCGCGACATCTCGGCGTTTCTTGATCGCGGCCTCATTCGGCTCAAATCGCTGGGCGACACCACCTGCTCGCCCTGGATCGAGGGAGGGACGGGTCTTGTCAGTGCGGTCGCCATCCTGTCGGCAGCGACCGATGGCATGGCCGTAATCACGGCTGTTTTGGTCGGATGGTTTGGGCTGATCGCCGTCATTGATCACCGCCATGGCGTCATCCCCGACCGCCTG
>Ga0208507_1002039_pt1 | contig 10700 bp, 7 predicted proteins | sample CryBogCBH12Aug01_FD_184626 | JGI IMG/M metagenome (GOLD analysis project Ga0208507, IMG submission 184626) | Freshwater microbial communities from Crystal Bog, Wisconsin, USA - CBH12Aug09.1 (SPAdes) (version 2) | ecosystem: Environmental > Aquatic > Freshwater > Lake | place: Crystal Bog... | reverse complement strand
AACCAGATGACTTATGAGCTGCGCGCGGCGGACAACCGCGTGAGCGGCGTCATGGCCGACCAGACTATCGAGGGCGCGGCGCGTTACGTCAGTCTGGCGTTGCAAAATTTCGCGACCAACGGCGCGGTGCCGGACAACACGCAGTTCAAATGCGAGGCCGTGCCGGTGGGCGACGCGAAATTCTGGCTTATCGGCCGCGACCCGGCAGAAGGCAATTCCACCGAGCCATATTTCGGCCTCGTGGACGAAGGTGGAAAATTGAATTTGAACAATGTCAGCACCAATGTTTTCCAATATCTGCCAAACATTACGTCTGATTTTTCCGACGCGATCATGGACTGGCGCGGCACGAACGGCATTGTGTCGCTGGATTACGCATCGCTCGGCTATGTGGCGAAAAACGCACCCTTTGAGACCGTGGACGAACTGCGGCTCGTTTATGGGGCTACAGTGGACATGCTTGCCGGTGAGGATTTGAACCGCAACGGCGTGCTCGACGCAAACGAAAAAGACGTAAATAGCAATGGGGAGCTTGATTCAGGTCTATTCGACTATGTGACGGTTTATACGCGCGAGCCAAATTTCCACGCCGACGGCTCGTCGCTGACGAATGTGAACACCGCGACGCGCGGCCAGATTCGTTCACTACTGCAAAACGCAGGCGTCAGCACGTCCTACGTTGACCAGTTGATTGCGACGAATGCAACTAGCGCGCGGCCTTACGCCGGCCTGCTGGGCTTCGCGCTCCGCTGTAAAAATATCGGCATCAGCTCCGACAGTTTCGCGCTGCTCCAATCAAGCATTACGACCAGCACCAATTTGTATTTTCGCAACCGCGTCAACGTCAACACCGCCAGCTCCGATGTGCTGACTGCGATGTTCATGGGCGCGAACGTGGACGAGTCAACGGCGGAAAGCGCCGCGCAGACGCTGGTCACCTATCGCCAGCAGAATCCGAACAATTTGGGTTCGATTGCGTGGATCATTGACGCCCTCGGCAACAACAGCCCGGTCGTCACTGCGCTGGCGCGCCGCGACTGGCTGACCACGCGCAGCTACCAATTCGCCGCCGATATCGCGGCGGTCGGACCGTTTGGACGCGGCTACCGGCGTGTGAAATTTATTTTTGACCTTAGCGACGGCTCGCCAAAGATTTTGTATCGGCAGGACTTGAGCCGGCTCGGTTGGGCGCTTGGTGAAAAGGCGCGGGAAAATCTGGTCGCAAAAGACACGCAATGAAATCTGATTTCAAATTTAAACCCGGCAAATCGAAAAAGCTGACCGCCGTGCTCGGGCTTGCATTGGACGGCAGCCGGCTGGACGGCGTGGTGATGAAACGCACCAATGGTTTCCTCCAGCAACTTCAGGCTTTTTCCATCACGCTCACGCTTGATCCGCTCACCGCTGCGCCGGAGCTGGTCGGCCGCGAAATCCGCAACCAACTCGACGCCGCCGGCGTGCGCGTCCGGGATTGCATTTTTGGATTGCCGTTGAAATGGGTTTTGACAGCGCAAACGGAACTACCGGCATCGCTGCCGGAAGCCGACGCGATGAGCCTGTTGCAGCTCGAGGCGGAAAAAGGATTTCACGCCGATGTAGCGACGTTGCAGATCGCCGATTCGCGGTGCGCGCTGGCGGATGAAAAAAAACACGTTTTGCTCGCGGGCATTCCCAACACGCACCTCGCGGCGCTGGAAAAGGTCCTGGTGTCGGCTAGATTGAAGCCAGCCAGTTTCGCGCTCGGCGCGCTGGCACTGCAACCGCCGGCCGGAAAAAAATCGGGCGGCGTGCTGGCACTGGTGATTGGCGGGACCAGTGTCGGCTTGCAGATCACGCACGATGGTGTGGTGGCATTGCGCGCCTTGGAAGGCGCGGTAGAAAACGAAGGCGGCCGGCCGACGCTGCTCGCGGATGTGGTGGTGCGCGAAACACGCGTCACGCTGGGACAACTGCCCGCCGGGTTGCGCGCGGCGATAAAAGACATCCGCATTTTCGGCCCGCGCGAATTGGCGCAACCGCTGGCGGACGAGCTGGAATTGAAGCTGGAACTGCTGGGCTTGAACGTGGAAGTGGTCTCCACTTATGCGCCGGATGCATTTGGCGTGACACTGCCGGCAGGCACGCCGGTTTCCGCCGCGTTCAGCCTCGCGGCGCGGTTGCTGGCGGGCGAAAAGCCGGCATTTGAATTTCTGCCGCCGAAGCCCAGCCTTGTCGAACAGTTTGTCACAAAATATTCCTCGGGCCGTTTGCGCACGACGGGCGCGGTGACGGCGGGCATCGCGGCCATCGGGCTGGGAATCTTTTTGGTCCAGCAAATCCAATTGTGGCAACTGCGTTCACAGTGGTCGAAGATGGAAACAAAAGTCGCCCAGCTCGAAAATATTCAGGGTCAAATCCACCAATATCGTCCGTGGTATGACGGCACCTTCAAAAACCTCGCGGTACTGCGGCAGTTGTCGCTGGCGTTCCCGGAGGACGGCGCGGTGACGTCGAAAAACATCACCATCCGCGACGGCAACACGGTGACTTGCGCGGGCACGGCGAAGGACAATTCCTCGTTGCTGGCGGTCGAGGCAAGATTGAACTCGGTGCCGGGCGTGACGGTCGTGCATCGCGAACAGACCCGGGGCAACAAACCGCCAATCCAGTTTGTGTTCAGTTTCAAGTTCAACAACGGAGGCGCGGAATGAAAATGAAAATTGAGAACCGCCAGCAATTTCTCGTGGTGCTGACCATCGCGGCCTTCGCGCTGCTGGTCGGGGTTAATTTTATTCTGGAACCCCTCGGCGGCTGGTGGTCATCGCGCCAGGCACAAATCAAGGAATTGCGTACGAAAGTGAGTGAAGGCCAGCAGCTCATCAAACGCGAGACGGGCATCCGCAGCCGCTGGCGGGACATGCAGGCGAACGCGCTGCCGGCCAATCCGTCGCAGGCCGAGCAGCGGTTTTTGAAGGCTTTGGACAATTGGTCGCGCGACGCCGGCGCGGAGCTGACGAGCATCATGCCGCAGTGGAAAAATGATTCAACGAATTACCTGACGCTTTCATGCCGCGTAGAAACAGGAGGCGAAATCGGGACGTTGAGCCGGTTTCTTTACACGCTGGAAAAAGGGCCGATGGCGCTCAAGGTTGACTCGTTGGAATTAACCTCGCGCGACGCAGCCGGCCAGCAACTGACGCTCGGCCTAGAAATCAACGGATTGGCTTTGCTGCCGCACGACCACAAATGAAATTCATGCGAACCAAATTATTTTTGGCGCTGGCCGTGGCAGTGGTGGCCGGTGCCGCATCGGCGCAGACGAACAAAAACATCCCTGGCCCGACTGATTACCCGGCGTTCAGCCGGTTTGTCACGGAACGGAATATTTTTGATCCGAACCGGCAACCGCATTTTTATAGCTCCACGACGCGGACACGAACGCCACGGGTGAGGCATTCAGCCTCGGCTCCGGCGTTCACCTTTGTCGGCACAATGGCCTACGAAAAGGGGCTGTTCGCCTTTTTCAGCGGTAACGATACGGACTTGAAAAAAGTGCTGCTGATATCGGAAAAAATCGCGGGTTACACGGTGACGGAAATCACCCCCGGCCGCGCGAAAATCGAGTCCGCCGACGGCAAGCAAAAACTGGAGCTAAAGGTCGGCGACGTGATGCGCCAGGAGAACGGCGGCTGGCAGCTTTCCGGTTCGGGTGAAATTCCGGCAGGCGCGGATGCGAGCAAAATGGACCCGGCGATGGGAACGAATGCCGTAAGTTCCGGCGACAGCGGCCCGCCCGCCGCCACTGAACCGAATGATGTTTTGAAACGACTCATGGAAAAACGAGCAAAGGAAAATCAATGAAAAAAATTATTTTAACCCTGTTGGCGTTGGGCGTGGCGGGACTGGTGACATCAGTGTCTGCGCAAGATGCGCCCGCCAACAACAATGCGTCACCACCACCGCCAAACAATGGAACCGCCGGCGCGACAACCGGACCAGAAGCCGGCAGTTTGCCGCCGCCGCCGGAAGTCGTGGCGGCGATAAGTGATGCCGTCCGAGCGGACATCGCCACGACCACCGCCACGAACGGCGTGGCGGAAAAGGCGACGACTGAATCACCGGTGATACTGCCGGGACAATCGAAACCGGCGACGCCCGAGGAGGTTCAGCCGAGTTTTATCCCGCCGGCGCAGGCCAGCGGGACAAACAACCCGAATGACATTCAATTGGATTTCCGCAACGCGCCGCTGGAGATGGTGCTGAATTATTTAAGCGACGCGGCGGGCTTGATCATCGTGCTCGACACCCGCGTCAACGGCAACGTGACCGTCAAGGGCAGCCACCTGACCACGGATGAGGCGGTGGATTTGCTGAACTCCGTGCTGAACAAAAACAACTACGCCGCCATGCGGAACAGGCGCACCCTGACCATCGTGGACAAGAACGATGCCAAGACGCGCGACATCCCGGTGAAAACTGGCAACGACCCGGAGGAGATACCAAAGAACGCGGAGATTGTGACCCAGATCATTCCAATCCGTTTCGTCGAGGCGCGTCAATTGGTGTCGGATTTGACGTCATTTGTTTCGCCGCAAGCAACCGTGGTGGCGAACGAGGCCGGTAATTCCATTGTCATCACCGACACCCAGCAGAACATCCGGCATCTGACGGAAATCATCAAGGCAATTGACAGCAGCGCGCAGTCGGAAACGGAAATCCGCGTATTCCGCATGAAATATGCCAGCCCGACCGACGTGGCGACGGAGCTAGCCAGCATTTTTCCCGGCACCACTTCCGGCAATACCACCCAGTCGCCGACCCGGTTTGCCGGCGGCGGCGGCGGCGGTTTTTTAGCGCGGATGATGGCGGCCGGCGGCGGCGGCGCGAGTGGCAGCAGCGCCGCCAATGACCGCGCCAAAAAGGCGATGCAGGTCAATGTCGTGCCAGACTCGCGCATCCAGGCGGTCATTGTGACTGCGCCAAAGGACTTGATGGAACAAATCGCAGGCATGATGACCGACCTGGATATTCCTTCGACGCGCGACCAGAAGGTTTATGTCTTCCACATGAGCAATGGCGACCCGCAGCAGGTGGCGCAGGTGCTGCAAAATATGTTTCAATCGAGCGGCACGACGCGCAATGGCAGCAGCGGCTCGTCGCAAAACAGCGCGCTGATGCAGCGGGCACAAAACAACACCACTTCCAGCTCGTCCAGCTCATCCAGCTCCGGGTTCGGCGGCGGCGGCAGTCGCGGCGGTAGCGCGGGAGGCTTGCAATTCTAAAAAGGCCGTTTAACCGGAGAAAAATTATGAAAACAAAACCTTTCAATAAAATTTGCGGCGGCGCGTTGGCAATCCTGTTCGGCGCCACGCTGGCGGTTCATGCCCAGCAACGTGCCGGCGGCTTTGGTAACGGTGGCTTTGGCGGCTTTGGTGGCTTGGGTGGCGGGGCCAACCGCAACAGCAGTTCCTCCACTTCGGCCGGCCAATACAATAATAATGGCACGGTCGGCAGCGCGGTCATCACTGTGGATCCGCAGACGCACAACATCGTGGTCATCGCGGACGAGGAGACTAGCCAGCAGATCAGTAACATCATTGCCAATCTCGACGCGCCCAAGCCGCAGGTGCTGATCAAGGTGGTCTTCATGGAGGTTCAGCGCAACAACGACCTGGATATTGGCATCGAGGGCGGCTGGACCAAGGGCATCGGCGACAACTTGAGCGGCAGCGCGGCGAATGCCTTCGGCCTGGCAGGCGCAAACACGGTGGTGACCAATTTCAACGGCATGGGTTCGTCAGGCTTGGCGGCGTTGTCACCGGGATCAGCCGGGCCGAACGGCTTTTATCAAATCATGGGCAAGGATTTTCAAGCGACTTTGAAGGCCATCGCGCAGGCGGGCAATGCGCAGGTGCTTTCGCGCCCGTCCATTTTGGCGCGTGACGGACAACTCGCCAAAATCGTCGTTGGCCAGAGCATCTACCTGCCCAGCGGAGTTTCCTTCACCAGCACCAGTACCGGTGCCAACAACGTGACAACCCCTATCATCAACGGCACTTACACCTCGGTGGGCATCATCCTGAACGTCACCCCGTTCATCGGCGCAAACAACCTCGTGGAAATGATTCTCCAGCCGCAGACTTCGGTGGTGGACACATCCACGCCCGGCCAGTTGATCGCCAGCGGAGGTGGATTGATTGGCAACACCGCAGTGTATGCCCCGACGCTGAATGTTCGTTCCGCCGACACGGTGGTCGTGACGCCCGACGCGCAGACGGTAGTCATTGGCGGTCTGATTTCTAACAACAAATCTTCCTCGGACAGCAAGGTGCCGCTGCTGGGCGACATTCCGCTGCTGGGCATGCTGTTCAAATCCAGCAACAAGAGCGACACCAAGACGGAATTACTCATGTTCCTGACGCCGCATATCGTCCAGTCACCGGGGCAACTGACGGCCATGACTAGCCATGAAACCGGGCAGGCATCCGCCATCACCAATTCTATCAGCGAGCTGGAATTAAACCGCTTCCTCGAGCGCGTGCCGGTGAAGAAAAATTAGAAAATTGTCTTTTCGCGCCGCCCCGACAAACTGACCCCGAGATGGAACTCAAACGGCAAAGCAAATCTGTCTATGGCCTGCTCGCCGGGGTATGGCTGGTCGTGGCCGGGTGGCAATGCCAGGAACATTTCCGGGTGGCCGAAACCGCCAAGTCCGACCTCCGCAACCGCTCGCGGGAAATCGCCAGCACGTTGAGTGCGGTCACGCGGGCGCTGCGTTTTCGCGGCGCGATTTTTCAGGAGCGGCTGGAACCGGTGCTCAACGAGCTGGTCAGCAACCGCACCAATGCCATTGTCGGTTCCAGCGGCCTGATGGCGGTCAGCCTGCTCAACACCGAGGGCGCCCCCATGGTCACGGCGGGCGACACCAATCTGCTTTCGCGTGAAATTTCCGCCGAGCGGGAGCACTGGTCGGATGCCTGTGTCACGTTTGTCCTGCCGCTGGCTGGTGCCAGCGTCGGATCCGACAATGCCAGTAATGCCACCACCGTCGTCCTGCCGCCTTTTCATGAGCTGACCAACGACCCCGCGCACAGCCGCGACTTTTCACGGCGGCCGGCGGAAACCAATTTGCCGCCGCCCGCCGCCCATACGAATGCCGCCGGCGAAATCGAACCGGTGAAGCCGCCGACGGAAACCAGCGACCGGCCGCGCAGTGGCGGCAGCCGTCGCCCGCCGTGGCTGCGCGGGATGACGGAAGCCGAGTTCAAGGCGTTCACCGCCAAGCGCGAGCTGCACGCACTGGTGCTGGTGATGTCCACGGAAAATTTCCACGCCGTCAGCGCCGGCGACTGGTGGCTGCGCGCCGTCGTCGGATTTTTCGCCGGCATTTCCGCGCTCGGCGTCGGCCTGGCCTGGCGCAACATGGCGCGCACCGCCGAGTTGCAGATCCGCCTGGTTCGCGCCAGCGAACAGAACACGCACCTCAAGGAATTGAACCTCGCCGCCGCCGGCCTCGCGCACGAGACGCGCAATCCGCTCAACCTCATTCGCGGCCTCGCGCAGATGGTTTCGCGGCTGCCGGACGCCCCGCCCGAGGTACGCGACCAGACCAAGACCATCGTGGATGAGGCGGACAAGGTCACCGCGCAGCTCACCGAGTTCATCAACTATTCCAAGCCCCGCGAAGTGCGGCGGACCAAGCTGGTACTGACCGCCGCCGCCAATGAGATTCTCCGCACCCTCGGCCACGACATCGCGGAGAAAAAACTGCGCGTGGAAGTCGCCGGCGAACCGCTGGCCGTCGAGGCCGACGAACAATTGCTGCGGCAGGTGCTTTTCAACCTGCTCATCAACGCGACGATGGCGGTCGGGGAAAACGGGAACATTCAGATCGTCGTCCGGCGCGCGGAAAATCAGGAAGCCGTCCTGGAAGTCCGCGACGACGGCCCCGGCGTGCCGCCGGAAAATCGCCGGGAAATTTTCAAGCCCTACTTCACCACGCACCAGAAAGGCACCGGCCTCGGCCTCGCGGTGGTGCAGCAAATCGTCCTCGCGCACGGCTGGGAAATCCAATGCCTCGCCAACGAGCCGCGCGGCGCGGTCTTCCGCCTCTCGCATTTGAAGCTGGCGGCATAACCGCAGCAGATTTTACCGGCCGGCTTCGAAAGCCCCGATGTCAGGAGCCCTGCCCGAAAAATAACCGGGTTCACAGCCGGGCAGAGGTTTGCCATGAAACGCCGTCGAAAGATCTTTGCCGCCGTCAATGGCAGGACTGTCCGGCGGCAGGTGGTAATCCGGCCCGAAGGAAACCGCGTTCACATAGATGGAATGCGGTTCTTTGCCGGGATCGTTGGGCCAAGGTTTGCCGCCGCCGGTGACGAGATTGTAATCCGCCGTAAAATTCACCGGCGCCTTGGTGCCGTGATCGCCGAAAAATCCTCCGCTGGTGGCAAACAGGTTGTTGTAGTAATGCCAGTGCGGCGCGCCAATCCCATGTTTCGTTTCGAAGCTGCTGTAATACAAAGCCGCGCCATGGCCAACCACCGTGTTGTGATAGACGTATCCCTCGGCGGGCGAATCATCCATGCTATACCAGATGTTCCCCGGCGCTCCGTCCACCAGGAGATTGCGGTAGATGAACACCGGGCCGATGCGCGGCACCTTGTAGCGCAAACCGCCGTGGGTATGGCGCAGCGTGTTGTGATGCACCCGCACGTTGATGCAGCCGACTCCCAGTTCGATTCCCGAATCGCGGGTCTCCTCGATGAGGTTGTCCGAAATTTCCGCGCCTTCGTCGTCATGCGGGCTGGTCAAAGGTTTGTCCAGTGATTCAGTGGCGGAATCGCCGATGTCAATGCCGTCAAAGGTTTCGTAAACATGGTTGGCGTGAACCCGGTTGTTGGCTCCGGCACGAATCAAGTTGATCCCCACCCGGTCATAGAATCCCGTTCTTTTGTGGATCTGCCAGACTTCGTAGCGCGCCTTGGATTCGTCCACCGGACGCCAGTCCTCATACGAACCGCGAAACACCTGGTTGCTTTCCACCAGACATTCCGCCGCGCCGGCGGTTATGAAAACGCCGTTTTTGTCCCACGGGCCAATGGTGCAGCCGGAAACCGTGCATTGCATCGCCTGCCCCAAAAAGGTAACTCCCTCATACCCGTGCGCGAGCGTCAGCCCCTTGATGGACGCGCCGGAAACATTGCGGAAAGTCACCACCGGATCACGCTTCCAAATGACGCTCCAGGCCAGCGGCTTCGGGTCGGCGTTGTCTGCCAGATGCAGATAAATGCCCTTATCCCGGTAAATCCACAACGCCCGGATATACTGGAATCCGCCCAGCGGCGGCCCTGACGCCAGCAGCGTTTTCCAGTTCCACGCTCCCGGCTGGATGGCGCGCTTGGCATCCAGCTCGGCCAGGATTTTTCCATCGAGACACAGCGTCATCGGTTTGCGGTCAATCTCCATCCGAAACACTCCCGCGCCCACTTCCGGCGCCGGCCGCCAGGCGGCTGGAAATGGCTGGGATGGATCCAGCGTCGCGCCCGCCTCGCCCACTAGTTGCAGGCGTTTGTTGACGACGATGGATTCGCGATACAAACCGGGCTTGATATGCAGCACATCGCCGTCCGCCGCCTTTTCGATGGCCGCCTGGATGACCGCCGCGCCGGGAGCATTGCCGGGAACCACCTCAATGTCCCGCGCCGGCAACGCGGCATTGCTTCCGGCCAGATATAAAAGAACCGCCCACCCGCACCTGAATAAACTTCCAACAAACCACCGGGACGGCGCCGGCTGAGGACCGGGGAAATTTGCCGGGAAACCGAGGTGGTTAAAATCCTTGATGGAAATTCGCAAATCCGCTTTCATAAATTCATAATCCAAGCCGCCGATGGGAAAGTTAGCCGGGCACAGGGTTGTGAATGCATAATACGGTCTGGCATGCGGCATGTCCATACCACGACCACGAATCCCTGGCGGATAACCGCTCAAAACCTTTTTAGCGAGGCACGCCATGAAATTCCATCTGGTTCTAATTGTTCTCACGCTGGCGGCGGGTGCCGCCGCCCAGGTGAACCACGCCGAATTGCTGAATAAGATACCAGAAGAATTTCTCACCCATGTCGGCGGCGCCATGCCCGGTCAGAACGGACTCGTCGGGCATAACCGCGACGGTTTCAAGGCCAGCGCCTTTCAACGCGGCGCGACCCTGACGCTGGCGCTGGCCGCGGCCCGCGGCGACCGTAAGCGCGCCGAGGATTGCTGGCGGGCCGTGGATGCGACCTTTGCGCAGCAGAAGGAAAAAGGGGACTTTGGCGATCCTCCCACCAGCGTGGCGTTCTGGCTTTGCGAACTATGCCGCTCCCTCCTGGTCGTGCAGCAAAGTCCGCTGGCCGGGGACTACCAAGAGAGGATTGCCGGGCTCCTGCCCAAGATCCGCAAGGCCGTCGACTGGCTGGCGGGACAACAGGCCGCGCTGATCCAGGCCGATGGCGACACGCCCAACCGCCTGTTTTTTTCCGCCGAGGCCTTTGGCTTTGCGGGAATCCTGTTGCAGGACGGTAAACTCACCGCCATCGGCAAGGAATTTCTGGCCCGCGGCATGAAGCTCTATCGGGAAGAAGACGGCGTGTTTCTGGAACACGGCGGCGGCGACTCCAGCTACCAGGCGGTGAATCTGCTCCGCTTGCAGGAAATCGCGATTCATTTTCCCGATCCCA
>Ga0208507_1002032_pt1 | contig 10724 bp, 5 predicted proteins | sample CryBogCBH12Aug01_FD_184626 | JGI IMG/M metagenome (GOLD analysis project Ga0208507, IMG submission 184626) | Freshwater microbial communities from Crystal Bog, Wisconsin, USA - CBH12Aug09.1 (SPAdes) (version 2) | ecosystem: Environmental > Aquatic > Freshwater > Lake | place: Crystal Bog... | reverse complement strand
CAATCTGGACAACGAACGCGCCGGCCAGTGGCGTGTTTCAATACATTGATAACTCAGCCCCGCAGCCAAGCGCCTACTACCAATTGCGCTACAATCCCTAAGCCAAATATCCTAAAATGAACCCAATCAGAACAATGAGGACGAAACTACTCAGTTTGAGCCTTGGGCTGCTGGCGGTGACGGGCTGGAGCCAAAGTGCGACGGTCAGTTTTACGAACAACGTGGTTCAGCCGATTCCGGACGGGAATCCGGTGGGGTTGATGGAGCAGTTCAACGTAAGCGGCGCGGATGGTTCCGTCAGCAACGTGTCGGTGACGTTGGACATCACGGGCGGATTTAACGGCGATTTGTATGCCTATTTGGTGAATCCGCAGGGGCATTTGGCGGTGTTGTTGAACCGGCCCGGGGTTACGGGCAGCAATCCGTTTGGCTATGGGGACGCGGGGATGAACATCGCTTTGGACGGACTTGCATTAAACAACATTCATGATTACGGCAGCACGCCGGGCTATAGCTTGAGTGGGACGACGTGGGCGGCGGATGGCCGGAATGTGAATCCACAGTCGGCGGGTAGCACCCTTTACGGGGCACCCACCACAGCGAATCTAAGCTTATTTGAGAACACGGATGCAAATGGCGTGTGGGCGTTTTTCATTGCGGATCTGGCCACCGGCGGCGGCACGGCCAATTTGAACAACGTGATCCTCACCATCATGACAGTACCGGAGCCTCAGACCTTCACGTTGACCTTATTGGGTGGAGGAATGGTCTGGCTGATTGTCAGGCGTAAGGCTTAAATTAAATCGACGCGGTCGCAGTTGTGATCTTTCACAAAAACCAAAGCTGTTTTACCAACAAAAAGACGCAGCTTTCTTCGCCGCCCATCTAGCCTTAGCTGCAGCACTAATCTTGGCTTTGGCGGTGACCCACAATCCGGATCGGACAGCAGAAATATGGATTTTCATAGCCTCACCACCCAGTCACCACCACTGTAGTCCTGACCCCGTGCCAGATGAGAACCACTCTCAACTCAATTAGCGCGAACTTCATGTCAATCTAGACAATAACCTAAATGCTAATTACGCCGCATACTAGAAGTTCTTGGGCAAAAAGTGGAGGTGACGGGTAAATTGTCGCAAGGCTAGACTGTCCACCACAAAACGCCGGTCATGATTGGTGTGTAGGAAATAAAGGCCGTATAGTAGTGCTGACAAAATATAGGTAACAAGTCTGTCGTGGTGGATGGACCCAGATTATTTGGCTGCAGAACTGTGGCGTTAAAACGCATTCAAAATTGTTGCGGTAGCCGATGAATCCCCGCCCCATCCAAACAAATCAAAATTGCGGGTTTGTTATGAAATCACTCATTGAATCCCAATATATTTTCTGCTTTCCAACGAACAATGTCAATCCAAAGCTAAATTCCAAAAATATGCCATTGGAGTTTGACCGCAAAAATACCCGCCGTGAATCACGTCCGGCTTGCGGGTTATTAGGGCGGTTGGTATAGCTGATTGAAGTGCTGAGGCTCCGATCATTTTGTAATCGTTGGGCGATACAGGCCTTATTGATATTGCCGTTTGCCAATCCGGTGCGAGTGGTGGCGACCGAGGATTTTCTCGTGCAGGTGTGGAACACCGATGAGGGTTTACCACACAGCACCGTGACGAGCATCGCGCAGACACCGGATGGTTATCTTTGGCTGGGCACGTTGCTGGGTGGGTTGTCACGGTTTGATGGCCAGCGATTTGTCAATTTTTATCCGGCCAACACACCTGAACTACATTCCATTGAAATTCAAAAACTGTTGGTGGACGCGCAGGGCACACTGTGGATTGGCACGGTGGAGGGCGCTTTGATTTCGTATCGTGACGGGCGTTTCCATTTCGAGCGGCAGAACACGGAAACACCAGGCGCCTGGCATTCTAGTGTGGTTTCGTCCAGCAGCAATTCCGTTACCCTTTCTTCCTATTACGGCTGGCTGTTTCGCGGCAAGCAGTTCAACGGCACGAATCGTTGGGAAACGCTTCTGACGCCGGATGCCATGATGGGGGTGTCTCCCTGTGCGGATTCGCAGGGTGGGATATGGTATCAAAAACAGGACGGGCAACTCGGCCGGATTGAGGGTAATCAGTTTGTGACGGTAACGAATCCACCTGGGCTGGCCAATCAACAAATAAAAACATTGATTGCCGATACCGAAGGTCGATTGTGGGTTGGGACGGATAAGGGAATGGCTGTGTGGGGCGGGAAAAAGTTTATTAACATGCTGCCGACGAATGGTGAGGCTGAGTTGAATGTGCGGCAAATTGCCCCGTGTCGGGATGGTTCGTTATGGGTGCTGACGGACCATAAACTGCTAAAATGGCGGGAACAACAATGGGTGGCCCGAGTGAAAAATTGGGAAAATATCGAGTCGGAAACAACCGCTTTCCCGCAAAGTCCAATAGCCAGTCCAGCCCGCAGCATGCTCGCCGATTCCCAAGGCGGCTTATGGATCCTCCATTATGGGGATGGGCTGTGGCATGTGGACGCGAGTGGCCAGGTTTCGCGGGTGCTGGAAGCGCAGGGGTTGCCCAATGCGCTGGTGGAAGCTTGGTATGAAGATCGCGAAGGCAATATGTGGCTGGGTCTGAATGGCGGCGGGCTGGCGTGCGTGCGGCGGCGGATATTTCACACCATTTTGCTAACGGAAAACAATGTGATTGCGCATTCGATTTGTGAAGACCCGGCGAGAGTAATGTGGTTTGGCACTCCGGGAAACAACGTTATGCGCTGGCGGGATGGGGAGTTCACCCGCTTCACTCCGCCGCCGGAAACCGCTGCGGGGTTTGACACCGTGGTTTTCCCGGGAGACGCAGGTAAGCTGTGGGTAGGTAGCGTGCAAAATGGAGTGTTGCTGCTGGAAAATGAAAAATTCAGCCGGCCCTTTCCGGCGGCCGACATTGGCACGGTGGCGCGGGTGATTTATCAGGATCATTTGGGCCGGTTGTGGATTGGGAGCGAGTTCGGATTGTTTTGCTGGGAACAGGGAAAATTGAAATCTTTCACGGCGGCGGACGGTTTTCCGGCGGCGTATGTGATGGCCATCACCGAGGACGCAGCGGGAGCAATCTGGATTGGCACTAGTCTCGGCGAATTAAGGCGATATCAATATGGCAAATTTACCAACTACCGGCCGCCGGATACCCTTACTGATGCGGCGGCGTTTGCCGCGGCGGAGACGGCGGATCCGATGAAGGAACGCAATCGCGGCACGTTGTCCGGTGGCGAACGTTTTTGGGCGTTGCATGCGGATAACGAGGGGGTGATTTGGATTGGATCATTGGGCGGCGGCTTGCTGCGTTTCCAGAACGGCAAGTTCACCCGCTACACGTCTCGCGAGGGACTGCCCAACGAACACATCAGTCAAATTTTGGAGGATGGGCGCGGCTGGTTGTGGTTGGGCACGCGCGGCGGCATTGTGCGGGTGCGTAAGTCGGAGTTGAATCATTTTGCCCAAGGCGAGACCCATGCTGTGTCCTTCACCACTTATGGTAAAGTTGACGGTTTGCCCACGGCGGAATGTTCCGGTGGCGGCCAACCGGCGTGCTGGCGCAGCCAAAACGGACGTCTGTGGTTTGCCACTGTCAAGGGTGCGGTTTGGACGGATCCCTCAGAAACTTATCTCAATACCGTATCACCGCCGGTGGTGATTGAAGAAGTTACCGTGGATGGCCGGCGCGTGACGGAAGCGGGGCAATCGCTGAAGCGGCCGGCGGTTCCCTTGCCGGCGCGGCTGAAGATTTCCCCCGGTCGCCATTATCTGAATTTTAAATTCACGGCGTTAAGCCTTACGTCACCAGACAAGGTGCGGTTCAAGTGGCGGCTGGCCGGGCTGGAGCCGGATTGGAATCGCGAGAGTGATGAACGCTCCGTCAGCTATAGCTTCGTGCCTCCGGGGGATTATGAATTTCAAGTGCAGGCTTGTAATAATGACGGCGTGTGGAACGAGACCGGAGCCGTTATCAAACTTACCGTGCGACCGTATTTCTGGCAGATCTGGTGGTTCAAAGTCATGTCCGGCGGTGCCGGACTGGGGGTCATTCTCGGCAGTGTGCTGACGGTCCAGCGCCGACGTTACCGTGCCCGGATGCAGTTGCTGGAGCGACAACACGCCTTGGAGCGGGAACGTACCCGTATCGCCCGCGACATCCATGATGAAGTCGGTGCCAAACTCACCAAGATCGGCAAGCTGACTGAATTTCTCGACCGCCAGTCCGCCGTCGCCGCGCCGCATCAGCTGACCTTGCGGGCCGTGGCGGACACCACGCGCAATATCGTGCGAACGATGGATGAAATTGTTTGGGCGGTGAATCCCCGTAACGACAATCTGGAAAATATGGTCAATTATCTGGTGCATTACACGGAGGAATTTCTGGAGCACACGGGCGTGAACTGCGAACTGAAGGTGCCGTTTGAAATTCCGGCCGTGCCCGTATCGGCGGAAGTCCGGCATAATCTTTTTAAAGTCACGCAGGAAGCCCTGAATAATGCCGTCAAACATAGCCATCCCAACCGCATCCGTTTGCAGGTGGCGATGAATAACGACCGACTCATGATTTCCCTGGAGGATGACGGGTGTGGTTTTAACCCGAAGGCAAAGAGTGTCGGCCGCAACGGGCTGGAGAATATGAAACACCGCATTGAGTCGGTCGGCGGTAATTTGCAACTGACCAGCGCCGCGGGCAGCGGCACGCGAATTCAGTTTGACTTGAAAGTGGTTGGCTCGTAAATCAAACCATGAACCTTTTTATAAGGTTCCCCAAAAATCAATTCAATATCAGACAATAATGAATAATCCGGTGGTGCCATCCATCTCTCCAAAGGGTAGTTCAATTGCCAAAACCGGGGTGGTGCGCGTGGTAATTGTGGAAGATGACGACTGGTTGCGCGGCAACTTGGAACAGGATATCGGGCAGACGCCGGGCTTCAAGGTGCTCCAGACTTTCCGCACGGCGGAGGGCGCGTTGACCGGGATTCCCGCGCTGCGCCCGGACGTGGTGTTGATGGACATCAACCTGCCGGGCATGAACGGCATCGAATGTTTGCGCCAGCTGAAAACTGCCTGTCCCGACCTGCAGGTCCTCATGCTCACCGTCTATGAGGAAAGTGAGCAAATTTTCAATTCGCTGCTCGCCGGTGCCAGCGGTTACCTGCTCAAGCGCACGGCCACGACCCAGATCATCGAATCCATCCGCCAGGTGCGCGCCGGAGGTTCGCCCATGACCGCGAACATTGCCCGGAAAGTGGTGCAATACTTTAACCGGATGGGGAATCGGACTTCGGAATGCGACCGCTTGTCGCCTCGCGAGCGGGAGGTGCTCGAACTGCTCGCGCGGGGTGATGCCTACAAGCAAATCGCCGATAAACTGGGAGTGAGCCTGGAGACCGTTCGGATGAACGTGAAAAATCTTTACACCAAACTCCATGTCCATTCCCGCGGCGAAGCCGTGGCTAAATTGATGCCCCGGACCTGATTGCCACGCTTCACCCCATTATCTTCTGGTCGCTTGAAGTGCGGTTCAAACTGACAATTAGTTGGTGAGTGCATTCCGATATGATGCTACTGACATGTTCGCTCTTTGTTTGCCAGAATCATTGGAAAAGGGCGTTTTTTTACAGCTAAGACCGATACCCATATTCATGGGTATAGGCAAAATTGAAAATCGCGCTAACTTAAACATCGTCCCTCGAAACAGACCAATAAACCTAACCATTTCGGAAGATATGCGAATAAACACCAACATCATCTGGACGCCCTTTAGCAAAAAGATTCAGTCAAGCATGAAACTTCTCACCGCCGTCGCCTTGGTTGGCGGATTAACCACGGTGGCCTACGCCCAGGACTCGATCAACGTCGCCAACCCCAGCTTTGAGCAAGGATACAACAGCACCTGGCCCCACTATGGAACGCCCACCGGCTGGGCATCTTCATCCCCGACTTTAGGTAACAACGATTCGACCGGCCCCTTCTGGGATAATGGTGGTTCGGTAGACCAGACGTATGTTGGGTTTGTCCAAAACAACGGCCTGTTTGGGCAGACGTTGACAAATTTTCAGGTGGGGCAAACCTATTGGATTCAGTTTTTTGCCAATGCTCGGAATGATGCTGACACACCCGAAGTGACCGTCTTCGAAGCCGCAAGCACCAAAGGTGGTGCCGCCTTAGTTTCTGGAATCAATATTAAGCCGGTTGGCGGCCCCGCCGGTTCCGGCAATCCATTCGTGTTTATCAACGTGCCCTTCGTCGCCGCCACCAACTCGGGTGACCTAAATCTTCTCAAGTCTTGCCACAATCCCACAAATGTTCCTCCTTACGACGGAGCCGCCACCTTGCTCCTCGATGGTTTTTCGGTCATTCGCCGCAGCCCGAATGATGTGGTGATTGCCAATCCCAGCTTCGAAGCTTCCGGCACCGGGCAGCCGTCTCCTGGCTATGTTTCGGCTATCGCGGGCTGGACCCTGTCGGCGACCAATCAGATTGCGATTAACCAGTCGGGCGGTTCTTTCACGGACAACGGCACGATTCCCGATGGTAACAATGTTTTGGGTATCACCAGCGGTGCGGCGGTGAGCCAAACCCTATCCGGCCTGGTTCCGGGCAAGCCTTATCAATTGTCGCTTTATGTGAACTCGAGTCAGGCCACGGCGGCACCGTCGGCAATAATTAAAATTGATGGTCAGAACGCCTACAATGCCACGGTTTCTCCCGTGGGCGGCAGCAATCCCTATCAGTTTGTGACCTACTCCTTCACGGCGGACAGCACGAATGCGCTGCTGGTGATTTCCAATGCCACCGCCCCGGCCACCAGCTCCTGTCTGCTGGTGGACAATGTCCGGCTCATGAATCAAATGTATTCAATCAATCTGCAAAACCCCAGCTTTGAACAGGGTTACAATGCCACTTGGCCTCATTATGGCGCCATCCCCGGTTGGGGGACGTCCGTGTCCGGACCGGGCGTCAACGATTCCACTGGCCCGTTCTGGGATAATGGCGGCTCAGTGGACGGCAGCTATGTCGGATTTCTCCAGGGCGACGGTCTGCTGGGTCAGCCGACCTCAGGCTACCAAGTCGGCCAAACCTATTGGATTCAAGGCTACTTCAACGTGCGACAGGCTTCCGGTTCGCCCGCTTCCTTGACTGTGTATAACGCGGCGAGTAGCGTCGGTGGCGCGCCGATTGTTTCAGGCCTTAATATCACTGAATCGGGCGGCGCTGCGGGCAGTGGCAATCCGTTCACCTTTATCAATGTGCCGTTCACGGCGGCAGCGACCAGTGGCGACTTGAACTTCTTCAAGACGGGTGCCGACACGCTGCTGGACGGTATTTCCATAATCTGCCGGACGACCAATGACATTGTGATTCAGAATCCCAGCTTCGAAGCTTCCGGCACCGGCCAGACATTTCCCGGAGTCGTGAATAAGATCGCTGGTTGGACACTTTCCGGCCCGGGCCCGAATATCATTAATCAAACCGGCGGCGCCTATCTCGACGGCGGCGAAGTGGTGCCGGATGGCAACAATTGCCTCGTCATTCAGGATGTGTCTGCCTTCAGCCAGGTGTTGCACGGCTTGACCGTCGGCAAATGGTATCGGCTCACGCTTTTAGCCAACAGCCGCCACTACGCGGCGGCCACGGCGCTGATTACGATTGACGGGAAGACGGCCTACAACGCGCTGGTGCCGACCTTGGGTAGCCAGCCGTGGCAAGTCATTAGCTACGATTTCCAGGCCGACGCAACGGACGTTACCTTGTCCATTGGCAACACCGACGGTTCCACCAGCTATTTTGTGGACGATGTGCGGGTCTATGCGCCCACGCCCGTAGCCCCGAGCATTGTCATCCAGCCGACGCCGACCAACGCGACGCGCTACGCCGGTTTGAACTTTACACTCACCGCCTCGGTCACCGGCTATCCCGCGCCGACGCTTCAGTGGCAACACAATGGTGGCAACATTGCCGGTGCCACCAATGCCACGCTCACGCTGAGTAATCTTCAGGCATCCGATGCCGGCAGTTATGTTCTGACGGCCACCAATTCTGCTGGCAACACCAATAGCAGCGCGGCCATTTTGACCGTGCTGCCCGTGACTTGTTCCTACGCCAGCGGGGTGATTGCCCAGAACCCGATGGGCTACTGGCGCTTCAGCGATGGTGGCGGCACAAATGCGTATGATTACGCTGGTGGCAACAACGCCTATGACACGAATTACATGAATAACGGCAACGGTAGCACGGGCAACCCGGCCGCTTTGGGGGTCGGCCCGCAGCCATCGGCGTTCCCCGGTTTTGAAACCACGAACACCGCGCCGTTTTTGGATGGCCTTAGCCAGGGTTACTCGTCCAGCGCTGGTCTGTTCAACAACCGAAGCAACTTCACCATCATGGGCTGGTTCAACATTAATCCGAGTCAGTATCCGATTGTTGCCGATCCTTTCAGCCATCCGGATGGCCGCGCGTCACTGTTCGGCCAGGAATGGGCGGCAGAAATTGGAATTTATCAAGGCACAAACCTGTATTTCTATGCCACTGGTATCAGTGCTACAATCTTCGCCAATTCGAACCTTGTTCCCGGCGTTTGGAATTTCGTGGCGGCGGTATCAGACGCAACGGCCAATACCACCACCCTCTATTTGAATGGCGCTGTGGTTGGGACTGCTTCGGCCTGTCCGGGAACGGTGAATCCCTACCTTTTCAGCATCGGCAAGAACGTGTCCTATTACCCATCCGGCGGGTATGACAACGCATTCTTCCCCGGCAGCCTTGATGAGGTGGCGGCGTTTGATCATCCGCTTTCTTCGTCGCAGATTCAGGCGCTTTACCAGACGGCGGTGGCCGTCGCCAACGTGCCTCCGACCAATGTGGTAGCCAGAGTCGCTAACATCAGCGGCACGAACAACCTTATCCTCACCGGAGTCGGCGGCAATGGTTCAAGCTATTCCGTGCTGACGACAACGAATCTGACTGCGCCCCTCGCCACTTGGACTACCAATGCAACTGGCTTGCCGTTTGGTGCGGGCGGTTTGGTGAATTACACGAATCCAATCAACCCGGCCACGCCGCAGTTATTCTATCGCATTCGTGTTCCTTGATTTTTAAAGCTGTATTTAGTCGTTGATGAATAAAAAAAGACGCAATGGCCGGCTGGAGGATTTCAAGCCTCCAGCCGGCTTTACCTTGATTGAACTGCTGGTGGTCATCGCCATCATCGCCATTCTCGCGGCGTTGTCGCTGCCGGCGTTGTCGCTGGCAAAGGCCAAAGCCAAGGCTATCAATTGCGTGAGCAATGACCGGCAGGTCATGCTGGCGACGAAGCTATATATTGATGACAACAGTGGCACGATACTGCCATTGTGGATCAATGTTGGCGCGTCGGGTTACGTGTCGCCCGACCCGACGTTTGCGCTCCAAAACACCGTGTTTTATTGGTGGCCGGACAAACTGCGGAAGGATGGCTACGGTGCGGAAAAGGGCGTTATGAACTGTCCGGCTCTCACGCTGCCGGCGGCAAATGCCAATGGTGGACAGGCCAACTCTACCCAGCCGCTTGGCATCGGCATGAATTCGTTTGAATATGGCTGGACCGCCCAGACACCCGGCTTGCCGCCGCACTCTTACAGCCATGCCAGGGAAAATCAGGTGGCCGAGCCGGGTCAATCGATAACCTTTGCAGACGCCGCTCTGGTTTCCAATCCGGGCGATCCGAATGCGAACAACTGGAAGGAAGTTCCGGCGACTGCCAGCATTTATTTTCGCGTGCCGAGTGATTCGCAGAACGGCAATGAATACGTGCTGGATCCGACACGCACCGTCGGGCGCCATACCGGGCGGGTGAATGCGGCGTTTTTTGACGGCCACGTGGCGGCGATAAAAAATAGTGTCATTGGCTATAATTATCAACGAACCGACGAGCTGGCGCTCTGGGCCAGAAACCATAACGGACTTATTCCATGAAAACACAACCCTCATATTATTTGCGGCAGGCTTTCACGCTCATCGAACTGCTGGTGGTCATTGCCATCATCGCCATTCTGGCGGCGATGTTGCTGCCGGCCTTGACCAAGGCCAAGGACAAGGCCAAGACGACCGCTTGCTTGAGCAATATGAAGCAGGTTGGGATCGCGGAAATTATGTATAGCGACGATAGCCAGGGGCAAATCATTCCGCTCTACACGGTGCCAACCACGCCGTTGACCATAGACCCGAACTGGATTGTGCAAAACGCAAGCGGTTATTTCTGGCAGGACCGGCTGCGGCTGGGCGGTTATATGAAAACTTTCAGCGCGTTTGATTGCCCTGCTTTGCAAGCTTTTGCTGGCAACTCCGCTCAGTCTATTGGCGGCGGTTTTGCGGTCAATCATATGTTGGGCGTCGGCATCAATTATTCCGAGATTGGAACGATTTGGGGGGATGCCAATCCGGGAACTCCATACAAACAGACGCAAGTCGCCATGCCCTCGCAGTGCACTGGTTGGGGCGATGCCGGAGCCGTGACGCCGGCCAGTGTGCGGAAGGGACCAGACAATTGGGTGCCAGATGCGACATATGATGCGCTGACGTTTTCGTATTTAGGCTACGGTGCGACTTTTTTTCGTGACCCAACGGATGGCTTATGGGTAAACGGTGATGCCTTGCCATCGCCGCGCCACAATCGGCGATCAAACTTCCTATACATGGACGG
>Ga0208507_1002022_pt1 | contig 10756 bp, 9 predicted proteins | sample CryBogCBH12Aug01_FD_184626 | JGI IMG/M metagenome (GOLD analysis project Ga0208507, IMG submission 184626) | Freshwater microbial communities from Crystal Bog, Wisconsin, USA - CBH12Aug09.1 (SPAdes) (version 2) | ecosystem: Environmental > Aquatic > Freshwater > Lake | place: Crystal Bog... | reverse complement strand
TCGACCTGCTGCGGCACTTCGCTTCGGAAACGCCCGATGCGCCGTGCCTTGCCCATGAGGACACGCTGCTGAGCTTTGCCGCGCTTGACCAGCGCAGCAATCGGCTGGCCAACGCGCTGCGGGCAGGGGGGATCGAGGCTGGAGACCGGGTGGCGATACTGGATCGAACCTCGCCCGCGTCCTACGAGCTGTTCTTTGCCTGCGCCAAGATAGGCGCGATCATGATGCCGCTAAACTGGCGCTTATCCGCGCGCGAGATCGCTGGCATTCTGCGCGATGGCACGCCCTCGCTGATGCTGGTTGCCCCCGACCTGTTGCCGCTGCTGGCGGAGGCCCCCGCCAGCCCCCACCAGATCGAACTGGGCCAGATCGAACTGGGCGCGCCCTATGCCGCATGGCGCGATGCGGCGGGCACCCTTGATCCCGCCCTGCCGCGCGCCGCCACTGACCCGCTGCTGCTGCTCTATACCTCCGGCACCACCGGCGCACCGAAAGGGGTGATCCTCACCCATGAAAGCCATGCCCACAACGGCCGGATCGCGGCGGAGGCATGGGAGTTCACGTCCAGCAGCGTCAATCTCGTGGCCATGCCGCTGTTCCACATTGGCGGCATTGGCTATGGCATGATGGCGCTTAGTCAGGGCGGCCATACCGTGCTGATGCAGCAGCCCGATCCTGCCGTCGTGCTGGATCTCGTCGCCCGCCACCACGTTACCCATGCGTTTTTTGTGCCCACGGTGATCCAGCGGCTGGTTGAATATGTGGAGACGGGCATCGCGGTGCCGAGCGGACTGCAGCGCATGATTTACGGCGCCGCCCCCATCGGCGAGAGCATCCTGCGGCGCGCCATGGCGGCATTTGGATGCAGCTTCACCCACGCCTATGGCATGACCGAAACCAGCGGCACCGTGGTCACCCTGCCGCCCGCAGACCACGACCCCGACGGCCCGCATCCCGAGCGCCTGCGCTCCTGCGGGAAACCGCTGCCGTGGGTGGATATCGCGCTGGTCGACCCGGCGACGGGGGAGCCGGTGGCCAAGGGGAATGTCGGCGAGATCCGCATCCGCTCGGCCATGAATATGGCGGGCTATTGGGGCAAGCCGGACGAAACCTCGGCCACGATCACATCGGATGGCTGGCTGTGCACCGGCGATGCGGCCTGGCAGGATGACGAGGGTTATCTCTACATCCACGACCGCTACAAGGACATGATCGTATCGGGCGGCGAGAACATCTACCCCGCCGAACTGGAGAACGCGCTGCAGGCCCATCCGCAGATTGCCGAGGTGGCCGTGATTGGCACGCCGCATCCGCGTTGGGGCGAAACACCCCGGGCCTATGTCGTTCCTCGGGGCGAGCCCGGCCCGAGCGAAGCGGATGTGATTGCGTTTACCCGCAACCGGCTGGCCCACTACAAATGCCCGACCTCGGTGGTGTTTGTCTCGTCTCTGCCGCGCAATGCCTCGGGCAAGCTGCAGAAAAACGAGCTGCGCCTGCTCGACCGGCAAAGGGCCCAAGACGCTTTCTCCAAAACCGATCGATGAGGCAGAAACCATGACCCACGCCCTCGGCCCCACCGCCCGCCTGCTGCGCGGCTTCGCCATCGAGTTTCTGACCGCGCACAATGCCGAGGCCGCCCAATGGGTGATGGACCCCGCCTATTGCCTCTTGATCGGCGGATATCTGCTGGATGGCCGCGACGAGGCCTATCTTCCCGCCACCCTCGCCCAGCTGGATCAGTTTCCCGGCCTCTGCGTCACGGTGCACGATGTTATCCTCGGCGAGGACGCGATGGCGATGCGTTTTACCGAGCATGGCATTTCCATCCGCAATCCCGGTCTCGCCGCGGCGTGGGGCGGCATCACGCTATTTCGCACCTCGGGTGGCCGCCTGCGCCATGGCTGGGCCGAGGAAGACTATTTCGCCCGCAAGCGGCAGCTGAAAACCGGCGTCTGCGATGCCATCCTGCCCCCGCATCAGGCCCCGTGGGATCAGCCGGTTCTGGCCCCGGATTCCGCGATGGAAGCGGCGGCGCTGGGCTGGCTGCATACTCCCGGCGCGCTGCTGGGGGGGCAGAATATCGTGGAGATCTGTTCGCAAGGCCCGGCGTTCGGGGGGTTGATTGCGCCAAGCGGGTTGACTATCAACACCTTGTTTACTGCCGGAAACCGCGCCGGTTTTCACGTCGCCTGCCATGGCAGCTATGCGGGCGGCTTCGAGGATATCGATCCCGCCCTCACCGGCCATCCCGTCACGCTGCAGATGGCGGGCATGATGTCGGCCGACGCAAGCGGCGCCATTGCGCAAGTGCAGCTCTCTGCCGACCGGCTTGGCCTGCACCGCACGCTGCTTGGCGTATCCAGAGTTTGAAAGCGAGGACAGTTTGAGCAAGATTATCATCACCTGCGCGGTGACCGGCGGGGTTCACACCCCCACCATGTCGGATGCGCTGCCGATCACGCCGCAGGACATCGCCGAGCAGGCGATTGCCGCTGCCGAGGCCGGGGCTTCCATCCTCCATCTCCATGCCCGCGATCCGGCCACCGGCGCGCCCACTGGCGATCCTGCGGTCTATGCCCAGTTCTTGCCCATCATCCGCCAGCGCACCGATGCCGTGGTCAACATCACCACCGGCGGTTCGGCCACCATGCCAGTGGAGGAACGGCTGAGGGCGGCGGTGGCGTTTCAGCCGGAAATGTGCTCGCTCAACATGGGCAGCATGAACTTCGCCTTCTTCCCCGCCGCCGCGCGCATCACGCAGTGGAAGCACGCCTGGGAGAAGGACTATGTGGTCAATTCCGACGACTACATCTTCCGCAACACTTTCCGCGACATCGCTTACATCATGCAAAGCCTTGGCGAGGCGGGCACCCGCTTCGAGCATGAATGCTATGATCTGAGCCACCTCTACAACCTCGCCCATTTTGTGGATCGCGGCTTGGTGAAGCCGCCGTTTTTCATCCAGATGATCTTCGGCATTCTGGGCGGCGTCGGCCCCGATCTTGAAAACCTGATGTTCATGAAGGCGACGGCGGATCGCTTGTTTGGGAAGGACAGTTTCCAATGGTCGGTGCTGGCGGCGGGCCGTCACCAGATGCCGTTCCTGACGCAGGCGGCCCTGCTTGGCGGGCATGTGCGCGTGGGTCTGGAAGACAGCCTGTTTATCGAGCGCGGCGTGCTGGCGCTATCCAATGCCCAGCAGGTCGAGAAGATTGTCCGCATCCTGCGGGAAATGGGTCATGAACCGGCCACTCCCACAGAGGCCCGCGCGATGCTGGGTCTCAAGGGTGGCGACCGGGTGGAGTTCTAACAATGGCACGCAAAATTATCGACCTGTCGATCTATCTGGAAAACGACGTTCTCTCCGATCCGCCCGGCTATCGCCCGAAGATCGACTATATCAATCACCAGACTTCGGTGCCCGAGCTGATCCAGTTCTTTCCCGGGCTGAAGGCTGAAGACCTGCCCGATGGCGAGGCATGGGCCATCGAGCGGATCGAGTTGACCACGCATAATGGCACCCATCTCGACGCGCCCTACCATTTCGCCTCGACCATGAATGGCGGCGATCGCGCGATCACCATCGACGAGGTGCCGCTGGAATGGTGCTTCCAGCCCGGCGTTAAACTCGATTTCCGCCACTTCCCCGATGGCTATGTGGTCTCCGCCAGCGAGGTGGAGGCCGAGCTGGCCCGGATCGGTCACACGCTCTCGCCGCTCGAAATCGTCGTCGTCAACACCTCGGCGGGCCTGCGCTATGGCCAGGATGATTACGTCACAGCGGGCTGCGGCATGGGGTATGAGGCAACGCTCTATCTCCTCGAACGCGGTGTGCGGCTGACCGGAACCGACGGCTGGAGCTGGGATGCGCCCTTCGTTCACACCAAGGAGCGCTACGAAGCCACCGGGGATGCCAGCCTGATCTGGGAAGGCCACAAGGCGGGGCGCGACATCGGCTACTGCCACCTCGAAAAACTGCACAATCTCGAGAGCCTGCCGCCGAGCGGCTTTCAGATTTCCTGTTTCCCGATGAAAATCCGCGCCGCCTCGGCGGGCTGGACCCGCGCCGTCGCCATCCTCGACGATTGAGCATCGATAATCGCCACCCTTACCCCCCGATCTGGCGCCCTGCGCCACCGAATTTAGAAGGCCTGCCCCATGCGTGATGCTGTCATCGTTTCCACCGCCCGCACCCCGATTGGCCGCGCTTATCGCGGCGCGTTCAATGCCATGCCCGCCCCGACCCTTGCCGCCCATGCCATCCGCGCTGCCGTGGCGCGATCGGGCGTGGACCCGGCCGAGATTGAGGACGTGATCATCGGGGCCGCGCTGCATCAGGGCTCGCAATATACCATTGCCCGCAACGCCGCGCTGCGCGCTGGCCTGCCCGTCACCGTCGCCGCCCAATCGATCGACCGCCAGTGTGCCGCCGGGCTGATGGCGATAGCGATTGCCGCCAAGCAGGTGATTATCGACAAGATGGACGTCTGCGTTGCGGGCGGGGTGGAATCCGTCTCGCTGGTGCAGACCAAGGCGCTGCGGGTCGATCCCGATCCGGAGCTGATGGCAATGACGCCCGCCGCCTATATGCCCATGCTGCACACGGCGGAAGTTGTCGCCAGCCGCTATGGGATTGGCCGGGATCGTCAGGATGCCTATGCCCTGCAATCGCAGCAGCGCACCGCCGCCGCGCAGGCCGCCGGGCTGTTCGATGCCGAGATCGTCAGCGTCGATGCCAAAATGAGCGTCCAGAACAAGGAAACCGGCGAGGTGACCTTCAAGGATGTCACCCTCACCAGGGACGAGGGCAACCGCCCTGATACCAAGCTGGAAGGTTTGCAGTCCTTGCAGCCGGTAATCGGCCCGACCGGGGTGATTACCGCTGGCAATGCCAGCCAGCTATCCGATGGCGCATCGGCCTGCGTGGTGATGGAAGCCGCGGTTGCCGCCGCGCGCGGTTTGCAGCCACTGGGGCGCTATGTGGGCATTGCCGTCGCCGGAACCGAGCCGGATGAAATGGGGATTGGCCCGGTGTTTGCCGTGCCCAAGCTGCTGAAGGCGCATGGGCTGAAGATGGACGATATCGGCCTGTGGGAGCTGAACGAGGCCTTCGCGGTGCAGGTGCTCTATTGCCGCGATATCCTTGGCATTCCGGACGACCGGCTCAACGTCAACGGCGGCGCGATTTCGATTGGCCATCCCTATGGCATGTCGGGTGCGCGCATGGTTGGCCACGCCCTGATCGAGGGCAAGCGCCGGGGTGTCCGCTATGTGGTGGTGACGATGTGCGTTGGCGGGGGAATGGGCGCAGCCGGGCTGTTTGAGGTGCTGTAGGGGGCGCTCGTCCAACCTTGGCTTAATAGGGGGACTCTAGGCCGGAGAGGATCATTTCGGCGTAAGTTTTGCCGATTTCCTCTGCACTTACCTCGCTGGTGGCAGGGCGGAACCAGCGATGGGTCCAGCCGATAACACCAAAGATGCCGTATGCCACGACCTGCGCCGATCCCACTTTGCGAAAGCTGCCATCGGCATAGCCTTCCTCGATCACGGAAATCATCGCTTCTTGGGTGCGCTGATTCAATTCACGCATGTCGTTTGACCAATCGGAACGCGCGGCACTAACCTGCGACAGATTTTCTCGTATGTATATGTAAAATAAAGGGTAATGCTCTCCGTAAGAAGTCATCAGCGCACTAATCATATCCCGCAGCTTTCTGCGCGGCTGAACCTTGCTTTCGGATATTTTTAAAACTAGATCCAAATTTCTATTAACGACAGTTCTAACAACTTCATCAAATAAATCCTCTTTGGAATTTATATAATAATACAAAGTCGTTCTATCTGCGTTCATTTCTTGTGCGACGGCAGAAATGCTGGCCTTTTGAAACCCCAACCTGTCAAAAACACGCACAGCGGCATCTGCAATTTCGCGACGCTTTGCGGCATACGCCGATGGATCTGATTCAACGGCGGCTCGTCTTTTCTCAATTATGCCTGATTTATTTTGCCGCGCCATGATTGCCTTTGGTAATAATTTTAAACGTTGAAATAATAATTATAAACGAATGATCTAGTCCATCGCGGCAACGACTTTCGTCATATTCCAGGGCCATGTCAAACCAAATGCACGGGCCCGGTCAGCCTAACCGCAGCCCGTCACTCCCCCCGGAAAACGGGCGGGCGCTTTTCCATAAAGCCCCGACAAGCCTCGGCAAAATCATCCGACAACAAGGCCACCACCCCCCGCCGCAGACTTCCGCGCGTTGCTGAAGGGGCACGGCATGACCCCAAACGAAGATCCCGAGGTGCTGTGGGGCTTTGAAAAGTTCTTGATCGCCCGCGATGGCGCGGTAGTCATTCGCATTGCGCCTGACACGCCCCCGGCGATCCTCTGCTGACCGGCGCCATCTGGGCGAACTCGCAAAATAAAGCGGCGTATCAGGCCTTTGATGGTATGTTTCACGCGGCATGAATGGATGGAGACAGGACATGACGATCGAACTGCCTGCGAATGCCCCCCGCAACACACGCGATGCCTTTGCCTATATCGATAAGCTGAAGAATGGCGCAACCATCGACGACCTCAAGATCCTTGCGCTGGTGGAAGCCATCGGTCAGGAACTTTACGAGGATCTCGCAACCCGCGCGCGCAATCCCGAGGTTCAGCGCCTGCTGCGCGAGAATGGCCGCGAAGAGATGGTGCATGCGCACCGCCTGAGCCAAGCCATCGAATTGCTGACCGGCACACCGTTTCCCATTCCGCCCTTGGCCGAAAACCCCCTCTACACGCCCCTCGATCCGATGCCGGTAACGCGCGAAGCGCTGGCGGGTCTGGCCGAGGCAGAGTTTGCGGGGGATGCGCTCTATGCCGGTGTCGCCAAATATTTCGACCAGGCCGAAGTGCTGGCGCTGTTTCGCCAAAGCGGGGAGGAAGAGCTGGAGCACGGCAGGCGTTTGCAACAAGCCGCGGCGCTGTTGTGTGAATAGCCGCTAGATTTCTGGTCGTCTTCGATCCTGATTTCGAGGACAGGCGGCGACGATGAGGAAGCCCAATTTCAGCGATGGGTGGGCGCAGTCACCCTCGAAGCGGTCTCCGGGACGGAAGGCATATCTGTCCTTCCGCTCGGTCTGGTAGCGTTGTGGAAGGTTGCCGCTGCTTTTCCCTCCGGCACTCCGAAGGGCACTTCGGGTGCCGTCAAATCTACGAGAGGTCTATCAAGGCGAAAGTTTCCGGATCGGGGCCGGTGCGTCCTTCCGCACTATCCAGCGCGGCAATGGCGGAAAGGTCGGCCGCGTCAAGGCTGAACGCCAGCGAGGCAAGATTCTGCGCCAGATGCGCGGCGCTGGTGGCCTTGGGAATAGCCGATGCCCCGGACTGGGTGAGCCAGCGCAGCACCACTTGCGATGCGCTGCGGTTATGCTTCGCCGCAATACGGGTCAGCACCGGATCGACCAGCAGGGGCACCGCGCCGGTTCCGCCTCCGCCAAAGGGCGACCATGCCTGGCTGACGATCCCGTGCGTCTCATGGAATGCCCGCAGTTCGTTTTGCTGAAAGCGGGGGTGTATTTCGATCTGATTGACCGCCGGGATCACGCCCGTTTCATCGATCAGGCGGGTAAGGTGCTCGATCGTGTGGTTCGACACGCCTATCGATCCGATCAGCCCTTCCGCCTTCAGCTCGGCCAGCGCGCGCCATGTATCCACATAGAGGCCAACCATCGGCAGCGGCCAATGGATCAGGTAAAGGTCGATGCGATCGAGCCCCAGCCGCTCGAGGCTGCCCTTCAGCGCGGCGCGGGGCTTGTCGCGGCCATGCTCGCCATTCCACAGCTTGGTGGTGACGAACAGATCATCGCGGGCCACGCCGCATTGGCGCAGGCCTTCTCCCACCGCCTTTTCGTTGCCATAGATAGCGGCGCTGTCGAACAGACGATACCCGGCGGCAGCCGCGCGGGTGACAACAGCGGAGGTTTCCGCCTCGGAGTCGGCACGCATCAGGCCAAGGCCCAGTTGCGGCATCTTGCGGCCATCGTTGAGGTTTAATTCAGGGCTCATGGTCATCCCTCCCGAGGCGCTGATGTCGTGGTTTCGTGCTGGGCCAGCTCCAGCGATGTCGGAATGCTGCGCAGCGTCTCCGGGAATACATCGAAGCCATAGCCCGCCGTCCAGGCCCGCTCGCGGGTGAGCGCTTCCTCGCTGTAGGCCAGCACCGCTTGCTGTGACTCGCGCTCCGCGTCACCGCCCTTGGCCGCTGCGGCATCGATGATGCTGCGCGCCGCCTCGCGCATGGTGCGGCTGATCTTTCTGAGGGCACTGGTCGCCACGACCGGGCCAGCAGCCGCGCTTCCTTCTGCGATCAAACCCGCCGTCTCGGGTGATGCGGGGCCATTATGGAGCGACAGCGTCTCCAGCAGCTTGGTCAAACTGGCCAGTTCAACCGTCTCATAGGCGTGATAATAGTCGATCTGATCGCGCATCATGCCGAGATTGCCGAGCAGCAATTTTGATTGTTCGATCGCCAGCGAATTCTTGGGATCGATAGCGGGGATGATGACGTCCTCGAGCGCCGCCATCATCACGCGGGTGCGCAGGTCGAAATCGGGGCTCATCGGGCAAACTCCACGGTTAGCAGCCGCCTCAGCGACTCCATCAACGGAAACGAAAGGTTGGCGCTCCAGGCGAGCAGGATATTCTGGTGGGTCTTGAGTCCGTTGGCGACCCGGGCGCTCGACGCGGCGGTCAGCACAACCCCCTTCCACAACTCCAGAATGTTGAAATAAGCGAGGCGCTTGGGATCAATGGGCAGCCCGCTGGCGGCCTCATAGCGCGCTATGAACGCGTCCTTGGGAAGCAGCCCGCTCATCAACCTTTCGCCGTTCTCTCCGTCGGTGGCGAAGGAGTCGAACATCGCCCAGGCCAAATCCGCATGGCGGTCGCCGAGATAGGAAAGCTCCCAATCGAGGATCGCGGTGATCTTGGACTGGGCCTCGTCGAACAGGAAGTTGCCGCTGCGGTAATCGCCGTGAACGATGGAAACCTTATCGAGGATCGGCGCATTGGCGCGCAACCAGTTCTCCGCCACCGCCATCAGCGGCACATCTTCGAGGCGGTCTTCCTCCCACACCCGCGCCCACCAGCTGATGGTGCGCAAGGCCCCCTCATTGCTTCCGAGCTTGGGCATATCGAATGCTGGAAGGGTTGCGGGATCCGGCTCGAGCTGGTGAAACGCGGCCAGCATATCGACGAAGTCCGCCGACAGGCCGGGCCGCAGCGAGGCCGGAAAATAGGTGCCAATGCCCGACACATTGCCAGAGCCGCCGCTCGGCTTTTGCACGCCGCCAACGAAGCTGTAAATTTGGGTCGGCCGTCCAAAACTCTGGCCCTCTTCGTCAATCCAGTAAGCCTTTGGAACGGGGACAAGGCCTGCCAAGGCTTTGACGGACTGGAATTCGCGTTGCGGGTTTGTCTCCACCGCCGATTCATAGGGCGAACGGCGCGCGATCATCTTCTCGGACACGCGGCTCTCGCCATCAAAATAATCAAGCTCGAAAACGAATTGCTCTTTGGAGGCCCCTCCGCCCAGCGGCTTGAGATTTTTGATCGTGAACGGCTGATCCAGTTGCTCACCCAGAAACGCCGTCAGCCGTGCTTCGAACTCGGCGGGATCGGCAGGCGCATAGCGCGGCCCGCCGCGCAGGTTCATCTTCCGGGTCAACGCACTATCTACGGTGCGTTCGACATTATATTTACGGCGCACACCTTCGATGAATGCGGGTGTAGGATTTTGCCGAACATCCACTGTATCTCTCCCTCGCGCACGGTTTCCTGCGCTTTCGGGCATATTCGGGATCGCCCGCAGATCTGTCAACGCAAATGTTGAAAGTCGATTCCCCAAGGGGCTGTCAGGCCAAGGCCACCTGGCCTCCGCTTGGACCCAAAGGAAGCGGACGAGATCCGAAACGATCCTGCGGTAACGCCAGCCATCCCGGACCAAGCGCGCGGAGTGACCGCTAACCACACTTGGCCGCTCAAAAACAGCGGTTCCAGAATCCATCCGATTGCACCCATTCAGGTCAGCCTGTGGCTAATACTAAGTCAAAAATGAAGTCACTGAGAGGGGGAGGGGAGGATCCGCACTACGGCTGTATGCCCGCGATAAACGCATGCTTCCTGATACATTATTTTAACTCGTAAATATGGGACAAAGCCTATAGCCACTTGCCATATGGTGCTGCATTCCCATGCGCGTTCCCCCCATCTGAGACAAAGCTGATGAGCCAGGATTCTTCGCATTCCAATGCACCGGCAGCTCTGCCTATCGCCGCGGCGGCAGCGCTGGCCACGGTGGTGGTGGCAAACGCCGTCTCGGGTGGTGGATCAAGCTTTTCGAACGCAGCACGGGGCCCGGGGGATGTGCCGCTGAACGCCACGCAGGCATCGCGCTTTTTGTCGCAGGCGGCAATCGGCCATTCACTGGCCGATATTACCACTCTCACCGGCTCCACCGCCAACCAATGGCTGAACGGCCAGTTCGCCATGCCTCGTCCGCAAAGCTGCTGGGCCTATCTGGTGGCGCATGGTTATAACGCCAGCGCCAATTTCAACACCTGGAACGGCTACTACAGCATTGTCCGTCGTCGAAACATTTGGCGCAAAGAGCGTGGCGTTATAACTGAGAGCGGGCCTCGTCTGGGGTTGGCTTTTAGGCGGCGAGCTTGCGGTGTTGCAAGCGCCGATGTTCGATGGTCTGTTTCT
>Ga0208507_1002021_pt1 | contig 10758 bp, 9 predicted proteins | sample CryBogCBH12Aug01_FD_184626 | JGI IMG/M metagenome (GOLD analysis project Ga0208507, IMG submission 184626) | Freshwater microbial communities from Crystal Bog, Wisconsin, USA - CBH12Aug09.1 (SPAdes) (version 2) | ecosystem: Environmental > Aquatic > Freshwater > Lake | place: Crystal Bog... | reverse complement strand
GCCAGGAGTAAAAACATTACCGACATCCATCGGCAGGCCGTTGGGTCCGAGCTTGGCCTTGGAATGCTGGTAGTCGTGGATGAACTGCAGTCCCTTGATGATTTCCGTGTCCGGAAAAATCTTATTCCCGGTCAATTTGACGGAGCCAAGCTTGTACTGGCGGCCTTCAAAAACATAGAACTTTACGTTCATGGTATTGGTCGTGGGCCGATCCAGCTTCACGTCCTTGATTTCAAAATCAAGGTAGCCGTGGTTGCGGTAAAATTCCGACAACCGGTCGCGGTCGCCGTCAAAATCGTCCTGTTGGAAATAGCCACTGCCGGTCAACCAGGAAAAAGCCCAGCGCCGCGTGGTTTTGATTTCCGAGCGCAGTTCCTTTTGCGGGAAAATGGTGCTCCCGAGAAATTCGATGTTGGCGATCTTGACCTTGGGACTTTCCACGATGTGAAAAGTTACCGTGCCGTGGCCGGTTGCTTCCTCGATGTTCAGCACATATTTCACCTGCGTGTCGGCGAGGCCGTATTTTTCATACAGCTTCTTCATTTCCTGCACGATCGTGAACAGCTTCTGCTCATCCAGCGCCTCGCCGGTCTTGACGGTGATTTTTTTCTTGAGCTTGGAATCGCTCAATTCCTTGTTGCCTTCAATTTTGATGTCCGTGATTCGCGGCCGCACCTGGATGAGGTAGGTCAACACCACGCCACCATCATTGGCCTGATCCACCGAGACGCGGATGTTGTAGAACTGGCCGGTGCCGTAGAGCGAATGGACGTCGTCCTGCGTTGTGCCCGGCAGATACGTCGCGCCGTTTTTAAGCTTGATGTTGGACCGGATAAAATCCTCGCTGACCGAGGCCGGTCCGACGAACTTGATGTCCACGCGGTCAATTTTGGGGCCCACGCTCTGCGCCATGGCGGCGGTCGCGCAGCCCAAGACAAGGGAAACACCCAGGGGTCGAATGATGGATTTCATTTTATTATCGGTCCGTCGGCACATCTTCATCGCTAAATTTTGCTGCGCTTTCAAATCGTGTATATGGTTTCAAGAACGTCAGGTGGACATCGCCAGTCGGGCCATTGCGCTGTTTGGCGATCAGAAAATTCACCGCTATCCCGTCACTTTCTTCCACCGCCGCGCCGTCCTCGTCGTCACCGGCGTTCGGCTTGTAAAGCAGCCCGACCAGATCCGCGTCCTGCTCGATGGAACCCGACTCGCGCAAGTCGCTCAATCGCGGTTTCCGGCTCTTGTCCTTCTCCAGTTCGCGGTTCAACTGGGACAACACAATGATCGGCACGTTCAACTCTTTCGCCAGCGCCTTGATGCCGCTAGAAATGTCGGCGATTTCCTGCTGCCGATTCTCTTGCGCTCGCCGTGCAGTAGAGTTACAAAGCTGCAAATAGTCAATGACAAAGAGCTTGATGCCATGCTGCTGGGCCATGCGCCGCGCCCGCGCCCGCAACTGCAAAATTGAAAGCCCCGCCGTGTCGTCAATGAACAGCTTCGACGCTGACAACCGCCCCGCCGCGTTCGTCAGTTTGGGGAAATCTGACTCACCCATGAAACCTTCGCGGATGCTTCGCAGGTTCACCCGGGCCAGCGAGCACATCATGCGCAGGATCAGCGACGCCGCGCTCATTTCCAGGCTGAACACGCCCACCGGCAGCTTGAGCTCCATCGCGACGTGCTCCGCGATATTCATTGCCAGCGACGTTTTGCCCATGGAGGGCCGCGCCGCGATGATGATCATTTCGCCGCCGTGCAAACCGTCCGTCATCTTGTCCAAATCCACGAAGCCGGTCGAGATGCCTCCGAGTTGGCCCTGCCGCCCAAAATAATTTTCAATCGTCGCGATCGCGTCATGCACCAGCGTGTTGATGGGCAGCATCCCCGTCTGTGCCCGCGACTCGTTGACGTGGAGAATTTCCTTTTCCACCTCGTCCAGCAGCGCCTCAACCTCGCCCTCGTAGTCATAGACTTTGCTCACCACGCCGGAGCAGGTCGTAATGAGCTTTCGCAGCAAATATTTTTCCCGGACGATTTCGAGGTAATAGGACAGGTTGGCCGCGCTCGGCACCGCATCCTGCAACTGGCTCAAGTAGGCGATGCCGCCGACCTGGTCCAAAAGCTGCCGGTCCTTCAAATTCTGCTGCACCGTGATGAGGTCAATCGCGTGCCGCGCGTTGAACATCTCCGCCAACGTCTCGTAAATCGTCTGGTGCCGCAGGTCGTAGAACGCCGATTTGCCGTCGTCTTTGAGCTTCTCGATGCACTCGCCGATGCACTGATTGGGGTCCAGCAAGGTGCAGCCCAGCACGCCCATCTCCGCCTCCGTGGAATGCGGCGGCAAGCGGTCAAGCGTGGGCGTGGCGGACGACGACCGCCGTTCACCTTTCGGACGGCGGCTCTTCTTCAAATCAGCTCCCGCGTCGGCGTCAGCGCTGCCGGGCAACGGGTTGGAAACGGAGTCAATCATGAAGCCTGCATCATCCCCGTTGGGCCCCGGCAGCTTCAAGCCAAAGTTGAAATTTCTTTTTCACCGGTTATTCGCCACTGCAAACAAATGATCCGTCCCGAGCCAGCTGCGGCTTGGGCCTTGAAACCGTTCGGCGGTCTTGGGGCCTTGCTGGCCGGCAACGCGGTGAATGGCGGAGCCGTGGCTTATGTTCGCGAGCCAGCCACGGTAATCTTTAAGAAAGGCGACCCGGTTGGGAAGCCGGCAGTGCCGGCTAAGGCCAGTTCCATGGTCATCGCTGCGCTCATTCTGCGCGGCGTCAGGTTGATTGTCACCCAACTGACCGATACCCCCGGCGCTGGATCATCCAGCGTTATCACCGGTCATTTATGGGAGCCTACAGATTCGGCAATGACTCCCACAGGTTCTCCGTGGACGCCCACGGACAGTCCAGCGCCGGCGATGAAGAGTCCAGCGTCGGCGACGAAGAGTCCAGCGCCAGCGACGAAGAGTCCGGCGTCGGCCATCAATTCACCGTCCACAACCACAGAAGCCCCGTATAACCCACCAAGGAGTAGCTAGTTATGCCGCAGTTCGAGGTTTTCCGCTGTTTTAGGTGGAATAGTGCGGTTTATGAACGGGTGGCTTTTGCCCGGCTCTAAAAGAGCCAAGTAATTTAACCGGGGGCAAACCGGGACCAAGGGCGTTTCTCGTCGCGGAACGATGCCAGAATCATGGCCCGTTGTTTCAATGCCGGGCTAACAAATTTGACTCGCCGGTTTTCAGGGCTAAACTCACGCAGCTTATTTTGAACATGAATCGTAAACCGTCCATGCTCGTGGTTTTTCTCACGGTCTTCATTGACCTCATCGGTTTTGGCATCGTCGTGCCGCTGGTGCCGCTTTACAGCCGGCATTACGGCGCGAGCGGCTGGCTCATCGGCGTCATCATCGCGTCGTTCTCGGCGATGCAGTTCATCTTCTCGCCCATCTGGGGCAGGCTTTCCGACCGCCACGGCCGCCGCCCGATCCTGCTCATCAGCACCGCCGGCGCGGCGTTGTCGTATGTGCTGTTCGCCATCGGCTCGGGATTTGAAAATCATGCCGTCGCACTGGGTGCGCTGCTCGTCTCGCGCATCTTTGCCGGTGCGTGCGGCGGCAACATTACTGTCGCCCAGGCCTACATCACCGACATCACGCCGCCGGAACACCGTTCCAAACGGATGGGACTCATCGGCATGGCGTTCGGCCTCGGCTTCATCTTCGGTCCGGCCATCGGCGGCATTGCGTATAAACTTGGCGGGGCCACCGCGCCCGGCTGGGCGGCGGCAGCGCTTTGCGCCGCAAATTTTCTGCTCGCGTATTCCATTCTCGCTGAAAGTCTGAAGCCCAACTCCGGCCACGCCAACAGCCGTCCGCATCTGGATCAATGGGCGCACACGTTGTCGCAGCCCAAGATCGGTCTGCTGATCTTGATTTTCTTCCTCGCCACGTTCGCCTTCAGTTGCTTTGAAAGCACGCTGCCGCTGCTCGTCAGCGACAATTTTAATCTTGGGCTCACCCAAAGTGAAACCGCGCCAGTCAGCAGCGTCATTTCCCTGTTTGTCTTTTGCGGCGTGATTGGCGCGTTCATTCAGGGCGGCGCGATTGGCCGGCTGGTGAAAAAATTCGGCGAGCAGAAGCTGATTGCCGTGAGCCTGCTGTTCACCGGCACCGCGCTGGTGCTGCTGCCGTTCATCAAAGGCGACGGCGTGCTGAAATGGTCGGCGGTCCTGCGCGCTGCGGACTGGCCGTGGATCAAAATGCTGCTGGCGCTGGCGCTGCTGGCCATCGGTTCCAGCCTCACGCGGGCGCCGCTGTTCGGGCTGCTCTCAAATCTCGCACCGGCCAGCGAACAGGGCGCGACCATCGGCATCTGTCAAAGCGCCGGCGCGCTGGCACGCATCGTTGGCCCGCTGTTCGCCGCGTCGCTATACTTCCACTTACCGATGCTGCCGTATGTCGTCTGCGGCGGAATTTCCATTCTGGCCGCGCTGCTGGCGGCGGTGCGTCTTGTCGCCAAATAAAAAAGGAGCGGCGGACTGGCTTTTCACACCCGGTTTTCGCCAGCCCGCCGCCTTGCCGTTCACACGAACGGAAGTTGCTTACTTGTCACCGGGCGGCGGGCCGGGCGGCATCGAGTTGTCGCCGCCTTCGGAGCCGTTGCCTTTATTGCGGTTCATGCCACCGCGCATCGGCGGACGAAAGTTTTTCAACTGCTGGAGCTGGTCGGCGGTCAGAATCTTTTCCAGTTTGGCCTTCGTTTCAGTTTCGAGCGCGGTGAGCTGTTGCTTCTGGTCATCCGTGAGTTTGAGCTGTTCCATGGCGGGCGGTGGCAACAGATGGAAGCCGCGCTGGCCGCCGGGACCGCCCATGCGTTGGGTGGAAGGTTGCGCATCGGATGGCGGGCCGCCAGCGGGCGGCGTGTTTTCCTGGGCACTGGCCGCGAGCGCGAGAGCCACGAGCACAGCCAGCAAGGTTACGAATGGTTTGGTTTTCATAGTTTTTGTCATTTTGTTGTTGTTGGGTGTAAAATTTAAACAGCGAGCGGCGCATGGATCTGGATTTCCACAGCGGCCAGCATGGCGCGGAGCTTTTCGAGTTGGAACGGCTTGTACAAAAGCCCCAGAAAACCGCCATTTGCCGCTGCGGAATCGGTAATAAATCTGTTGCCGGTGGTGAGAAAAACTTTCAGTGCCGGTGCCTGCGCTAGCATCCGTCGGCAAAGTTCCATGCCATCCATGTCCGGCATCTCAAAGTCCGTGATGACCAGTTCGTATTTTTCAGGCGCGGATGCAAATGCCGCGAGCGCGGACTCTGGCGAGTTGAAACATTCAGTTTCTGCGCCGGCCATCATTTTGATGGCGGCGGACAGCATCAACAGGACTTCGGTATTGTCGTCCACCAGCATCCAGCGCCGGTTTTCAGTTGGAGCAAAGGTTGGGTTCATTTTACCTCCGGAATTTTTTTTTGACAGCCACGCGCACCGCGAACTCCAGCAACTCTTCGCGGCCGCTGGCAATTCGTAACAGCTTGCGTGTGCTCTCACTTTTCATGAGTCCAATTTACCTGAGGCAACCTTAAGCAAACGTTAAGGCGAAAGAATCACTGAAATTATTTTTTCGCGGTGAAATGTGCGTCGGTCAGCGTGCGAAGAAACGCCACCAACGCGTGTTTGTCCCCGGCGCTTAACGGCACGCCGCCGTCGGGATACTTGGCGAGGTTCGGATCGAGCGTCGCGCTGCGGATCACACCCGTTGAATAATGCTCGACGACTTCTTCCAGAGTCAGAAACCGCCCGTCGTGCATGTAGGGGGCGGTCAAGGCCACATTGCGCAGTGACGGCACGGCAAATTTGCCGCGGTCCCAAATCCTGCCCGTGATTTTCTCGCGTCCGATGTCCGTGAACGCGCCATCCAAGCCATTGTTGGCAAATGACTGGCTCTGGAACAACGACCCGCCGTGGCAGTGAAAACAATCCGCGCCGAACTGTCCGCGTCGCGGATCGTATTCGGTGGAAAAAAGTTCAAGCCCGCGCTGCTCCGCCAGTGTGAAATTTTCCTCGCCGCGCAGCATGCGGTCGAATTTCGCGTTGAACGACGTGAGGGTGAGCAGATAATTTTCAAGTGCCAGCGAAATATTTTCCGCGGTGATTTCTGGCGAGCCGAAAGCGGCGATGAACAATCCATCGTAATTGGCTTTGTCGGCCACGCGAAGTTTGTCACAAAGGTTTGTCAGCGTCTGGTGCATCTCAATCGGATTTTGAATCGGCTGCAAAACCTGTTCGCGCAAACTTTTTGCGCGACCGTCCCAGAAGTATTCGCTTTTCCACGCAAGATTAAAGAGCGGCATCGTATTGCGCTGGCCGAATATGCCCTCCGCGCCGCGCGCCGTTTTCCTTCCATCCGTGAACGCCCTCTCCGGCGAATGACAATCGGCGCAGGATTGCTGGTCATTTATGGAAATGCGCTTGTCGAAAAATATTTTTCTGCCCAAATCGACGCGCTCGACGAGCAGTGGATTGTCACGCGGCAGATTGGGAATTGGAAACGTAGTGCTCATCTGGAACGGATACGGCGTGAATGTCGCCGGCAAATAAAGCGGTTTCGGATGAGCGATGGCGATTTCCGCATCGGTCAGCGAAGTGATTTGGTGGACGCGGAATGCGCCAACCAGGTTTTTTACGAGCGCGGCGGAAATGGGATCGCCGTCGCGCGAGTGCGTGGACGAACCATCTTTGCCAAACGAGAGAGGACGCGGCGCGTTGAGTAAGGTGGCCAGATCAAAATCCAGTTCCAACTTAGTTTCGTTGGCGATGACAAGCGGCGCGGCGATCGTGATGCGCGTGGCGTTGGGGTCGCGGGCGAGGTGATACGCCCAGCCATCAAATTCATCGGCGGCGTTGCGCCACAAACCTTCGAGCGCGAGAAAAATATATCCGCCCTGCCAGCTCCAGTGCAGGCCGTTCAAATTTGGATTGAGCGGATGCGTGGCGGGAAACTTGGCGATGTCGGCGTGATTCAAGTTGGTGTTCAATCCGACAAGAAAGCGGAGTGAACGAAATTCGTCCGCCGGAATATTTTCGAGCCAGATGGAATTCCGGTTTTGATCAAAGTCCAGCCATGCGACGGAATTGGAGATTTCCAACCACGAGCCGTCGTTGCGTTGCAGCGCGAAGTCGCTGACAAGATAGCTGACGCGGGTGATGGAAAAAGTTTCGCCGGCGGAGGTCTGGTAACGCAGCGACGCTGGCTGGAGATTTTCGCCGCAAACTTTCGGTGTTATTTCGATTTGCAGCGTGGTGGCCGCCGCCGCTTGCACTGCGAGCACCAGCGCTATCGCGGAGAGAATTTGTTGAACAATTATCGGCATGTGGCGGCAACGGTTTAATAGCCCGCCGAATCAAAGGCGGCGACGCTGGTTCGGGCGATGCGGTAGAAACGGATGGATCTGGTGGCGGCGACTCCGGTTTCGGTTTTGGAAATAGAATTGTTCGTCGCCGTCGTGGTTAGTGCAACATTGGTAGTCCAAGGCGAAAGGAGATTGGTGGAGACGTTGACCTGATACGTCCCGCCTTCCACGGCGCTCCAGGTGAGGGTGACGTTGCCAGCGTTAACCATGGGCGCGCTCAACAGGGTCGGCAAATTGGTTGCCCCTTTGAAATAAAGCGTCAGCGGCGTGTTCGCATTCATAACGTTGGTCGTGGTGCCGCCGCCGGTGGGATTGCCGAAATACCAGCGCCCGGCGTTGTAAGGATATGCGGGCGTGCCGTCGGTCTTGATGGTCACGAAATAGGCCCAGGTGCCGTTGGGGTAATCCGGCGTGATGCACCAGCGGGCGTTGAATTCGTTGAGGTCAAAAAACGCGGTGTAGCCGCCAACAGTGTTGGTGACACCTTGAGCGAACCCCAGATCGCCGAGATAATCATAATCTTCGGCGTAGTGGCCCAAAGCGTAGGTCAGGTTGCCGCCCGAACCGCTGCTGTTGTAAGTCGTGGCGGGGCCGTATTGGCTGGTGGTCAAGGTGGTCTTGCCTTGGGCCACTTGCGCCCAGACAGGCAAATTGGTGCGGCCAACCGAGTTCAAATTGGCGTTGCCATAGCTGCCATCCCGCAGGATGTAGCCGGAAACCATCCGGCGCACGCCGCCGGCGGAATTCGTCGGGTTGGAATAGCCGTAAGGCCCGTAGAGCGGCAACCCGTCGTTCATCCAGCCGATGATGGGAGAATGTTTCAGGTTTGGATTGATTATGTTCTCGGAGTAAATTTTCGTGGTGCTGCTGTAATTAACATTGTCGCCAAGCAGATAACGCGTGGCGATGGGATTGGCGTGGGAATGGTATTGACCGCTAGGCTGCGGATGATTCAAGCCGTAATCAAAAGAACCATACTCATTGGTCCAAGCGTCGCGATTCCAGATGCCATCGCCGCTGCCGATGGACGATTGATTTAACGGATCTGCATCCTGCGAATTGTCGTGGGAGTATGAATATCCATCCGAAGTATTGTAAATTGCCACGCCGTCCACGAGGAAACCGATGGTTCCCATGCCCGTGAGCCGGCCGGATGAAGTGCTGGAAGAACTGTTGGTGACACCGGCGACACCGCGCGGAAACCGATAGACCGAAGTGCTCGTGCCCTGATTTTTCGGCAAGTTAGGGTTGTTCCAGGGACCCATGATAAAAGACGAAAGCCCGGTATTTTTGATATAGACCCAGTTTGTCGAGGCATCAATTTCGTGAACCCCCGCGTAGGTCGGGCTGGTTTGGCCGGTGGCCAGGGTACTGCTCCAGGTGTTACTGGCGATGCCTGCCGTTCGGTTCGCCGGGCTGGTATAGACTTGGGCGTATTTGCCGCTGTTGGCGGTGAACCAGGAGGTGAGCATCGGGTCGGCAGGCACGGCGGCGGCGCAGGAGAAAGTTAAGCAAACAACCAAATGAATTTTCATTTTAAAGGTGAATTTCATTTGCAACATTAGCAGAAACAACCTTAAGAAGATATTAAGCTAAACATAAACCACACTGATTGGAATGGTTTTCTCTTCATCTCCGCTTAAGATGGTATTTGCGAGAGTGACGTCGGCCGGAATTCATGTTAAATCGGACGCGCCGTTGCATGAGAATCTTGATTGTTGAAGATGAACCTGACTTGCTCGCGAGCCTCGCCCAGGCGCTGCGCGAGGGAGGCTACGCCGTGGACACCGCCGACAACGGCCATGACGTTCTCTTTAATGCCGAGGGCACGGATTACGACGCCATAGTCCTTGACGTGATGCTGCCCGGCATGGACGGCTGGGAAATTCTCAAGCGCCTGCGCAAGACCAAAAAAACGCCGGTACTGATGCTCACCGCGCGCGACCAGACGCGCGACCGCGTGAAAGGACTCGACACTGGCGCGGACGATTACGTGGTGAAGCCGTTCGACCTCGAAGAAATTTTTGCCCGGCTGCGCGCCATCATCCGCCGCAGCACGAACAAAACGACGAACGTCACCGAGATGGGCGACGTGAAAGTTGACACCGCCGCGCGCACGGTTTCGCTCAAGAACAAGCCGGTAGAATTGACCGCGCGTGAATACGCGCTGGTGGAATTCATGGCGCTGCATCGCGGCGAAGTCGTCACGCGCACGCAACTTTACGAGCATCTGTTTGACGAGAATGACACCACGATGTCCAACCTGCTCGACGTCCACGTTTCCAACGTCCGCAAAAAACTCGGTGCGGAATTCATCACCACGCGGCGCGGACACGGCTATTGCATCGAATGAAGATTTTCAAATCCATCAAGTGGCGCTTGCAACTCTGGTATGGACTTATCCTCATGAGCGTGCTGGCGGGTTTCGGGTTCACCGCGTATCAACTGGAGCGCAACCGCCAGTTCCGCCAGATTGATGATGAGATGCAACATGCCGTCGGCGGGTTGATCAACGCATTGCAAAGATCATTTTGGGGTCAACTTGATCCAAACGGTGAACTAATCTCAGGCCGTCCGCCGCCGCCGGACGAGCAAGCATCCGGCCATCCATTTAATATCCGCGGTACGGACGAACCACGTCCGCCGGGTGGCTTTCGTTTGCCACCGTGGAAGGGGTTGCTGGTTGAACACGATTCTAATAGTTTTTACTGCGCGATCTGGTCGCGGGAAGGCAATGAACTCTTCCGCTCGACAAACACGCCGGTTGATTTGGTTGTGCCAATTCGCCTGAATTCACCGAGGCCGCAACCGCCACAAACGCGCGGAGCGTTCCGTGAATTTTTTCAAGCCACACGACGGGGAGAGAAAATTTTGGTTGGTCGCTCGATTGCGCCGGAACTTAAGGAACTGCAACGCACGGCTTTGAAACTTGCAGGCGTCGGCGGCATTATTTTGTTTTTCGGCCTCGCCGGCGGCGGGTGGCTGGTTGCGCGCGCCATCAAACCAATCAATGAAATCAGCGCGACGGCCGTGAAGATTTCCGCCGGAGATTTGTCGCAGCGCATCAACGTCGCCGAGGCTGAAAGCGAACTGGGCCAGCTTGCGGCGGTTTTAAATTCCACCTTCGCCAGATTGGAGGCAGCCTTCGCCCAGCAGAAACAATTCGCCTCCGACGCGGCGCACGAGTTGCGTACGCCGGTATCCGTCGTGCTCACGCAGACGCAGACGGCGCTGGCGCGGGAGCGCGATGCCGCGAGCTACAAGCAGACCGTTGAAGCCTGCCAGCGCGCGGCCCAACGGATGCGCAAACTGATCGAGTCGCTGCTGGAGCTGGCACGGTTTGACGCCGGCCAGGAA
>Ga0208507_1002018_pt1 | contig 10770 bp, 8 predicted proteins | sample CryBogCBH12Aug01_FD_184626 | JGI IMG/M metagenome (GOLD analysis project Ga0208507, IMG submission 184626) | Freshwater microbial communities from Crystal Bog, Wisconsin, USA - CBH12Aug09.1 (SPAdes) (version 2) | ecosystem: Environmental > Aquatic > Freshwater > Lake | place: Crystal Bog... | reverse complement strand
CCGTCAGCCGGCCCGCCTGCGAATGGAACCGGGTGAAATCCGGCGGTACGGCCAGCACGCGCCGGCGCGGCCCCAGCCGTTCTAGGGCGGCAAACAGCCCCGCCCGCAAATCTGCCGGGGACAGGTTCGCCGTGGCCGAGCCGTGCGCAAAATACAGCATAACTCAACGCTGGATGCGGGCCGAACCGCCCTTGGCAAACGCCTTGACCTGTTCGACCGTGGCCATGGTCGTGTCGCCCGGATAGGTGGTGAGCAGCGCGCCATGCGCCCAGCCCAGGTTCACCGCCTCCTGCTCGGACGCGCCCGTGAGCAGCCCGTAGAAGAAGCCGGCCGCATAGCCATCCCCGCCGCCCACGCGATCCACCACGTCCAGTTCGCACGTCGGCGACTGATACGTCTGGCCGTTCACCCAAGCCACCGCGCCCCAGGAATGGCGGTTGGTCGAGTGGACTTCCCGCAGCGTGGTCGCCACGATTTTGACATTCGGAAACTTTTTCACCGCCTGGCCAATGACCGCGTAAAACGCGCTCGGGTCGAGCTTCGATTTGCTTTCCACATCCTGACCTTCAATGCCGAGGCCCTTTTGCAAATCCTCCTCGTTGCCGACCAGCACGTCCACGTGCGCCACAATGCGGCCCAGCACGTCCAATGCCTTCGCCTGGCCGCCCCAGATGTCCCAGAGCTTCTGGCGATAGTTCAGGTCAAACGACGTCACCGCGCCGGCGGCCTTGGCGGCCTTCATCGCCTCCACAATCAGTTCGCCCGTGGTGTCCGAGAGCGCGGCAAAAATCCCGCCGCTATGGAACCAGCGGACGCCCCGGCCAAAAATCCCGGCCCAGTCGAAATCCCCCGGCTTGAGCAGGCCCGCCGCCTCGTTGCTGCGGTTGTAAAACACCACCGGGGCGCGCACGCCCTGCCCGCGATCCGAATACACCGTGGCCAAGTTCGGCCCGCGCACACCGTCGTGCTTGAACGGCTTGTAGAACGGCTTCACGCCCATGGCGCGGACGCGTTCGGCCACCAGGTCGCCGACCGGATAATCCACCATCGCCGAGGCGATGCCGGTGTTCAGGCGGAAACAGTCCGCCAGGTTGGCGGCCACATTGAATTCGCCGCCGCTCACGTGGATGTCGCAATGCGTGGCCTTGCGGAAGGGGATGATGCCCGGGTCGAGCCGGTGCACGAGCGCGCCCAGGGAGAGAAAGTCCAGTGCCCCGTCCGGGCGGATGTTCAAGCCGTATTTCATAATGGTAGTGGTTGCCGCAAACAACTGGTTTGATGAATGTTTCGGTGCGACCAGATTAGGAAAAAAGCCGGGCGGGGTCAAAAAATATCCCGGGGCGGGAGCGAGCCCCACCTCCCGGAGCGCGGAACCATGGGTTCATCCGTGGTTGAGCTGCATCGCAAAGGTACAAGGCGGGACTCGCAACTCGCAGAGCAATGCTCTGCGCTCCGGCCGGTTTGGGGCCGCCCCAAAACAATACCGCCGACGGTCGTTGAGACCGCCGGCGGAGAAATGCCCGGCTTTCGCCGGCGGCGGGCTTACGCCTGCGCCACCAACTGGCGCAGCACGAAGGGCAGAATTCCACCGTGCTGGTAGTAGTCAATTTCAATGGGCGTATCAATCCGGCAGCGCACGGCCACGTTTTCCACGGTGCCATCCTTGCGCGTAATTTTCAGGGTCAGGTCCTGCTGCGGCTTGATGTTGGCGTCCAGGCCCACGATGTCGTAGCTCTCGCTGCCATCCAGCTTCAGCGACTGCGCGGTGGTGCCTTCCTTGAATTGCAGGGGCAGCACGCCCATGCCCACGAGGTTGCTGCGGTGGATGCGCTCAAAGCTCTGCGCCACGACCGCCTTCACGCCCAGCAGGTTCGTGCCCTTGGCGGCCCAGTCGCGCGAGGAGCCGGTGCCGTATTCCTGGCCGGCAAACACAATCAGCGGCGTGCCGCGCTTCTGGTATTCGATGGCGGCGTCATAGATGGAGAGCTTGGTGCCTTCGGGTTGCAGCAGCGTATCGCCGCCTTCCTGGCCCGCCAGCATCAGGTTCTTGATGCGCACATTGGCGAACGTCCCGCGCGTCATCACGCGGTCGTTGCCGCGGCGCGAACCGTAGCTGTTGAAGTCCTCCGCCTTCACGCCGTTTTCGATGAGATATTTCCCGGCGGGCGACGTCTTCTTGATGGAGCCGGCGGGCGAAATGTGGTCGGTCGTCACGCTGTCGCCGAACACGGCCAGCGCGCGGGCGTTGGTGATGGGCCGGATGCTGCCGGGCGTGAGCGAGAAGTTCGTGAAGAACGGCGGTTCCTGGATGTAGGTGGATTGGCGGTCCCATTCATACACGTTGCCGGTGCTGGCCGGAATTTCGTTCCACTTGGGATTCTGCGCGGCAAAATCCTGGTAGAGCCGGCGGAAGACTTCGGGTTGCAGGGCGGCTTGCAGCAGGTCGCGCACTTCGCGCAGCGACGGCCAGATGTCCCGGAGGAACACCGGCTTGCCGTCCCGGCCCGTGCCGAGCGGGTCGTTCGCCAGGTCAATGTCCACCTGGCCGGCCAGCGCGAACGCCACCACCAGCGGCGGCGACATCAGGAAATTCGCCTTGATGTTCTGGTGGACGCGCGCCTCGAAATTGCGGTTGCCGGAGAGCACCGCCGCCGCGACGAGGTTGTTCTTCACCACCGCGTCCTCGATGGGCGCGGCCAGCGGCCCGGAGTTGCCGATGCACGTCGTGCAGCCGTAGCCCACGAGGTTGAAGCCCAGCTTGTCCAGATACGGTTGCAGGCCGGTCTTGTCCAAATAATCCGTCACCACGCGCGAGCCCGGGGCCAGCGACGCTTTCACCGCCGGGCCGACGCTCAGGCCGCGTTCCACCGCCTTCTTGGCGAGGAGACCCGCCGCGAGCATCACGCTCGGGTTCGAGGTGTTGGTGCAGCTCGTGATGGCCGCAATCAGCACCGACCCGTGGCCGATGGCGAACCGGCCCTTGCCGTCCTGCACCACGTCCGCCTTGGTGCGGTGCAAATCCTCGGCCTTCATCCCAAAGCCGCTTTCCGCCACCGGCTTGCTGAAGGCCGCCGTGAATTCATGCTTCAGCTTCGGCAGTTCGATGCGATCCTGCGGGCGCTTCGGGCCGGCCACGCTCGGCACGACCGTGGCCAAATCCAGTTCCAGTTCCTGCGAATAGGTAAGGTCGCCCTTCTGGGGAATGCCCCAAAGCCCCTGCGCCTTGTAATAATTCTCGTAAGTCTTGATAGCTTCCTCGCTGCGGCCGGTGGCGCGCAGGTAGTTGACGCATTCGGCGTCAATCGGGAAGAAGCCCATGGTGGCGCCGTATTCCGGGGCCATGTTGGCGATGGTGGCGCGGTCCACCACCGGCAGCGCCGCCGCGCCGGGGCCGAAAAATTCCACGAACTTGCCCACCACCTTGGCCTTGCGGAGAATCTGCGTGACGGTCAGGGCCAGGTCCGTGGCCGTGACGCCCTCGCGCAGCGCGCCGGTCAGGTGCACGCCCACCACGTCGGGTGTCAGGAAATACACCGGCTGACCGAGCATGCCCGCCTCGGCCTCGATGCCGCCCACGCCCCAGCCCACGATGCCGATGCCGTTGATCATGGTCGTGTGCGAATCCGTGCCCACCAGGGTGTCCGGATAATAAACACCGCCCGCGTTCAGTACGCCCTTGGCGAGATATTCCAAATTGACCTGGTGCACAATGCCAATGCCCGGCGGTACCACCTTGAAGGTGTCAAAGGCCTGCATGCCCCATTTCAGGAACTGGTAGCGCTCGCGGTTGCGGGTGAATTCCAAGTCGAGATTCTTGAGCAGCGAATCCGCCGTGCCGGCGAAATCCACCTGCACCGAGTGATCCACCACCAAGTCCACCGGCACCAGCGGCTCGATGATTTTGGGGTTCTTGCCGAGTTTCTCGACCGCGCTGCGCATGGCGGCCAAGTCCACCAGCAGCGGCACCCCGGTGAAATCCTGCAGCACGATGCGCGCGACCACGAAGGGGATTTCCGCCGTGCGCGTTTCCACGGGCCGCCAGTTGGCCAGCTCGCGCACATTCGCCTCCAGCACCTTTTTGCCGTCGCAATTGCGAAGGACGGATTCCAGCACCAGCCGGATGGAGACGGGCAGTTTGGAGATGGGGCCGACGCCGGCTTTTTCGAGCGCGGGGAGGGAATAAAAGTTTGCCGTCTGGCCGTTGCCCAGGGTGAAGGGCTGCAAAGTTCCGAACAAATTGTGTGAAGTGCTCATGTCATTAAAAATTCATTAAAAAAACAATCCCATGAAAATGAAGATTAGTGCGGATACTGTCAAGGGCGGGCCGCGCTGAATTATTCACCGTCCCCCGGCTCAAATTGGCGCAAAACCGGCTGCATTTTGCCCCGTGGCGGCGACCCTGACTGCGACGAGGGCGTCGCAGCCACAGCGCCGTGGCGAGGTGCCAAACTAGGGTGCTGCCCAATTAATTCAACTTTAACGTCTCGGTTGCCGATTCCATCAGCCGCATGATTTTTCACATTTGTCACTTTTCAAGCTGGAAAGGTGCGATACGATGGCCATTATTGGGTAGGTCCTACCAATCAGGAGACATTTATGAATTGGAAACATTTTAGCCCGTCCGTCGCCCTGGCCGGGGTTTTGCTGCTCGCGGTTTTGCCGACGGGCGCGCAGGCCACGCTGACCTACGAAAATGTCGGCGGCGAAGGTTTGCTCTATGACTCGGCGACTGCGCTCTACTGGACACAGGATGGAAACTTGTCCGGGGAAAACTTCGCTTGGGCGGACGCCCAGACTTGGGCGGCGCAACTCAGCTATGGCGGCGTGGCTGCTGGAAACTGGCAAATCCCCAACCCGGATCAATTCACTTCGCTCTTCAGTCAGTTGGCGGGCACAGATCATAAATACGGGGCCGAAGTGCATTTTGGCATCGGCCCCAATGATTTTGCCGCCGACGTCAGCACGGTTTACTGGACGGATGCCGACGTGACGGATTTTAACTTTTATTACGGCTATCCCGGCCATGGCTATGAGAGCAGCGACCTGCTGGCGGCTTGGGCGGTGACCGCGACCACGCCGGTGCCGGAACCCTCACCGACCGCTCTGAGTGCGCTGAGCTTACTGGCCGGGGCCGGAATTTACCGCCGCCAGCGGGGGTAGGCCACAGGGCCAACCAGACGCGGGTAGTGGGATTTCAAGGGGCTTCGGCTCCGGCTTGTCGGTGTGGTTTCGTCGATACCGTTGAATGTTCGTTCCATGCTTATTCGGTTCGTTGCCAAACGGCGGAGTCGGCCGGAAAAGGAATCAACGCAGACGCCGAGAGGCGCGGAGAACGCGAGGGTTTTGCGGCAACGGGTTGCCGCTTTGGTCGGTGCGACGCGTCGCAGCGACCAAAGCGCGGACGCGTCCGCGCACTCCACATGATTCAGCCTGCCGCGTTACTCTGGGTTGAGCTGTCAGCCCAATTCAGAGGGCAGAATTTCCACCGGGGCGGCCGCCCGGGGCGTGCCGTCGGCGGCCTCGGGATATTCAAAGATTTTGCCCTCGAAATTCCGGATGAGCACGCGGCCGGCATTGCGGCAGAGCACATATTCCGGGTTCACCGGCACCTTGCCGCCGCCGCCGGGGGCGTCAATCACATAGGTGGGCACGGCGTAGCCGGTGGTGTGGCCGCGCAGCTTTTCCATGATCTCCAGCCCCTGCGCCACGCTGGCGCGCAGGTGGGCGGAGCCGGCAATCAAATCGCACTGGTAGATGTAATACGGCTTCACCCGGCACATGAGCAGCTTCTGCATGAGTGCCTTCATCACGTCCGCATGGTCATTCACGTGGCGGAGCAACACGCTCTGGTTGCCCAGCGGCACGCCCGCATCAGCCAGCCGGCCCAGCGCGGCGCGGGCTTCCACGGTCAGCTCACGCGGATGGTTGGAATGGATGCTGATAAACAGCGGATGAAACTGCTTCAGCATGGCGCAAAACTCGGGGGTGATGCGCTGCGGCAGGAAGATGGGAATGCGCGTGCCGATGCGCAAAAATTCCACATGCGGGATGGCGCGCAGCCGGCTGAGCAGGTTCTCCAGCTTTTCGTCGCTGAGCAGCAGGGGGTCGCCGCCGCTGAGGAGGACGTCGCGGATTTCCGGGTGCGCGGCGATGTAGGCGATCTGCTTGTCGTATTCGGGATGGAAATCGTAGCCGCTCGCGTTGCTGACGAGCCGGGAGCGCGTGCAATAGCGGCAGTAGCTGGCGCAACGGTCAGTGACCAAAAACAACACGCGGTCGGGATAGCGATGCACCAGGCCGGGCACGGGGGAATGGCTGTCTTCGCCGCAGGGATCGCTCATTTCCCAGGGGGCGGTGCGGGTTTCCTCCACGCGGGGAATCATCTGGCGGCGCACGGGGCAGTTTTCATCCGCCGGGTCAATGAGGTTGAAAAAATAGGGGGTGATGCCCAGCGCGAGTTTGTGGTTGGCGAGGGTGGCCCCGGCCAGTTCTTCCGGCGTGAGGCCGGGCAGGAGTTCGCGCAACTGCACCACGGTGGTGATGCGGTGCTTGAGCTGCCAGTGCCAGTCGTTCCAGTCGGCGTCCGGAACCCCGGCCCAGGGGCCGCGGCCGGCGGGACGGAATTCTTTTAGCAGGGAGGGATTGCGGGAGCCAGGCGGCTCGTCGGCGGCAGATGAATTGTCAGGCTGCATGATGTCAGTATTTCGCACTATAAATGCGAATTGGGGGCTGTCAAGCGGGGGAAAACCCGTCATTCCGCGCTGACCAGCTTCAATTGCCGGGCGAGCAGGCGGCGGCGGGCGTCCAGGGCATCCAGTTTTTTCAGGGCCGCCGCCAAGTTCAGCGGGTGGTAGGTGGCCGGGGTGGCGCGGCCAGCGCGGCCCAGTTGGAGGGTGCGGTGGGGTTCGCCAAGGCAGTCCGCCAGCACAATGCTGTAGTCGCGGGCGAGCACCACATACGGCGCGGCCAGGCGAATTTGGGCGAGTTGCAGGTCACGCAAACAGCCCTGGAGCAGTGTGGCCTGCTCTGCCGGGGCAAACCCTTGCAAGGCCGATTGCAGGGAAATGTCGGCGAGCACCGGCAGGGAGTTGGAGCCACTGCGGATTTCGGCGGGAATGCGCAGGAGCGCATCCAGCTTTTCGCGGCTGGCAGCGAGGGTCCAGCGCGGGCCAGGTTCGTGGGCGGTGAAGGTCACGACGCGGAGCGCCCACCATTTTTCCACCTCCAGCGGGCGGGTGAAATCGTCTTGAAAGGCCTGAAAGAAGGCGGTCTGCCAGTTCATGCAGGCGGGCAGGCGGAGGAGCATGTCCCGCACCCGGGCCGGGCCGTTGCGGAGGGCGAGCAACTCGGTCAGGAACAGTTGCGCGCTGGCATAATAAACGCCGCCGTCATCGCCGGCGCATTGGGTTTCGTCCGGCCAGCTCAACTGGTCAAAGGTCAGGGCATTGTCCAGTTGCAGCACCCGGCGGGACTGGTCGAGCGGATCCACCCCGCGCTTTTTTTTCATGACCCGGCTTTCGGGGCTGCCGGCGCGGGTTTGAATGGGGGAGGAGGCGTGGGCGGAATCCGTGCCGACCCAGGCCAGCAGGGCGGTGGATCGGCCGGGCGAGGAGAGGAGGATATCGGCATTTTCACCGGCGAGCAGTTGCTGGGCGAGGCCATCGGCCAGCCAGGCCGGAACCGGGGCGGTACCGCCATCAGCCAACGCTGGCTCATTGGCGCGCTCGGTGAGGATGACGCCGGTGAGGGTGCGAGCCAGGCGGACGCGGTCGAGGAGATCCGGCAGTTCCACGGTGTAAGTCCAAACCCCGTTAAAGGGGCGGGCCGTGATGGTGACGGGATCATCCAAGCCCACCGCCGGCCGGAGTTGAAAGCGAATCGTGCCGCGCCGGGGGGAAGTCTCGCCCAGACCCAGCCGGTGCTGGATGAATTCCCGGGCGCGTTCGGCGGTCACGGTCAGCAGCGGGGGATCCAGCCGCAGCAAATTCGGGTCGTTCCGGAGGTCGGGAAAACGTTCGAGCAGGTCGGTGGCGCCGTCCCGGGTGACGACAAACTGGCCGCTGAAACTCCGGATGCCGGCCTGGCCCGGGGGCAGTTCGGCCCGGACGGCCGCGCAGAGGAGCAGGCCGAGGCCAATCGCGCCCTGGCGCGACCAGTTCATTTGGGGGAAGGTTTGGCTGGCGGCGGGGCGGCTGGGGCCGGGGCCGCCGCCGGGGTGGCCGCTTTGGCGGGGGCCGGTGTGCTGGCGGTGGAATCTTTTTTGGCGGACTGCTTGTAGCCTTCGCTGCGGTAGTCGGTGATGTAGAAGCCGCCGCCCTTGAAGAGCAGGCCGGCCCCGCCGCCGACTTTCCGCTTCACCGGGCCGTGCCCCCATTTTTTGCGGGCGCACTGGGCCTCGGGACAGGTTGTTAACGCCGGGGAAGAAATGGAATGAACCGTCTCAAACTCGTGTCCGCACTTGGTGCAAACGTATTCGTAGGTCGGCATGGCAATGACAAAACCGGGGCAGGGCGCGCCGGTCAGTGGCTGGCGGCGGCCGGCGGCGGGGAAATCACATGCACGGAGCCGTCCGAACCGACTTCCACGTTCAGGTTGTAGTGCGGGGGCAGCTTCGCGCCGGAGCCGGCGGAAGCGGAGGTGCGCTGAATCATCAGTTCCGCCGGTTTTTTGCCGTCGGTGGGCTGGGTATCGCGGTCCAGCTTGATGCGGTTGGTGATGAATTTTTCAGTGGCCAGCTTTTTCAACTGGGCGCGCACGGTGGCCAGATCGCTGAACTTGTGTTCCAGTTCCGCCTTCTGGACGAGCAACTGTTCGAGCTGCCGTTCCAGAAAAGCCTTGTCGGTGCGAGCGGAGGACAACTGCTGGCGGACGTCACCGATTTGCGCGGTGAGGGCCACGATGGTGTTGGTCAGTTCGGCGGCCTGACGATCCAGTGCGGTGTTTTGGGCTTCCAGTTCGGAAACCCGGCTGTTCAGGCCGGTGATTTTGGTCTCGGCGGTGGCCAAGGAGGCTTTGCCGGTCTCAATCTGCGCGGTCAGATCGGCGGTGGTGGCGACGAGTTTGTTGGAGAAATCCACGCTCTGCTGGCGGCTCTGCACCAGGTCATTGGTGAGCACCAGGTTCACCTGTTTGGCGGAATCCAAATCCGCGCTGGTGCTCACGAGTTGATTCGACAGGCTCGAAATGCTGGTGGTGTCCGCCAGATGCTGCTGGTCGTCCTGATTCTTGACGACGTAAAAGGCAATCCCCAGGCCGGCAACCGCGACGGCCAGAATGGCAATGACAATTTTCATGTTCATAACATTATTAAGATGGCCCTATCCGGCGGTTTTGGCAAGCCTTCCGTCAGTGGGCCGGTTCGGCCACCGGGGAGTTGGTCTGGGAGGAGATCAACGCGGCCAGCGCCTTCAAGTTGGTATCCACGATTTCCACATGGCTTTCGCTCTTGAGTTTTTCCACCAAGGGCTGCGCCTGCTGCGACATTTTCTGGCGGGTCAGGAAGTCCTTGATGTCGCCGGCCACGGTGGCGTAATCCACGAGTTTGGCCGGGAATTTTTCGAGCAGCTTGATGATGTGGAAGCCGTAGGCAGTAGTGACCACATCGCTGATCTGGTTGGTATTCAGCGAGAAGGCGGCAGCCTCGAACTCGGGCACCATGCGGCCCTTGGCGAACTTGGGCAAATCGCCGCCGCTTTCGCGGGTGCTCAAATCCTCGGAACTCTCCCGGGCCACGGTGCCGAAATCCTCGCCGGCGCGGACGCGCTTGAGCAGGCCTTCAATCTTCACGCGCTTGGCGGCGATGGTGTTGGTGTCCAACGGCGTGGGCGGGGTGTTGTTGGTGTTGATGGTTAGCAGCAGGATGTGCTGAACGTGCGCGGATTCCGGTTCCTCAAAATCGGCCGTGTGATTGGTGAAATACTGGCGGACTTCCGCATCGGTCACAAATACCCCGAGCATGCGGCGCAGGGTGGCCTTGGCGGTGGCTTCCTGGGTGGCCTTTTGCTTCAGCAGTTCCACCGTCATGCCGACGGAACTCAACTGCCGGTCCAGCGCTTCCTGCGAACCAATCCGCTTCAGGATGGTGGCATACTGCTCCTCGGCCGTTTTCTGGCCTTCCGTGCGGTCGGCATCGGTGGATTTTTGCAGCAGAATCTGGATGGTAATCAATTGATCGAGCACCTGCACTTCGGTGCCGGGGGGCAACTGCTGGCCTTGGGCGGCGGCGTTGGCCCGGGCACCGGTGAGGACTTCGTCCAGTTCGCTGCGCTTGACGGTGAAGCCGTCACCCTTGGCCACCACGGGGTCGCCAAACAGGGCCGTCATGGCCTCAGTGGGGTTCGCGTTGGTCGCGGCGGTGATGAAGGAATTGGTCGCGTCCGGGTTGGTCACGGCTGACGCTGTCAACGTGGACAGAACCAAGGTGGCGGCGAGCAGTTTGAGGGATTTCATTATATTTTTTTGTTGGAAACGAAAAGTTTAGAGTTGGATGACTTTGACGTTGCTGATGGCGGGGTCCTGCTGCAGTTCGGCCAGCACGGCCGGGGTCGGCGTGCTGTCCAGGCTCAGGACGGTGAGGGCCTGACCGCCGACGGTGTCGCGGCTGAGGCTCATGCTGGCAATGTTGATGTTATGCCGGCCGAGCAGCGAACCCAGGAAGCCGATGATGCCGGGCTTGTCCGAGTTATTGAGGAAGAGCAGGGTGCCGGCAATCGGCAATTCCACCGACTGGCTGAACAGCCGCACAATGCGCGGGTTGGTGGGCGAGCCACA
>Ga0208507_1002017_pt1 | contig 10772 bp, 10 predicted proteins | sample CryBogCBH12Aug01_FD_184626 | JGI IMG/M metagenome (GOLD analysis project Ga0208507, IMG submission 184626) | Freshwater microbial communities from Crystal Bog, Wisconsin, USA - CBH12Aug09.1 (SPAdes) (version 2) | ecosystem: Environmental > Aquatic > Freshwater > Lake | place: Crystal Bog... | reverse complement strand
TCGGTGACGCGGCCTTCTTTTACCAAATTAAACAGCGACTGGTTGAAGGTGAGCATCCCGTCGTCCGCGCCCGTCTCGATGGCGGCGGTCAATTTATCCAGCCGGTTTTCTTCCAGCATTTTTTTGATGAGCGGCGAATTGATCATGATTTCTAGGGCCGGGGTCATCTTGCCATCCACCGTTGGCACCATGCGCTGGCAAATGACGCCGCGCAAAGTGCCGGCGAGCTGGCGGCGGACTTGTTCGCGTTCGTCCGCCTTAAAGAAATCCAGAATGCGCGTGATGGACTGTGCCGCCGTCGTGGTGTGCAGCGTGGACAAAACCAAGTGGCCGGTGTCCGCCGCGCTCATGGCCGCACCGAAGCTGATGTCATCGCGCATTTCGCCGAGCATGATGATGTCCGGGTCTTGGCGCAAAACATGTTTTAGGGCGTGATGAAACGAAACCGTGTCCAAGCCGACCTCGCGCTGTTCGATGACGGACTGGTTGTCCTCGAACACAAATTCAATCGGGTCTTCCAGCGTGATTATGTGTTTTTTGAAATTGCCGTTGATGTGTTCGATCATTGCCGCGAGCGTGGTGGATTTGCCGGAACCGGTCGAACCGGCGACGAGCACGATGCCGCGCGGCGCTTCCGCGATGGTCTTGATTTGCTCCAGCAAGCCGAGTTCTTGAAAACTCGCAACGTGGCTTTTCACATGGCGCATGGCCAGCGCCCACTGGCCGCGTTGCTGGAAAAGATTGGTGCGGAACCGGCCCACGTCCGGGACGTAATAGGAAAAATCCACTTCGCGGTCGTCCTCCAGTTTTTTCTTCAGATGCACCGGCGTGATGTTTTCCACCAGCTTGTTCATCCAGTCCATGGTCGGATACGGACATTCCACCGCCACCAGTTCGCGGCTGATGCGAAAAATGACGGGCGTGCCAACTTTGATGTGGATGTCCGACGCGCCGCCATCCACGGCGAGCTTGAGAATTTTGCTGAACATTTCCATGCGCGCAGAATAATTCAACCGCCGCCAAACGCCAGCCGAGAATAAGTCCGACTGCGCGGCATCGGGGCTTTGGCGGTTTCCTTAAAAATTTTCGGGATAGAATTATTTTCGTGTGTTTTGCGGGTTTCGTGGTTAATGATTTTCCATGTCCAAACACAAAATCGGCATCATTGGCGGCACTGGCCTCTACAACATCGAAGGCTTCACCCACCAAAAATGGGTGAAGGTCAAAACGCCGTTCGGCAAAACCTCCGATGATTTTCTCACCGGCAAACTGTCCGGCCGCGACGTGGTTTTTCTGCCACGCCACGGACGCGGCCACAAAATTTTGCCGAGCGAGTTGAACCACCGCGCCAACCTCTGGGCCATGAAAAAACTTGGCGTGCAATGGATCATCAGCGTCAGCGCCGTCGGTTCGTTACAGGAAAAATACCAGCCGTGCGACATCGTGATCATTGACCAGTTTCTCGACCGCACCAAGCAGTCGCTCAATCACACTTTTTTCGGACGTGGCATTGTTGCGCACGTCGCGTTCGCCGCGCCCATTGCCGAGGAGCTGCGGCAGATTCTCGTGCACACCGCCAAGGCCGCCAAGGCGCGCGCACACGATGGCGGCACTTATGTCTGCATGGAAGGCCCGGCGTTCAGCACCCGCGCCGAGTCGCTCGCCAATCATCGCGCGGGTTACGATGTCATTGGCATGACGAATCTGGGCGAGGCCAAGTGCGCCCGCGAAGCCGAGATTGCCTACGCCACGCTCGCCATGGCGACGGACTACGATTGTTGGAAGGAAGAGGAACACGTCACGCTGGAAATGATCATCGCCAATCTCCATCGCAACGCCGACACGGCGAAAAAAATTGTCGCCGCCGCCATCGCGCAAATTCCGGCGGAACCGAATTGGAAGGCACACTCGGCGTTGAACCATGCTTTCCTGACCGACAAAAAATTCTGGCCCAAGAAAACCGTGGCTGAACTGAAGCCGATTTTGGCGAAGTATCTTTGATTTCATTTTTAACGGCTGGCTGAACCGCATTCGCGGCGCGGGAACATTTTGACACCGCGCCGCCGCCGCGTAGAATTTCTAAAATTTTTATGCCCACATATTATCTTGCCTGCGACCTCGGTGCCGACAGTGGCCGTTTGATTCTCGGCACGCTCGACCACGGAAAAGTTTCTCTGGAAGAACTGCACCGTTTTCCCACCGGCGCGACAAAAGTGGCTGGCGCGCTGCACTGGGAATTTGACCGGCTGCTGAATGAATTGAAGACCGGCCTAAAAAAAGCTGCCGCCAAAAACCTGCCCATCGCCAGCATCAGCACGGATTCGTGGGGCGTGGATTATGTGGTCTATGACGAACGCGGCCTGCCCGTCTCGCCCGTCTGGTGCTACCGCGATTCGCGCACAGCCGAGGGCGTCGAGGCGGTGAAAGAAAAGGTAGAGTGGCCGGTGATTTTTGCCGAGACCGGCATTCAGTTCATGGCGCTGAACACGATTTATCAGGTCGTCACCGAACCCGCCGAACGGCTGGCAAAAGGCAAGCAGTTGCTGCTCATCGGCGACGCCTTCAACTTTTTCTGCTCCGGCGTCGCGCGCAACGAGGTTTCGCTCGCCAGCACCACGCAGCTTTACAATCCCGTCCACAAATGCTGGTCGGGAAAACTTTTTTCCGCGCTCGGCCTGCGCGAGGATTTGTTTGCGCCGATTTGTCCGTCCGGCACGAAACTCGGCCCGATGAAAAAAAATCTCGCGACGGAAGTCGGCCTGCCGCAAATCGAAGTTGTTGCCAGTTGTTCGCATGACACCGGCGCAGCGGTCGCGGCGGTGCCGGCGAGCGGCGAAAATTGGGCGTATTTGAGTTCGGGAACGTGGTCGCTCATGGGCGTCGAATGGCCGCAGCCCGTCATCAACGACCAGAGCCGCAACCTCGGTTTCACCAATGAAATCGGCTACGGCGACTCCGTGCGGCTGCTGAAAAACATTGTCGGCCTCTGGCTCATCCAGGAATCGCGGCGCTATTGGAACAAGGCCGGCAAGAAGCTGGAATTTGCCGATCTGGAAAAATCGGCGATCGCCGCCGCGCCCTTTGTTTCGCTCATCAATCCCGACGACGCGCGCTTTTTGAGTCCCGACGATATGCCCAAGAAGATTGCCGATTTCTGCCGCGAAACCGGCCAGCCCGTGCCGGCGGATGTCGGCGCGTGTGTGCGCTGCATCTACGAAAGCCTCGCGCTGTTTTATCGCGTCACGCTGCGCCGCACCGAGCGGCTCATCGGCAAAAAAATCGAGCGACTGCACATCGTCGGCGGCGGCAGCAAGGATGCCACGCTGAATCAATTTACCGCGAACGCGCTGAAAATCCCCGTGCTGGCCGGCCCGACGGAATGTGCCGCGCTCGGCAACATTCTGGTGCAAGCCATCGCGCTCGGCCATGTCGAGTCGCACGAAGCGGCGCGGGAGATTGTGCGAAATTCCTTCGAGTTAAAAACCTTCACGCCACAAGACTCCACGCAATGGGACGCGGCGGCGGCGCGGTTTGAAAAACTGCTGGGCTGAAATCCTCCGGCGCGGCGCGCTGCATCGCCAATTCATGCGGTATTGCCGGAAAGTTTCCGGCTGGATAAGTTTCGCCAGTTGTTGCAACTTTGTAACAATTAGAAGCGGCCATCCGCTTTCCTGATTCAGAATAAAATGCTTTGGTGGACCCATCAGCAATTACGCGCCCGCAACCCGCAAACCCGGCTCGCGGTGGTGGAACGCCTCGCCAGTGAAGGCGAGGAAAAATCCATCGCGCCACTCATGCTCGCGTTGAAGGACAAGGAGGCCGACGTGCGTTGCGCGGCGGCCAAGGCGCTGGTGAAATTTCAAGACCGCCGCGCCGTCGCCCCGCTCATCGAGATGCTCAAGGACACCGTGCCGCTGGCGCGCGCCGCTGCGTCGGAAGCGCTCGGCCACCTCGCCGACCCGCTGGCGATGGATCGGTTGGTGCCGTTGTTGCGCGATCAAGACCCGATTGTGCGCGCGGTCGCGGCACGCAGTTTGCACCGGCTGGGCTGGCGTCCGTCCACTGACGCGCAGAAAATTAATCAGATTCTCGCGCTCGGAAATTTGCAGCAGCTTTTGACGATGGGGCCGGAGGCAGTGGAACCGCTGTTGGAACTGATGCGTTACGGCCCGCCGAATAAACAGCTTTCCGCCGTAAAAACTTTGGGCCAAATCAAAGACCCGCGCCTCGTCCGCACGATGTTGGAGGCGTTGAAAAAAGACAGTCCCGCCGTGCGCATCGCCGCGCTGGAAGTTTTGGAGCGCGTGGCCGACCCGGCGACTTATCCCGAAGTGGAAAAATTACTGAAGGACAACAGCGCCAGCGTGCGCAGCGCCGCCGTGGATGCGGCCACGCGTTGCGGCGGGCAACGCGCCGTGCCGGTTTTGCTGGCAGCGTTGAAGGACACATCGTGGGAAGTCCGGCGCGCGGCGGCGAAGGCGTTGGGTTTCATCGGCGAAAATTCCGCCGTGCCAGGCCTGTGCGATTTGATTCAAGACCCCGACCGCGACGTGCGCGAGGCGGGCATTTCGGCGCTGGGCCAGATTGGCGATTTGCGTGCGCTGGTGCCGCTGGTGACGGCGTTGCTGGATGTGGAGCGGACGGTGCGCAGTCTGGCGCACGCGACGCTGCGGAAATTAAAAAGTGACTGGGAGCAGTCCGCCTCGGTGCCGGCGGCATTGCCCGCGATTCAGTCGGCCTTGAGCCATCCGGATTACTGGGTGCGTTACAGCGCGACGCAACTGTTGGAGCAGCTCAAGATTGACGTGGATAATTTCACGGATCAACTGCAGGCCGCGCCGGCAGCCAAGGTCGAATCCATCCCGCCGCACATGGCGCTGCCGTTGCTCGCCGATTTGCTGTTCGACCGCGACCGCGAATTGCGCGTGGCCGCCGCCGAGGCGCTGGGCCGGTTGCGCGAACGCGGCGCGGCCACCGTGCTCGCGGCCGCCGCGCGTGATGCCGACCACGCGGTGCAACAAGCGGCGCAAGCCGCGCTGGCCGCCTTGAATTAAATTTGTGTCCCAAGCTAAAAAAATAAATTTTGAGCGCCACGTTTTGATCGTGGACGATGAAAGCGATTATCTCGCGGCGGCGGGTAATGCGTTTCGCGCCTTGAGTCAGGAGCGCTGGCAAGTGCATTTGGCCGACCGCACCGAACAGGCGTTAAAAATTCTCCAGACGGAAAAAGTCGAACTGGTGGTTTTGGTTGTGAATTCGCCGGTGCTGGACATCGCGTTGTTGCTCGACAGTTTTGGTCAACAGCATCCCCAATTAAAAAAAGTGGTCATGACGGCCACGAGCACCAGCCTGACGGGTGGGGCGGATTTGATTTTGGAGAAACCCGTTTCCGCCGAAGGTTTGAAATCCGTTTTTGGCCGACTGGGCGAGTTGCTGGATTGGGCGTTGCCCGAAGGTTTTCCAAGCCCATCGAGCAGCGTCAGCCTCGCCGATCTCGTGCAGATGGAATGTCTGGCGCGCAATTCCTCGATCCTAGAACTGTTCCGCGAACACTCGCTGGGCCGGATTTATATCGAGGCCGGCCAGATCATCCACGCCGTCTGCGGCGAGACCGCCGGCGAACGCGCGTTTCAAAAACTTTTGGGCGTAGCCGGCGGCACGTTCGAACTGCATGACTTTGAGCCGCCGCCGGAACGCACACTCAATCGTCCGTGGGATTATCTTTTGGGCGAGGCCGCGCGCCAGCGGGAATTGTCTGATTTCCGCACGCGCAGCAGTGGTGCTGCTCCCGCTGGCGGCGAAGCTGTTTCCAGCGAACCGACCGCCCAAGCGACGGAAATGCTCATCTGTTCGGCCACCGGCGAAGTGCTTTACAACTGGCAATGCGCCGCCGCCACCGCCCGCGTGACGTTGATGAAAAACATGGCCCAACGCGCTGAACAACTGATTCCAGAATTGCAGTTGGGAAAACTGGATCGCTTGGAAATCCAACTGGCCGATAGCCGCGTCGTGCTCCAACCGCGCGCCGACCGCCTGATTTCTGTGCGCGTCGCCGCCCACCTCGTTGCCCATGAAGGATAATCTAAAAACCTGGTTTGCCGGGCTGCCCGCCGTGCCGGGAATGTTGGCCTGCGGCGTTCGCCAGCCCAACGGCAAGTGCGCCGGCTTCGGCGACGCGAAAATTTATCCGTCCGAAAAAATCGAGAAGCTGCTCAAGCAGTTCGCCGAATTGCACGCCCCGTTGGCGGCGGCGGAACTTTCCCCACGTTGGACGACGTGGATATTTGAATACGGCCAGCTTCGTTTCGTCGCGCGACCGGACAACTGTCTGTTGCTGCTGCTCGTCAGTCCCGAAACCGAGGCCGCGCAAAATCTGGATCCGCTCTCGGAAAAATTTCTCACTGTCCCCGTCAAATAAAATTAGCCCGGCGAAATTTCGACGCGGGCTTGGTTCACGCTGCAAAATCCACGTTCGGCACGTCGCGCACCGCCGGCGGCACGCTGAAAAAATCCCCTTCCGATTGGAACCCGAACAGTTTCGCCACGAGATTGCTGGGAAACGTCTCGCACTTGTTCCGGTAGTCGCGGACGTTGCCGTTGTAAAACCGGCGCGCGGCCTGGATGCGATCTTCGGTGTTCACCAATTCCTTTTGCAGTTGGAGAAAATTCTCATTGGCCTTGAGCTGCGGATAATTTTCCACGACGACGAGCAGTTGTTTCAGCGCGTCCACGAGCTGCACCTCGTCGCGCGACTGTTCGGCCACCGCGCCGTTGTTGGCGGCACAACGGTTGCGCAGTTTCGTCACGCGCTCCAGCACCGCGCGCTCATGCGTGGCGTAGCCTTTCACCGTCGCGACGAGATTCGGGATGAGGTCGTAGCGGCGCTTTAATTCCACGTCCACGTCGCTCCATGATTCGCGGATGTAATTTTTCAGCCCGACGAGCGCATTGTATTGCGCGATGACAAAAATCACCGGCACCAAAATGACGCCGGCCACGACGATGAGCGGAATGAGCAAAGAAGGATTCATGCGTTAGTGAAAAGGTAATCCGGCAGTCGCGCACGGATTTCCGCGAGCCGTTGCAAGTTGCGTTCAAATTCTTCCGCCGCGAGCCGCGAGTTGAACGCGAGCGCGATGACCTCGTTTTCCAGCTCCACGCTCAAGTCGCGGTTGGCGAGGAGGTATTCCATCATCGGCGCGTTGCACACGTCGTAGGCGAACTTCTTGTCCGGCGAACGGACGCAGAAGGTCTTGGAAAACTCGGCGGATTCAAACTTGATGTCCTGATAGCCGAACACCTCGGCGACCTTCGTGAAAAAGTTTTCGCACCGGATGGTCAGGTCGGGAAACAGCACCGGCACCGTCAGGATGAAAAACGAAAACCAGTGGTGATGCGTCTGGCGTCCATTTTTATCGTTCGTATAAGTTTCGTAATGGTAATCAAACGCCAGCACCTTGTTCTGCCGATACGTTCCCGAAATCACGTTCGTTGCGTAGCGGTTGTCGCCTTGGTTGAGTTGCTTGAGAAAGCCAAATTGCCCCGGAATACCGTCATCCTCGCCCGCATCAAAATCCAGATTCAGCCGTTGCGCCAGTTCAAACAGCGCCGCGCGCCGCTTGCGTTCGGCGATGAAGGTGTAAATGACGCCGACCAAAATAATTCCGACCACCAGCACCGCGAACAACGGCGCGATTGGAAAATCGGAATTGGCGTGGAAAGTCACGCCGCATTTCTAAACCAAACTCGGACGACAGGCCATTACAAATTCCGGCGCGTTTTTCCTTTTCCCGGTTTCATTTTGCCGTCACCTTGTTTGCGTGAAGCTTGCCGCCGCTGAAATCCGCCGTGCCGTCCGCGCCGCGCTCGCCGAAGACCTCGGCAGCGGCGATGTGACCACGCTGGCTACCGTGCCCGCCAACGCAAAATCCGTCGCGCTCATGCGCGCGCGCGAACCGCTCACTGTCGCAGGAATTCTATTTGCCGAAATCGCTTTTCGCGAATTATCGCCACAAATCAAAATTGAAAAATTGGCGCGCGACGGCCAGAAAGTCGCCGCCGGAAAAACGCTGCTGAAAATTTCCGGTTCCAGCCGCGCGATTTTGAGCGCCGAGCGCGTCGCGCTGAATTTTGTGCAGCGGTTGAGCGGTGTGGCAACGGCGACCGCTTTATTCGCCAATGAAATCAAGGCTTCTCGCGCCAAAATTCTCGACACGCGCAAAACCACGCCCGGCTGGCGGCGCTTTGAAAAATATGCCGTCGCGTGCGGCGGCGGGAAGAATCATCGCCTTGGTTTGTTCGACATGATTTTGATCAAGGACAACCACCTCGTCGCGTTGCGGAGCGAAAAACCGAACGCCATCGCCGCCGCCGTCGCCCGCGCGCGCAAAAAATTTCCCAAACTGAAAATCGAAGTTGAAGCCGACACGCTGGCGCAAGTCGCGCAAGCCGCTGATGCCGGTGCGGACATTATCCTGCTCGACAACATGGCGCCGGCAATGTTGCAGCAGGCGGTAAAAATTGTCCGTGGCCGCGCGGAAACGGAGGCCAGCGGTGGCGTGAATCTGCAAACCGTTCGCGCTATCGCCGCGACCGGCGTGGATTTCATCTCCGTCGGCGGCATCACGCACTCGGCGCGCGCGGTGGACATCGGATTGGATTTCGAGAACTAACTTGAGCCACCGATGCACACAGATGAAACACCGATTAGGGGATCGCGAGCCGGTTTGTGGTGAGACCGGTGTGGCCAATTACCTCACGCAAATTCCAACTGGTTCCGCGCGATTTTGTTTGCTGAACACTACCGTCGGCAAACGCGATGTTGCCAATGCCGTTGTGAATTTCAGAACTCCACCCCACAGAATCATCCCTTGTGATTTCAAGAATGCCATTCCTCTTGTTACCGCCGACGATGTTCCGATCACCAGAGAGAAATGCTTGCGGAGAGTTTGTGCTTGCATCTAAACCCACGAAATAACTTATGTTTTTTGATGTAAATCCTGAAGAAAAGTTAGTGGCGGCAATATGTTCTTTGTCCTCCGGACATAATACAATGATTGGAGTGCTTAACTCATTAGACATGACTTGGAAAACGGCTGTAACATTTCCCGTGGCTGCAAGCTCCATTACTCCACCATTCGCAACGGGAACTTCCGTCGGGTATTTGTCATTATTGTCGCCATGCCATATTTGAAAAGAGAGACGGATATTTTTAAGATTATTGACACAATTGATTGGTTCATGCCGACGACCGGCGAGCATTGGTAAAAGTAAACATCCCAATGCTGCTAATATGACAATGACCACCAGCACCTCCACCAGCGTCAGCGCGGCGGTCGGGCGAGAGGCAACGTGTGGTTTCATGTTTGGACTTTGCTCCCGGCTCAAACCTTTGTCCAGCCAAAGCCGCGCGGCCCCGGCAACCGGCGCAGAAGCTTACTTTGGTCGCCGCAATTTTGGCGGATGGCAAAACAAGGCTATTTTGGTCGCCGCTATTTCAGCGGGTGGCAAAAGAACGTTCTTTTGGTCGCCGCTGCCACGGCGGATGGCAAAAGAACGTTCTTTTGGTGCCCGCTATTTTAGCGGGCCATGAAATAAGCCTATTTCGGTGTCCGCAATCCCGGCGGGTCATAAAACAACGGTCTTTCGGTCGGTGGCCGGGGGCGAATGGGCAAAAAAACCCTCTTTCAGCAGCTTCTTTTGGCGTGGAGAGACAAACTTTATTGATAACGCCGTGATAGCTTTGGAAAATGGCTATTGATGCAGCCGGCGACGGGCAAAACGGGTTCGGAGGCCGGACGCACGAAAAGCGGCTTTGCAAATTGCCGGAAGGGACTACATTTCAGCCATGCGGCAAATTCGCAATTTCATCTGGACGCTCACGGCGGTCGTCGTGCTGGCGCTGGCGGCGTATCTCACCTTCGCCGCCGCGCGCTGGCTTAACCACGGCAGCGGTCGGTTTTTTTGGAACACCACCAGCGTCGTCCACGAGGTGCAGTCGCTCTCGGATTTGGTCACGGTCAAATATGTGCTGAACAAGGTCGTCGTGCTGGAAGACGTGAAATGGTATGGCGAAAACCGCGTGCTGCTCCTCGCGCAAGGCGTGGTGAAAGCAGGCATTGACCTGAAACGCCTGCAACCGGAGGATGTGTCCATCGCCGGCAAGAAAATCACGCTGCGTCTGCCGCCCACGCAAATCACCGACGCCTACCTCGACGACGCGGCGAGCCAGGTGATTGACCACACGACGGGTTTGCTCCGCGCCTTCGACAAGGATTTGGAACAGTCGGCGCGGCAGAATGCGGTGGACGACCTCGCCCGCGCGGCGCGTAATTCGGGGATTCTCACCGAGGCGGACAAGCGGGGACGCGAGGAACTGCAAAACTTCTTCAAGCGGGCGGGCTTTGAGTCGGTTGAGTTTCGCTGACGGCACCCATCGCCGCGCTGTCCACATTTTGGCAGCCGTGTCTAATAATCACCGGCTGCGCTTCCTGAAGCAACATCGTCACCGGCAGCCGGCGGCGCACCGTGGGAATTTTTCGGGCGCGCGGAGCAATGCGCCGGCCCGCCGATTGAATCGTCGCCATCCGTAGAGTGATTGCGGCGATTGCCGCGTTGACCGGGGAGCTGGTTTGCGTTTGAAATTTTCTGGCCACGAGAAAACTACCGCAACTCGTGTGCCAGAAATTTCATCACCGTTTGCCCAACCGCGCGAGCAATTTGCCGTGAATGCCGTCGAAGCCGCCGTTGCTGAAAACGCAGACGACGTCGCC